>Ga0224509_10000404_pt1 | contig 11896 bp, 11 predicted proteins | sample SF_Jan12_sed_USG_5_FD_170158 | JGI IMG/M metagenome (GOLD analysis project Ga0224509, IMG submission 170158) | Sediment microbial communities from San Francisco Bay, California, United States - SF_Jan12_sed_USGS_24 | ecosystem: Environmental > Aquatic > Marine > Sediment | place: USA... | reverse complement strand
TTCGCTGTTCTCAATAGCCATGTCTCACCTGTTGCTTTCTTGCGGTTGGGGCCGACCGCGGCTCACGCCGCCTCCAGGACGGCGTCGAACCGTTCTGCGACCTGAGTCCGATAGCGGGCCAAGTCTGCTTCCGCCGCCTCGCCGTCGCCGTTCGCAAGCACAAGGCACACCGCGCGTAGATGGGGCAAGTTCTCGTCATGGCGTCCCAGCCCGCCGCGTGGCAGCCATTGGGCTATGTTGGTTCGTCGGCGCAGGTAATCCTCGAGCGTACAACAGAACTCCCGCGCCTTGCACCACGCGGGATCCGGCACGGGCTTTTCCAAGCCTGGAAAGGGGGTTCGAGGCACGGCTCCCTGCGGCCGCGGTCGCGGCACGACAGTCGGCGGGGATGGCAGGAACGGGCGTGCCGCCGCGGCGACCTTCGCGGCGAGCAGTGTGCAACCGGTGAGCTTCCCGCCATAGGTCGAAATCCACGGTCGCCACGGGTCCGTCGCGATGCGAAACCGCCGTGAAAGCTCGAGCGGATAGACGTTTTTATTGTAGTTCGTTTTGACGGCCAGCGGACGTACGCCGCAACGCAGGGCCAGGATATCCTCCTTACGGCTTTCGGCCTTGAGGCAGCGGTTGCGTTGGTCGAGCAGGAACCGCACGTCCTCCGGCGCCGCCACAAAGCCCTGATCGGCATCGTCGATCGCGGTCTCGGTCGGCCCCCACATGGCGACGGGCCCCCACGGTACGCTGGTCATCACGTCGCCGTGCGCGCCCGACTCGAAGATCAGCGGTATCTCGTGATCGGTCGGCCGCGGAAAGCTGATATAGACGCCCTTGCTTAAGGCGTGCTTGTAGGGTGATTGGATGGCGAAGGCGGCGTTGACCTGATCGGTCCAAACGCCCGCACAGTTGACGACCAACCGGCTGCGGATTTCGATCTGCGATGTCCCGAGGCGGTCTTGGGCTCGCAGCCGCCAGACCCCCTCCGACTGGGCGAAGTCGCCGCCGTCGACCGCACAGTAATTAAGGGCGACGGCGCGCGGCAGCGTGTGGGGCACGATCCAGTGGAGCACGAAACGACTGTCGGACATCTTGAGAACGGCTTCCTCATAGGTCAACGACCCTGCGCTTTGCGCGAGCAGGCGCTCTTCGGGATAATGCGCCTCGAGGGCCGGATGACGGCGGTTGAAGTGGCCGATCAGCCAGTATGCGTAGAGCCCGCCGAGGACGACGTACTTGCCCAGGACCGCGCCGGGCGCCGTACAGTAGCGGAAGACGCGGGGCGAGATCAGGTCGCCCATCTCGCGGATCATGCTGTCCCGGGCGCGGGAGAACCGGTACACCGAGCCCAGATCGAAGCATCGCAGATACAGAAGCCCGCCCCACACCATCATCGCCGATGCCTGGCTGGTGCCGCAGGCGAAGTCACCGCGATCGAGAAGCGCGACGCGATAACCCTCCCGGCACAGGCGGTTATAGAGGCACGCTCCATTCACCCCGCCGCCGATGATCACGGCGTCGAAGGTCTGATCTCTTGCGGCGGTCAGCCGCTCGGTGCGCAAAGCTCCGGCCGACATCGTTCAATTCACCGGACAGCGAACCTCAAGGTTAGCCACAAGCATGGCGGGACCTCAATGACGCATCTCAAGGGCACCGGCATTCCATCATCCTCTCTTGGCCGTCCGCGGGCGTAACGGCCCGCCCGGTCATGGTTCTCTTTGCCCCGGTGTGGCAGCGGCCTCGGCTCCAAAATGAGCCCATTGCATGGAAGTCCAAAGCCGTGTGGAATTCCCGAGAGATTCAGACGCCCTTCAGCCTGCGTGCCGACAGCCTTCCCGTTCTCTACGTCGCACTCGGCCGGGGATTTGCGAGGCGGCGGCACGTCGCGGCTTGCAAGCCGGCAGGCCGAGCCTATCATCGCGGCGGGCAAGTCCCTGCCCGGGAGGATGCCATGGTCCGCCGTCTGCGCCTCGTGAGCGGCCTCGTGCTGTTCGTTTTCGTGCTGACGCACTTCCTGAACCACGCGCTTGGTCTGGTTTCGCTCGAGGTTCTCGAGGCCGGGCGACTCTGGTTCCTCGCGTTCTGGCGCGCACCGCTGGTTACGCTGATGCTCTACGGCGCGCTGCTGCTTCACCTCGCCCTGGCCTTTTGGGCACTCTACCGGCGCCGGCGTTTGGCCATGCCGGCCTTGGAGGCGACGCAGCTCCTGACCGGTCTCGCGATCCCGCCGCTCGTGATCCTGCACCTGCTGGGCACGCGCTTCGCGGCGGAGGTGCTCGGGACCCAGGACAGCTACACTTACATCCTGCTGATCTTCGGCAAGTTCAAGCCACTGGTGCCGTTCCGCCAGCTTGCCGTGATGACCTTCGCCTGGACCCACGGATGTATCGGCCTGCACTACTGGCTGCGTTTCAGGCCCTGGTACCCGCGGATCCGGCTCATGGCCTTTGCGGCCGCGCTGCTGGTCCCGGTGCTCGCGCTGCTCGGCGCCTTCGTCGCCGGGCGCGACGTGCTGCGCTTGGCCGAGGACCCGGCCTGGCTGGAGGCGGTGGTCGCCCGGCTCAACTTCGCCGACGCCGAGGCGCTGCTGCTGATCGGCCGGCTCGAGAACGGCTTCCTGGTCGGCTTTTTCGCGTTGCTGGGGCTCGTGCTCTGTCTTCGCGTGCTGCGCGACTGGCGGGCCCGGCGGCGCGGCGCGGCGTACCTGACCTATCCGGGCGGCCGGCGCATAGCGCTACTGCCCGGCACAACGGTCCTCGAGGCCAGCCGTGGCGCCGGCATCCCGCACGCCTCGGTCTGTGGCGGGCGCGGGCGCTGCTCGACCTGCCGGGTACGCGTCGGCCGCGGCCTCGACGCGCTGCCGCCGCCGGGCGAGGCCGAGGCACGAGTGCTTGCGCGGGTCGGCGCGGCGCCCGACGTGCGGCTCGCCTGCCAGACCCGGCCCCACGCCGACGCCGAGGTCACGCCATTGCTGACGCCCTCGGCCGACCCGGCCCAGGCCGGGCCGCGCGCGGGCTATCTGAAGGGCGACGAGCGCGAGGTCGCGGTCCTTTTCGCCGACTTGCGGGGCTTCACGGCGCTCTCGGAGGACAAGCTGCCCTACGACATCGTGTTCCTGCTGAACCGCTATTTCGCGGCCATGGGCACGGCCGTGGAGGAAGCCGGCGGGCGGATCGACAAATTCATCGGCGACGGTGTCATGGCGCTCTTCGGTATCGAGCGAGGCGTCGGCCAGGGTTGCCGAAACGCGCTCGAAGCCGCCCGGCGCATGGCCGAGCGCTTGGCCGAGCTGAACGCCGCGCTTGAGAGCGAACTCGCCCGCCCCCTACGCATCGGCATCGGCATTCATGCCGGGCCGGTGATCGTCGGTGAGATGGGCTACGGCCGCGCCACCGCACTGACCGCGATCGGTGACGTGGTCAACACGGCGAGCCGCCTGGAAGCGCTGACCAAAGAGTTGGACGTGCAACTCGTCCTCTCGGCACCCGTCGCCGCACACGCCGGCCTCGACCCGGCCGCCTTCCCGCGCCGCGAGATCGCGCTCAGGGGGCGGAGCGGCGCCTTGGCCGTGCACATGGTCGTCGACGCGCGCGCACTGAGCCCTGCGTCGGCGCCTGCCGCAGCAGCTGTAGAGGCCGGATGATTTGGGGTCGGCGCGTCATCCGCCATTCCGTTTCTTGTAGGCCTTGATCGCCTCCTTGAGATCGCTGTACTCGTCACAGCCGAAGAAACAGGCAGTGTCGAGCACGGCGAGGCGCTCCTCGGCCTTCTTCAGGTCGCCCAGCTCCAGGTAGAGCTCGCCCAGGTATTCGTTGGCACCGAGATGCGTGGGCTTGATCTCGAGCGCCTTGCGGTAGAAGCCGAGCGCGGCCTCGGTATCGCCCAGCTTCCGGTGGCTGTAGCCCAGGTAGTTGTAGGCATCCGCGTTCTTCGGCTCGGCCGCCACGGCCCTTGCGAGCAGCGGGAGCGCCTCGGCATAGCTGCCCTTGTCGACAAGCGCTGCAGCCCGGACTAAATCCTTGTTCTTGGGCGGATCGTCATCGCCGCCGCCGGCCGCCTGTGCGCCCCCGGCGGCCAGGCCAAGAGCGACGACCGCGGCCGCGGCAAGATGCAAGACACTTTTCATCCTGTTGCCTCCCAGTTTGCTTGACCCGAGTTTACGATGGGGTTGCGGTTGTGCAAAATTACATCTTCGCGAGCAAAACGTCTAATTGTGGCGCGCGAGGGCAAGGCTAACGCCATGCAGGTTGATTTCGGTAGGACCGCTGCGGACTACGCCCGCTTCCGCACGGGTTTCCCGGAGCGGCTTTTCGACGAACTGGCGGCGCGCGGAATCGGCTTCGCCGGTCGACGGGTGCTGGATCTCGGGACCGGCACGGGAACGCTCGCGCGTGGTTTCTCCCGGCGCGGCGCAGCGGTTGTCGCGCTCGACCCGGCCGAGGCCCTGCTGGCCGAAGCGCGGCGTCTGGCCGGGGCGGAGGAACTCGCCGTCGAGTTCCTGGCCGGCCGGGCCGAGGCCACGGGCCTGCCGGATGCGGCCTTCGACCTGGTCGCCGCCGGCCAGTGCTGGCACTGGTTCGAGCGGGCGGCCGCGGCGGCTGAAACCTGGCGCTTGCTGAAACCCGGTGGCCATCTGGTAATCTGCCATTTCGACTGGATCCCGTCTGGGACAAACGTAGTGGCGGCAACCGAAGCCCTGATCGAACAGCACAATCCCGATTGGCGCCTGGGCGGTGGCAACGGGCTCTATCCCGCCTGGCTGGCCGATGCGGCGGAGGCCGGTTTCGCGGAGATCGAGACCTGTAGCTGCGACCTGACCGTGCCCTATGGACACGAGGCCTGGCGCGGCCGGATCCGAGCGAGCGCCGGGGTCGGCGGCAGCCTGTCCGCCGAAGCGGTCGCGCGCTTCGATGCCGCGCTGGCCGCGCTGCTCGCCGAGAGATTTCCCGAGGACCCGCTAGCCGTGCCGCACCGGCTGTTCGTCCTCTTGGCGGCCAAGCCATGAGCGCGCCCGAGGCTCCCGCGCGCATCGTCTCGCTGTTGCCGGCGGCAACCGAGATCATCGCCGAACTCGGGTTTGGCGATAGCCTGGTCGGCCGCTCTCACGAGTGCGACCATCCGCCGCAGGTGGCAGACCTGCCGGCACTGACCCGGCCCAAGCTCGACCCGGCGCTTCCCGGCGGGGAGATCGCCCGGCGGATTCGCGACTTGGTCGAGCAGACGCTATCGGTCTTTCTGGTCGACGCCGAGGAGCTGCGCGCGCTCCGGCCGGACTTGGTCGTGACCCAGACCCAGTGCGCGGCCTGCGCGGTCAGCGAGGCTCAGGTAGCCGAGGCGCTGGCCGACTGGGCCGGCCCGCAGACTCGCATCGTCGCCCTCAAACCGGTCGGCCTCACCGAGGTTTGGCAGGACCTGCAGCGGGTCGCCGAGGCGCTGGACGTCCCGGAACGAGGCGCCGTGCTAATTGCCGAACTGACCGGGCGGCTCAAGGCGCTGGGCACCCGCCTGGAAGGCACGGACGAGCGACCCAGCGCGGTCTCGATCGAATGGATCGACCCGCTCATGGCGGGCGGCAACTGGATGCCCGAACTGGTCGCCGCAGCCGGCGGGCGCGAGCTGCTAGGCCGGCGCGGCGCACCCTCGCACTGGATCACCTTCGAGGAGCTGACCGCAGCCGACCCCGAGGTTCTGCTGCTGCATCCCTGCGGCTTCACCATCGAACGGGCCCTGGACGAGCTGCCGCCGTTGATCGCGCAGCCCGGCTGGGGCGAACTGCGCGCGGTGCGGGCCGGCCGGGTCTACGTTCTGGACGGCCACCGGTACTTCAATCGGCCGGGCCCGCGCCTGGCGGAATCGGCCGAGATCCTGGTCGAGGTCCTGCACCCCCGAGCCTTCTCGTTCGGCCACGAGGGAACCGGCTGGGTGCGGCTCTAGAGCGGCACACGGCATCATGGCGAAGCGATCCCTCACCTGGGAGTGACCCCCGCTTCTTCCTCCAATTCCTCGATGTCGCGCGCATCGATCACCCGGCGGGCCAGCGCCAGGTCGAAGCCCTGGCGGCTGAGGGCCGCCAGATCGCGCTCGCGGCGCTCGGCGCGGGCCGCCGCCCGATAGGGGCCCAGGCGCCGACGCCGGGAAAAGGTCAGCGCCGCAGCCAACTCCGGCTCACCCGCTGTTTCGGCGAGGCCGGTTAGAGCCTGGTCGATCAGATCCGGCGCGACGCCCTTGTGCAGCAGCCGGCCGCGAATGCCCCTGGCCGAGGCGCCTCGACGCGCCAGGCTACGTGCGCGGGCCATAGCATAGGCCGCATCGTCGAGCAGCCCGGCCTGTGTCAGGCGCGCGATCAGCTCGTCCACGGCCGCCGCCCCGGCCTCGGCGTCGGTTTGGTAGACGCGGGCCGAGCGCGCCACCTTGGCCAGGAGCAAGCGCCGCAGGTGCTCCGCCGGGGCGGAATAGCGCTCCAGGTAGAACAGCGCCGCCTTCTCGAGATAGTCTGGCGTCGCCTTGCGCGGCCCGCGCTGCCGCCGTCGGTGTTGCTCCGATCCGTCCTTCGAATCCATCATCGCGGGTCCAGCATGGCATGGCCCGGCGCGTTCCTGCCAGTGCCTTGCTTCGGCCGCTCCGTCGGCTTATGTGAAACGCCATGCATGCTCCCTCGACCCTGCAGCACCCGCCCGCGCCGCGCCTGATTGGCCGGGTGAACGGCCGCGGCCTCTGGACCCTCTACGTGAAGGAGGTGCGCCGCTTCCTCAACGTCTTCACCCAGACGCTGCTGGCACCGATGATCACGACTCTGCTGTTCCTCGCGATCTTTACGCTGGCCCTGGGCCGGTCGGTCCAGCAGGTCGGCGGTGTCGGCTTCGCGCAGTTCCTGGCGCCCGGCCTGATCATGATGGCCATGGTTCAGAACGCCTTTGCCAACACCTCGTCCTCGATCGTCATCTCGAAGGTACAGGGCAACATCGTCGATCTGCTGATGCCGCCCTTGAGCCCCTGGGAGCTTACCCTGGGCGTGGCCGGCGGCGGCGTGACCCGTGGCCTCCTGGTCGGCCTCGCGGTCGGGCTCGGCATGTCGCTCTTCGTGCCGCTCTCGATCCACGCCCCGCTCTTCGTGCTCTATCACGCGGTCAATGCCTCGCTGATGCTGGCCCTTTTGGGCTTGATCGGCGGCATCTGGGCCGAGCGCTTCGACCATATCGCCGCGGTCACCAACTTCGTGATCACGCCGTTCTCCTTTCTGTCCGGCACCTTCTACTCGATCGAGCGCCTGCCCGAGAGCTGGCACGTCGTCGCGCTGCTCAACCCCTTCTTCTACATGATCGACGGCTTCCGCTACGGCTTCATCGGCCATGCGGACGGGTCGCTTCTCGTCGGTGTGCTGCTGATGGCCGCGGTCAACCTGGGGCTCTGGACGCTCGCCTACCGGATGATCGCGACCGGCTACCGGCTCAAGCCCTGAGCCGGGCCGTGGCGCTGCCCGCCCCCCGGCGTTTCGGCGCGGTCAACTGGCGGGGCCTTCGGACGCTCGTCTGGCGCGGCGTCTGGCGCTATTTCAAGATGGCCTGGCACACCCTGGGCGGGCCCTGCATCTCCAGCCTGCTGCTCCTCGCGGTCTTCGTGCTGGCCGCCGGCGGGGCCGGCCAGATGGTGCCCGGCATAGCGCTCGCAGAGTTCCTGGTGCCCGGCATCGTGATGTTCCAACTCGCCCACGCGGCCTTCGAGAACGCCGCCTTTCCGGTGCTGGACGACAAGCTGGAGGGCATGATCGGCGACATCCTGGCCGCCCCGCTGTCGCCGCTCGAGATCCTGGCCGGCTACGTCCTGCCGGCCGTGGCCAGCGGGCTCATGACCGGCATGGCGATCCTGGGGCTGGGCTGGCTCTTCGCCGACCTGCGCCTCCACGACCTCGGGGCCCTGGTGGGTTTCGCGCTGGCCGCGGCGCTGCTCTTCGCGCTGCTGGGCACGTTCATCGGCCTCTGGGCCGACAGGTGGGAGCATTACGCCATGGCGGAGAACTTCGTGATCCTGCCCTTGGGTTTCCTCTCGGGCACTTTCTTTACGCTCTCCAGCCTGCCCGAGGCGGCGCGCCCGCTGATCGCCCTCAATCCCGTGTTCCACGCCGTCGGCGGCGTCCGCTACGCGCTTACGGGCTACGCCGAGACCGCGCTGCTCCCCGGCGCCCTGCTGCTCGGCGGCCCAATCCTACTCTTGTGGCTTCTGCTCTGGCGGCTTTTCGCTACGGGATACAAGATCAAGCCGTAAGCGCCCAGGTCTATTTTCTCAAGCGCCTCAGACGCTTGGCCAGGGTCCCGAGGTGTGCGCCCAGGATGCGGATACCCGTCGTATCGCCGGGATCCTCACAGGACACGTCGAAGGCCGCGTCGGTAACGCCGAAGCGGGCGAGCGCGGACCGCGCCCAATGGACATCGGCGCCGAATTGCTTTTCATAGAGCGCCAGGTTTTCCCTGGTCTGCGCGGCCTGGTCCTCGGTATCGAAGAAGGGATCGCCGGTCACTCCGACGCCCAAATCGTCGTGCTCCCGCTCCCTGGCAAAGCTGACGATCGCGTTGGAGATTTCGGAAATTCTCTGCGCCACCTTGGGGCGCGAGGTCGGCTTTCCCGCCGACCAGGCATGGCCGAAAAGGGCGACCACCACGCCCGCCAGGACGAGCGCGAGCGCGTTGGTCTGGCTGTCGAGCCCGGGGATCACCGGGATGAGCGCGAGCGCAGCAACTTGGCGGTCGAACCCGGGAATCGCCCGGGCGACCGGATCCAGTTGTGCGAGATAATCCGGCTGGGCCAGGGTGTAGGCAGCGCCGTTCAGGAGCGCCCAGCCCCAACCAAACAGGATCGTCACGCTTCGCAGCATCCTCCAAGCCTCCGCGGCAACATAAGGTGTGGCGATTTTTCTCCGAGACTTCGCCACACCTTATGCTACCACACAAACGTTCATGAAACGTTTACGGTGATCGGGAAATAAGGATCTGAAAATAAAAGGAATTTTTTCTGTCTGCCGACGCCCTGCGAGAGCGCCGAGGGCTTGGCCCGTGCCAAGTTTCCGGGCCGGAGGTTCGGTTGACAGGGCGGGCCTTTGCGCGAATAGTGCCCGCCTTTTTCCGGCGCCGGGCTGGGGAATTGCCCCACCTGGCGGACACGCTGAGGAGGATACCGTGAGCGAAGCCCTGATGCCGACCTATGCGCGCGCCGAGCTCGCCTTCGAGCGTGGCGAGGGCCCGTACCTCTTTGCAACCGACGGACGGCGCTACCTCGACTTCGCGGCAGGCATCGCGGTCAACGCGCTGGGCCATTCCCACCCGCACTTGGTGTCCGCACTCAAGGACCAGGCGGAAAAGCTTTGGCACTGCTCGAACCTCTACCGGATTCCAGCGGGCGAGCGCTTGGCCGAGCGGCTCTGCGAGCAGAGCTTCGCCGAGCGCGTGTTCTTCAGCAATTCCGGGGCCGAGGCGCTTGAATGCGGCTTCAAGCTGATCCGCAAGTACCACGACGATACCGGCAATCCGGGGCGCTACAAGGTCATCGGCTGCCAAGGCTCGTTCCACGGCCGCACCCTGGCCACGCTCTCGGCCGCCGGCAACCCCAAGTATCTCGAAGGTTTTCGGCCCGAGGTGCCGGGCTTCGTGCAGGTCGCCTTCGGCAACATGAACGAGCTGCGCGCGGCGATCGACGACGAGACCGCGGCCATCCTCGTCGAGCCGATCCAGGGCGAGGGCGGGATCCGGGCCGCGGAGATCGACTACATGAAGGCCCTGCGCCGGGTCTGCGACGAGTTCGGCTTGCTGCTGCTCCTCGACGAGGTTCAATGCGGCATGGGCCGCACCGGCAAGCTCTTCGCCCACGAGTGGGCGGAAATCGCACCCGACGTGATGGCGCTAGCCAAGGGCCTCGGCGGCGGCTTCCCGATCGGCGCCTGCCTGGCCACGGAGAAAGCCGCTGTCGGCATGACCGTCGGCACCCACGGCTCCACCTTCGGCGGCAATCCCTTGGCCATGGCGGTGGCCAACGCGGTGCTCGACGTGATGCTGGCCGAAGGCTTCCTGGAGGGCGTGCAAAAAACCGGCGATCTCTTACGGGCGCGCCTGGAGGAGCTCGCCGCGCGCCACCCGGCGGTCCTGGCCGGATCGCGTGGCCGCGGCCTGATGCTCGGCCTCGAGTGCGTCGTGCCGGCCGGCGAGATGGTCGCCCGGCTTCGCGACGAGGGGCTCCTGACCGTCGGGGCCGCCGAGAACGTGGTGCGCATCGTGCCGCCGCTGATCATCGGCGAGGCGCAGGTGGCGGAGGCATTGGCCATCCTCGAGCGGGTCTCGGCCGGCTGGGCCGAGGCGGCGTGACATGAGCGGACCGAGGCATTTTCTCGACCTCGACCGGCTGGATGCCGGCACGCTGCGCGGCATCCTGGACCGGGGAATGGCGTGCAAGCGTGCAGGCGGCGCCGAGCGGCCGCTGGCCGGCAAGGCGCTGGCCATGATCTTCGAGAAGCCCTCGACCCGCACCCGGGTCTCCTTCGAGCGCGGCATCCAACAGCTCGGCGGCGCTGCTATCGTGCTCGAGCCAGCCAGCAGCCAACTCGGCCGTGGCGAGACCGTTGCCGACACCGCCCGCGTGCTGTCGCGCTATGTCGACGCGATCATGATCCGCACGACGTCCGAGGAGAAGCTGCTCGAAATGGCCGAGCACGCCAGCGTGCCGGTGATCAACGGCCTGACCGATCGCACCCATCCCTGCCAGCTGATGGCCGACGTCATGACCTTCGAGGAGCACCGCGGGCCGATCAAGGACCGGGTCGTCGCCTGGTCGGGTGACGGCAACAACATGGCAACCTCGTGGATCCACGCAGCGGTGCGTTTCGACTTTGAGTTGCGCCTGGCCTGTCCCGACCCGCTTGGGCCACCCAAGGAAATGCTCGACTGGGCCGCCGCCGAGGGCGGGCGCATCGTGGTGACACCCGAGGCCGAGGCCGCGGTCGCCGACGCTGATGCCGTGGTAACCGACGTCTGGGTCTCGATGGGCGACGCCGAGGAGGAGGCCGGCGCCAAGGCGCGCCACAACCTGCTGCGCGGCTACCAGGTCGACGACCGGCTGATGGCCCTGGCCAAGCCGGACGCGATATTCATGCACTGCCTGCCGGCACACCGCGGCGAGGAGGTCAGGGCCTCGGTGATCGACGGTCCGCGCTCCGTGGTCTGGGACGAGGCCGAGAACCGCTTGCACGCGCAGAAGGGGATTCTGCTCTGGTGTCTCGCCTGACGGCCGTCAGCGACCTGATCCAGCCCTTCGTGCTCGAGGTGCCGGCCCTGCGCGGCCGGCTGGTCCGCCTGGGGCCGTTGGTCGAGACGGTGCTGTCGCGCCACGACTACCCGCCATCGGTGGCGGTGCTGCTGGGCGAGATGCTGGCCCTGGCCGGCGTCCTGTCAAGCACGCTCAAGTTCGACGGCGTGTTCACCTTGCAGACCAAGGGCGACGGACCCGTGGGCTTGGCCGTGGTCGACATGACGACAGAGGGCGAGATGCGCGCCTACGCCGAGTTCGACGCGGCGCGCCTCGCCGGGCCGGCCGCGGCGCCCGACGGCCACGGCGCCGGCGCGCGGGCCCTGCTGGGCGAAGGTTACATCGCCTTCACGGTGGACCAGGGCCCGCACACCGAGCGATACCAGGGCATCGTCGAGCTGCGCGGTGGCACGCTGGCCGACTGCCTGCAGCATTACTTCCGCCAATCCGAGCAGCTCAAGACGGCAGTTAAGCTGGCCGCTGGCCGCATCGACGGCAGCTGGCGGGCCGGCGGCCTGCTCCTCCAGCAACTGCCCGAGACCGAGGCCGAGGCCAACGCCGCCGCATTGGCGAACGACGAGGAGGACAATTGGCGGCGTGCCGTGGTGCTCATGGCGAG
>Ga0224509_10000398_pt1 | contig 12019 bp, 14 predicted proteins | sample SF_Jan12_sed_USG_5_FD_170158 | JGI IMG/M metagenome (GOLD analysis project Ga0224509, IMG submission 170158) | Sediment microbial communities from San Francisco Bay, California, United States - SF_Jan12_sed_USGS_24 | ecosystem: Environmental > Aquatic > Marine > Sediment | place: USA... | reverse complement strand
TCCGCAGGACCGCTGGCTAAAACTTGACGGCATTGTGCGAGACTTGTTCTAGAGTGCGGACCGGTGAAGCTCGATTTTGAAGAAGTGTCGGTCGCTGGCCTGGCCAAGTCCTACGGACCGACGCTCGCGCTGGCCGGCGTAGACCTGAGCTTCGACGCCGGGATGGTCACCGTGATCCAAGGCTCCAACGGCTCCGGCAAGTCGACGCTGCTCTGGCTCCTCGCGATGCTCGCTTACCCGACACGAGGAGAGATCCGATACGGGCAGTACGGGGTCACGCATGCCGACGGCCTCCGCGGCCGCATCGGCTTCGTCGCGCATCAACTCCAGCTCTACCCGGGGCTTAGTGGTCACGAGAACCTCTTGCTCGCCGCCAAGCTGCAGAGCATCCCCTACGCAGAGAAGCGGGCCAGCGACCTATGTGACGCGCTCGCCCTCGACGAGTACTGGAACCGGCCCGTGCGCACCTATTCCCGGGGCCAAGCGCAGCGTGTATCGATCGCCCGCGCCCTGCTCCACGAGCCCCGCCTGCTCTTGATGGACGAGCCCGCGACCGGCCTCGACGCGAAGTCGACGGCTTCGATCGTCGAGCTCATCGAGCAAGAAAGACAAGAAGGCGCGATCGTGATCATCGTGACTCATGAAGCGAAGTTCGCGAGCGCGGTGTCCGACCGCATCCTCCACATGGACCGCGGCCGAATCGTGGAGCCAGAAGTATGAGGACGCTTCGCGCCGCTTGGTTAGTCGCCCTCAAAGATCTGCAGCTCGAGCTGCGCACGAAAGAGATCCTGACCTCGACCGGGCTCTTTGCCGTCTTGGTCGTCACCCTTGGCTCACTCGCGTTCTACACGGACCCCGTCAGCTCGCCGGACGTCGCCCCAGGCGTACTTTGGATCTCGATCTTGTTCTGCGGGATTCTCCTGATCGGCCGAAGCTGGGCGCTGGAGCGCGAAAACGACGCGGTGTATGGACTGTTGCTGGCGCCGATCCCGAGGGCCTCGATTTATGTCGGCAAGACGTTGAGCGCCCTGGTCCTGTTGTTCGCAGTCGAGCTCTTGCTCGTCCCACTTTGCCTGATCTTCTTCCAGATCGAGCCCAGCGGCGTCATGCTGCCACTGCTCGCGCTGGTCTTCCTAGGCTCGATTGGGTTCGTATCGACTGCCTCGCTGTTTTCCGCCGTGGGGATCCGCACCCGGGCCCGCGATCTGATGCTGAGCGTATTGGTCTTCCCGTTGGTCGCTCCAGCTCTCCTGGCATCCGCCGTCGCGACGCGCGAGCTCTTCGCCGGGGCGACTATGGCCGAGATCCTCGGTTGGATGCGCATCCTGACGGCCTTCGACCTCTTGTTCGTCGGCTTCGGTGTCTGGGTGTCGCGCTATCTTCTCGCGGAGACCTGAGCGCTCAGCGGTAGGCGCGAATCAGATCGAGCGCGACCGGGTCCGACCAATCGAGCGCACCATCGAACCGAAAACGCACGACCCCGTTACCGTCGATGATCCAAGTCTCCGGAAAGAGCTTGGTGCCGAACTGCTCAGTCACGACCTTGCGCTCCACATCGAGCAGGCTCGTGATGCGCGAGGTGTGGGGAATGATCGTCTGAGCTTCTTCCCAGCTGCGGTCGGTCGACACCGCAACGACTTCGACGTCGCCCCAGTCCTCGGTGATCTCGGCCAGCAACTCGATCGTCGGCATCTCCTGGATGCACGGCCGGCAAGTGACCGTCCAGAAGTTCATGACGATGACCTTGCCGCGCTGCTCGGACATCTTCCACTCACCACCTCCCTGTTCGGGAAGGGTAAACTCCGGAGCGCGGAGCGAGGCCCCCAGGTAGTGCGGAACACCGCCTTGGCCGTCCATCAGCTGTTCAAAGCGAGCATTTCCGAGGAGCGCCCGGAATGGGGCCTCGCGCGCTCGGGCCCGCGCATCCGCCACGGCACCCGTGAAGATGAAGATTAGGGGAAACGCAATCGCGGCCACGATGATGGTGGCGATGACCTCACGTCGAGACACGCCGCTGCCTTAGCGCTTTCCGAGGCCAAGTGAAAGCGGATCGCTCTCCTCGGGTGGGCGGACCTTTTCTCCGCCAATCAGAACATACACCCCTGCCTCGTCCTCGCTGATCCGATCGCTCATCTTGCTGACCGCATGATTGTCGAAACGGGCCGGGCACCGGCCCGCGCGAACGGCACACCAGAGGGCGCCCTCGGGCCCCTGACGGAGGGAGGCGGGGTCGAGCCGCTCCCGAACGTCCCCGGAGAGAAGCAGGTCGATCCCTTCGGCGCCGGGCTCGACGTCTTTCACGAAGTACGCGGGCCCCTCGATGTCGACGTAGGCCCAGTTGATCGAGTTGCTCAAGCAGAAGCGCCCATCTTCGGCGCGGTCGACCCAGCTATCGAACGAGCGCGTCAGATTTGGATGGTCGATCAGGTCTTGTCCATTGAACCAGCGGCCCCGCGCATCGCGGCGGATCTCGGTTTCTCGGGTGCGGCCTTGAAGAAACTGCGCTGGGTCCATGAGGCCTCGCAGACTACAATGCGGATCGATGGCGAGAAAGAGCCGAAAGCTCGTGGTCGTGTCGAACCGCGGCCCATATCGGCACGAGGCCACCCGCGGACACGAACGTTGGGTCCGCGCTGCAGGGGGTTTGGTGACCGCGCTGGACCCGGTGTTGCAGAAGCGCGGGGGCGTCTGGGTGAGCGCCAAACCCGCCAAAGACTTCGACTCGGTCACTGTTCCGGCGCCGCATCTCGCGTATGACCTCGGACACGTTTCGCTCAAGCGGGCCGAGCAGCGTGGGTTCTACGAAGGGATCTCGAACGCGGTGGTCTGGCCCTTGCTCCACGGGTTCGAGCCGACGATCCAAGTCGGCGAGGCGCCCTGGTCGAGCTACGTGAACGCCAATCAGGAGTTCGCCGACACCACGCTGTCGACCAGCGGGGCGAGCGACTTGATCTGGGTCCAGGACTACCACCTCATGCTCGTGCCAGGCATGCTGCGGGCCAAGCGCCCCAAGGCTCGAATCGGCTGGTTCTGCCACATTCCGTGGCCTCCACCGGACACGTTCGGCATCCTTCCTTGGCGCGAGGAGATCCTCGAGGGGCTGCTCGGCGCCGACATCCTCGGGTTCCATCTTCCGGAGTACGCTGAACACTTTCGCCAGTGCGTCGAGCGCTTCACGCCCTACCGGGTTTCGCGGGGCGCGGTTCAACATCGTGGTCGCAAGGTGAAGACGATCGCAGCGCCAATTGGAATTCCGGTCGACGACCTACAGGCGCTCGCGATCGACCCGGATGTCGGGCAAGAGGTCGAGCGAATCCGTCAAACGATGGGGAACCGCCAGCTGATCCTCGGTGTCGACCGCCTCGACTACACCAAGGGGATTCCTGAACGTCTCGCCGCTTTCGAGCGCTTGCTCCGACGCGAAAAGATCGCCCGCACGCGGTACGCGCTGATCCAGGTGATGGTGCCAAGTCGCACCGACGTCAAAGCCTACGCTGACCTCAAGGAAGAGATCGATCGAATGGTGGGCGACATCAACGGGCGCTACGCCGACACCGGCCGGGTTCCAATTCACTACCTCTATCGCAACCTCAGCCAACGAGCCCTGTTCGCGCACTACCGCGCTGCCGACGTCGCGCTGGTGACGCCGTTACGCGACGGAATGAATCTCGTGGCCCACGAGTACGCCGCCGCCCGAACCGACGAAGATGGGGTGTTGGTCCTAAGCGAGTTTGCGGGCGCGGCGAAGCATCTCAAGGGCGCGATCCTCGTCAATCCCTATGACGTCGAGTCGACCACCAACGCCATTCATCGCGCGCTCACGATGAAGAGCTCGGAGAAGCGCAAACGGATGCGCTCCATGCGCGGCGAAGTCATGCGGCTCGACGTGCACCGCTGGGCCGACGGCTACCTCGCCGCCCTGGAGGGCAGGTGAGCCGCGTCGAGTCGCTCCTCGATGCGCTTCTCGCCCTCGAGCGCCCCTTGCTTTTGGCGCTGGACATCGACGGGACGATCTCTCCGATCGTGCGTGACCCGGACCTCGCTCAGATCCCCGCGTCGACCCTGTCCACGCTGGCAGGGCTCGCCGGAGCGCCCATGTTCGAGCTCGCGCTCATCACAGGCCGCGATCTAAACTCGCTTTCGCGGATGGAACAGCTCGAAGGTGTATGGCGTGCGGTCGAACACGGCGGATTGGTTTTGGCTCCGGCGCAAACCCCGCCGCCGCGCGAGCTCACGAGCAAGCAGCGCGAGGCCCTCGACCGTTTTCGGCACTGGGTCGACACACGCGCCCACGATGCATTCATCGAGCACAAGCCTCAGGCAATTGCCGTGCACGTTCGGGGGATCGCCGCCAAGGACCCAGGGCGCGCCGACCAACTGCTTCGAGAAGCCGATGAGCTCGCGCAAAGCCTGGGGCTTCACGTGCGGCGCGGGAAAGCCCTGCGTGAGGCCGAGGCGGTGGTTCACGACAAAGGCAGCGCGCTTCGGGAAATCTTCGAACGTTCCGACGCGAGGTCCGTGTTCTTCGCAGGCGACGACCTCACCGACTTCCCTGCGATTGAGTTCGCAGCGGAGCACGGCGTTGGCGCATTCGTTGGCTCAGACGAGCAACAGGGCGCGCCCTCCGGCTCGGCGGTGTTGCTACAAGGCGTGGACGAGGTCGCCACGCTGCTTTCACAATTGTTGGAACGCGTCACCGAGTGACCGGTGGCGCGGGCATCGTCCCGTGGTACAGGCCCGGCATGTTGGAGCGCGAGATTGCGGAGGCCGCTCGCATCGCACGGCAGGCCGGCGCGATCTTGATGGACGTCTACGGAACCGATTTCGACGTCTCCTACAAAGCCGAGGCCGACCCGGTGACCGAGGCCGACACCAAGGCCAACGCGCACATCGTGGGCGAGCTCGAGAAGGCCTTTCCCAACGACGGCATCGTCGCCGAGGAGACAATCGATCAAAGCGACGCTCTCAAGGGTGGGCGCTGCTGGTATGTCGACCCGCTCGACGGTACCAAAGAGTTCGTCGCGAGAAACGGCGAGTTCTCAGTCATGCTGGGCCTGGCGATCGACGGAGTGGCTACGGCTGGTGTCGTATACAGGCCCGACAACGACAAGCTCTACTCCGGGGTCGTCGGAGGCGGGGCCTACCTCGAGGAGCGCGGTCAGCGCCGCGCGCTGAACGTCAGCAGCGTGGCAGATCCCCGTCGTTTGAGGCTCGTCGTGTCACGCTCGCACCGCAATCGAGCCGTCGGCGTCGTCGTCACTCAACTCGGAATCGCCCAAGAAACGGCGATCGGCTCGGTCGGCCTCAAGGCCGGCCTCATCGCCGAGCAGAAAGCCGACCTGTACGTGCACATCGCAGACAAATCGAGTGCTTGGGATGCGTGCGGGCCCGAAGCCGTTCTCAAGGCAGCCGGCGGACGCTTCACGGATTTGGCTGGCAATCCCTACCACTACGGCGGCAAGGACATGCGCAACCGGAGCGGCATCCTCGCGTGCAACGCGGCCGCGTACGACGCCGTTCTGCCGGTCGCGCGCGAAGCGGCCAGAGCCATCGGGCTCATCGACTGAGAGGCAAGCATGGCACCGGTAGATTGGCGAGAAACTTGGAAGGCGGGGGTCACTCCATGGGACGCGGGCGCCTCGCCGCCCGCGCTGCGACGCCTGCTCGACGAAGAGGCGGTGCCCGGTGGCCGCATCCTCGTCCCGGGCTGCGGCGCCGGGTACGACTTGGCCACGCTCGCGCGGGCGGATCGGGAGGTCGTGGGCATCGATCTATCCGAGCACGCGCGGAAGGCCTTCTGGGCCGCGCATCCGGATCTCCCGGGCAGCGTCGACTACGAAGTGACCGACTTCTTTTCTTACGCCCCGGCACGGGGTTTTGATTTCGTCTGGGACTACACCTTCTTCTGCGCGCTCGATCCGGACCAACGGAGCTCCTGGAGCCAAACCATGAGGCGGCTCGTGAGGCCGGGCGGTGTGCTAGCCACCCTGCTCTTCCCCTTCGAAGATCCGATCTCCGGCACGCAAGGCCCGCCGTGGCCCATCAACACCGGCATGGTGCGCAGTTACGTCGAAGATGCATTCGAAGAGCTCGAAGCGGCCGAGGTGGAGCACACACATCCGGGGCGCGAAGGCAAGGAGCGCCTCGCGCTGTGGCGGCGGCGCGAGCCCTAGTCGAGGTCGGGTAGCGGAATCGAAGACGACTTCCACTTCACTTCGGAAAAGCCGAGTCGATAGTGGGCGGTCGCGCCTTCCTGCACGCCGATCCATACCTGGGTCGTACCGATCGGAAACTCGGAACGGATCATCGGATCTTTCGTGCCGTTGCGGTTGTTGTTGCACAGGACCGCACCGTCGGGCTTTCGCACGACGAGCAGCACATCGGAGCGCGAGCGCCCCAAAACGTGCAGCTGGAAGAACGCCGTGTCGGCATCGAGCAGATAGTCCGGAGTCTCGGAGATCCACCCTGAGCACTTGCGGTGAATCGACTTGGCCCTGACCTCGCCGAGGGCCACGCCTCCGACCACGCGCGGGTCGGGACTGAAGCCTGCGTGCAGAGGGACGACGCCGAAGCGGGAGGGCGAGTGCTCGTAGGGGTCGGGCGTTTCTGCGAGCCGAGGGCTGCCAATGGCTTCCACCGGCTCAATGGGCGCGTCCTTGTCGGTGCATGCGGCGAGCGCCACCAACAGCGCGGCGAGCGCGCGTTTCACCGACAACCAAGGTTTGCTCGAAGCAACCACCGTATCGGCCGTCCTACCCGCCAGCTCCACTAACCGTCGGTAATGCTCGCAGGCTCGCCGGGCGGCACCGAGTCGCGGGTCGCGCCTTTGATGACCTTTTGCGCCAGGGTCGCCAAGCTTCTCGCGCCGCTTTTCTTGAGTAGCGAGCGAATCTGGGCCTTGACTGTGTTCTCGGCGACGCCGAGGGCTTCGGCGAGCTCTTTGCGCGACAGGCCGTCGACAGAAAGCGTCAGCAGCTCGGTCTCCCGGCGGGTGAGCTTCAGCTGCCGCGCCAGGTGCTCGATGCGCTGGCCGATTGCCGCGTCGTCTACTCGCTCCTGCGCGAGCGCGCGCTGGATGAACGGATTGAGGTTGTCCGCAGACGCCGGCTTGCAGACGTACTCGCCTCGCATCGTCTGAACTTTGTTAACTACATCACGATTGAGCTCGCCGGTCAGAACGAGCACGGGCAGCGCGCCGTGGATGCGCCGGATCTCCGCGAGCAGATCCAAACCGTATCCGTCGGGCAGAATCAGGTCCAAGACGACACCGGTCCACTCCGAGTGCTTCTCCAACTTGTCCCGGGCGGCCGCCATGCTGTACACGACCTCAACAGGACCGTGACGCCCAAATGTACGAGCAAGCGTCCGAGCCAGCGTCGGCTCGTCCTCGACAATCAGAAACCCTCCCGGCATGCGGCGTACGCTACCCCAGTTGACCCGTCCGGTGGTACGGATTCCCACTGGAGCCTTCGGTTTTTTTAACCCTAATCGGGCTCAAGACGACCCCAAAAAGTAAAAATCCTCAATGATTTCAAAGATATAGTAAAATAGGCCGAGCGGGTGAGCTGGGGAAGGCGCTCTCAGCCCGCGGGGCGAGAATTGGCAGTGACTTGACGCGAGGCGCGCTCACCTTTTGAATGAACGGCGATATGTACGCGGTTGTGATCACCGACGAGGGGGGCGCGCGACGGACGCTCGATTTTTCGAAGCCGGAGCTGACCGTTGGACGCGTCCAGGGCAACGACATCGTCCTGTCCAAACGCAATGTTTCCAAGCAGCATGCGCGGTTGACTCTAAAGGGCGAACAAGCGGTCGTCGTCGACCTCAACAGCACCAACGGAACGTGGGTCAACGGTCGCAAGATCAGCACGCCGCAGTCGCTCAAGCATGGCGACAAGATCTACATCGCAGACTTCATCATTACCGTGGAGCCCTCGGACGACGGCTCGGAGCGGGCGAGCTCCGCTCCACGTGTTTCCGAGCCGCCGCCCCTGCCAACGAAGCAACCGATGCCACCTCAGAGTTCCATGCCGGTGCGGCGTCCCATGGGCGCGCGCCGCTCGATGCCCTCGGACTCCAGAACGCCAGGGCCCCAGGACGCGCGAGCCACGAGCCTACCGCCTCGGATCGAGCGCAGAGAGACCGGCGCGGCGGAGCTGCGTGCGAAAACGGAAACCGGGTTTCCCATTGCCGACCCGCTTGGCGCGCTGTTGAGTCGTCTCTCCGAGCGGATGGACATCGAGAACATAGATCCGGCTGCAATGAAGAATCAGGAACGCTGGTCGGCCGCGCGCGCCGCAATCGCGGAAACGTTCCTCTCGATGCAAACCGACGGCTCGGTGAATGCCGACATCGACATGCGCGAGGTGGCACATGTTGCGCTGCACGAAGCGGTCGGCTTGGGCGCGCTCGATGATGTTCTTTCGGACGAGTCGGTTCGCACGGTGGTCGTGAACGGCCCTGCGCACGTGTTCGTCGACAGAGGTGAAGGCCTCGAAGCGGCGCCGCTGAAGTTCTCATCGGAAGGGGCGCTGCGTAGAGTCGCGCGACGCCTAGCTGCTGGGACCGGCCAAACACTCGAAGCTCAACCCGTCCTTCACGGACGGCTCTCGTTTGGTCCGAGGCTCACGATCATGCAGCCGCCCCTGGTGGTGAGGGGCCCCGTGATCGAGCTCCGCATCCGCAGCGCCAAGTCGCTCGAGCAACTGGCCGAGGCCGGCTGGATGAGCACCGATGCCGCCACGTACTTGGCGAAGGCCATTGCAGAATGCCGCAACATCGTCGTTGCCGGTCCTCGAGGCTCTGGCGTCACCGAGGTGATGTCGGCGTTGGCCCGCGAGCTGCCGGAGACTGCAAACGCAGTCGCCGTCGAGGCGGTTCCCGACCTCGACATCGATCGGGACCGGATGATCTCGCTGACAGCCGCCGATTCAGGCATCCCGCTCCGAGAAGCGATCGAGCACGGAACACGCCTGCAGGCCGAGCACCTCGTGATCAATGACCTCGCCGGCGCAGACACGATGACCGCGCTGGCCGCGGTGCTCGGATGTGAACCGGGGCACCTCCTCGGGGTGCACTGCTGGAGCACCAAAGACGCCATCGAAGGTCTCATGCTGGCCGCGGGATGTGGCGGGGCGGAACGAGCTTGTGTTGCGCAGTTGGTTGGGAGCGCGGTCGACCTCGTCGTCGCCATGCAACGTGGGCCCGAAGGCCAGCGCGTGAGCGCGATCCTCGAAGTCCAAGGCCACGAAGCCGGCGACGTCAGCTACCAGTCCGTCCCGTTCTGAGTGGCGTCGCTCAGGCGCCCTTGCTCATCACGGCCCGCGGCGTCGCGCTGACACCAGGTGCGGGATACGCTGGGCGCGCGAAGTAGTAGCCCTGTCCGAAGTGGGCGCCACAATCGACGGCCACCTTCATTTCCGTTTCCTGCTCGATGCCCTCGGCAACCACCTGCGCCCCGAGCTCGTGGCAGAGCCGCACGATGTGGCGAACCAAGATCTGCGCGCGACGGTCGTCGGCAAGGTCCGCAATCAACGTTCGATCCAGCTTCACGATCTCCGGATTGAGGTCGACGATGTACTTCAAGTTCGAGTAGCCGGCGCCGAGATCATCGACCGCAAGCGATACGCCTTTGCCGCGGATCTCGCGAAGGACGCTGTGACAGTACGCGAAGTGAGTCAGCGGGACCGATTCGGTCACCTCGAGATAGATCGGCTGGTCATGTGTGAAGATCGGGTCGTCAGGCTGAACGAGCCACGACTCGTCGAACTCGTTCGGATGCACATTGAGGAACAGCGGCATCCCGGCGCAGTGGGTCGTCGCCAGCTCGCGAATCGCGCGGCCGAGCACGCCGACGTACCCGGACTTGATCGCCTCGTCGAAAAGCTGCGGCGGGTTGACCCAGTGCGGCGAGTCACTTCGGACGAGCGCTTCGTACGCGAACGGCTCCATCGTGGTGAGAGAGACGATCGGCTGGTAGACCACGCTGAGATCGCCTCGGGCGAGAACGCCGGGCAGGCCCCTCGGGCTGCGGACGCGGGGAATCCCCGATCGCCGCTTCCGCACAGCCTCCAACCAATTATGGAAGTTCGTCACAGCTTCCCCACCACGGTAAGTTTACAATATCACAACCGCGGATTGATATCCCAATTTGGGGAGTCCTAGCGCCCTTTCAAGCGCTCTGGTATGCCCCGCAGCGATGAGCAGCTCAGTATCGATAGGCCCCGCACACGAAAGCCCCATCGGAACTACCCTGGAGCGACACCTGCTCGACCGCCAGCGTCGGATGCCCGACGCCACGGGTGATTTCACGGGGCTTTTCCAGCAGATCAGCCTGGCCGCGAAAATCATAGGCAGCCGCGTCAGCAAAGCGGGGCTCTCGGGCATCCTCGGGCGCACCGGCACCACCAACGTCCAGGGCGAGCAGGTCCAGAAGCTCGACGACTTCGCCAACAGCACGATCGTGAGCACGGTCGAGGCAGGCGGGCATGTCTGCGTGATGGGAAGCGAAGAGGTCGAAGAGCCAATCCAGATCCCATCGCAGTACCCACAGGGGAAGTACGTACTTCAGTTCGACCCTCTGGACGGCTCGGGCAACATCGACATCAACGCGTCGATCGGAACCATCTTTTCGATTCACCGCCGCCTCACGCCAGATGGTGAGCCGGGGACATTGAAAGATCTGCTGCAACCGGGCAGCGACATCGTGGCTGCCGGCTACGTGATCTATGGGTCGTCGAACATGTTGGTGTACTCGACCGGCGATCAAGTGGATGGGTTCACGTACGATCCCGGCGTCGGCGAGTTCTTCTTGTCACATCCGAAGATGCGGATTCCGCAGCGGGGTAGCATCTATTCGATCAACGAGGGCAACTACCACAAGTGGGATGAAGGCATTCAGAAGTGGGTCGACTGGGTCAAGGCGCCCTCCGAGGGCAAGAAGGCCTACGGCTTGCGTTACATCGGCGCCATGGTTGCCGACCTCCACAGGACTCTGCTGCGCGGCGGCATCTTCGTGTATCCGCCAGATGTGAAGAACAAGCAGGGCAAGCTCCGACTGCTCTATGAGGCCTGTCCGATGGCGTTCCTCGTCGAGGCAGCAGGCGGCGTCGCTTCGAACGGCCAAACCCGGATCCTGACGATCGAGCCGAAAGAGCTTCATCAGCGGACTCCGGTGTTCATGGGCAGCCCGGACGACGTTGCGGACGCGCTGCAATTCGTGGGCGCCTGAGCGGCTCAGAGCTTCGGGGTCATCTGGAACGGCGCCTCGATCCGCACGCAGCCGCCCTCCGGTTTCGGGAACTTCCACGTCTTTGCGACGCGCTTCACACAGGCGTACACCTGAGCGTCGTTGAGCGACCCGCCCACCGAAACGGCCTTCACGCTGCCACTCGACCCGATGGTGAGCAGAACCTTCATCGAGCCCTGCAGTAGATTGTTGTCTTTCAGGCGCCGCTCATAGCAAGTCTGCACCTGCTTGCTTGGCTGTCCCTTGATGACAGCGGTGAGCGCAGCGGTCGGGAGATTGCCGCGACAGTCCCAATCCGCGGGCTGCGTTTGTGACAGCGGGCTAGGCTTCGCGACCGGCTCGTCATCCGGGCCGCCATCCTCTTCGGGGATTTCGATCTCAGCGGCAAACTGCTCTCGTACGGGCGCCTCGGGTACGGGTTCAGCCACCTCGGCCGGCGGCTCGGAGCCGTCGGTGTTGAGGAAGAACCAAAGGCCCCCCGCGGCAAGGAGGAGGAGTAAAGCGATCAGGCCGTACTTTCCATCGTTCTTCTTTAGCGGCGGTAGGCTCGAGCCTTGGTTCACAGGCGGGAGTGTAGAATCCCCGGCGGATCGAGCCAACTCCCCAGCGATGGAGACGCCCAAAAACCGCAGTTTGCCGCGAGCCGACGTCTCCTCTATGGTTCGGCCTCTTTAAACGGCAATTGGCGATGATTGATAAGTTCAAAGGCTTCTTTCTAGTTCTACTCGTGGTGCTGCTTTCGGCTGTGTTTGCCCTTCAATTTGGGGGTGG
>Ga0224509_10000397_pt1 | contig 12022 bp, 5 predicted proteins | sample SF_Jan12_sed_USG_5_FD_170158 | JGI IMG/M metagenome (GOLD analysis project Ga0224509, IMG submission 170158) | Sediment microbial communities from San Francisco Bay, California, United States - SF_Jan12_sed_USGS_24 | ecosystem: Environmental > Aquatic > Marine > Sediment | place: USA: California... | reverse complement strand
ACACTCAGCATACCTTTGTCGTAATGCAGTGGAGGAATGAGGTTCTTAACGCGCGCGCGATGAGAGTGGCCGTCCTTGTAACGCAATTTACAGACGGTCTCGGTTCGGCAGACCTTGACGCGATTTACCTCACGGGGAACGATCACTTCCTTCTCGACCAGCTTTTCGCTGATTTCGTCATACCAGACCTCCACTTCCACGCGCCGGTTGAGCTGCCGCCCTTCCTCTGTCGCGTTACTGGCGACCGGCTGGCTGTCTCCACGACCCTCATAGGAGATGGCTTCGGGGGGAAGATTTAGCGCGCGCTGGCAATATTCGGCGACGGTGCCCGCTCGTTCACGAGAGAGCCCGACGTTGTCGCCGTATAGCTCTATCAGGTCACCCCTGAGCGCCAGGGGATCGGCATGACCGACAAAGTGGAGTCGCACATTGGCGCGATCGCTCATGCTGTCGAGCACATTGCTAAGGAGCTTAAGGTAGTTCTCGGTAATTTCCGCTTCACCCAGGCCGAAATAAATGGGCGGAACCAGGTTATCGAGCTTGATCGTTTTTACATCCTGTTCGGCGACCTCGCGCATCTCCGTGCGATCCCCCTCATCCTTTTCGAATATGGCCGGGTCATGAATCCATGGCGTGAAGGACTGATCGACCGGCAGGTGCATCTCGGCCGCCTCTCCGAGCGTGTCCGTTTCTCTTACCCCTGTTTTCACGTCTGAAGCAGCCGCTGCATTCGCCGCCGTCACAACACACAAACACAAGATGGCGACACTTCGCTTCAGCAAGAATCTCGTCAATATGTATAGGGTAGAGGACATAGTTTCCATTATTCTGTTATCACTGACCGGCAAGCGGACCCCCGCGGCGCCAGAAAACTTCGGTTTCAACGACCAGTTTGTAGCCACCATCCGACCGGTTCCACTGGATGGCGATTTCCTTCTTCAGCTCGTCGAGGCGTTTACGCACCAAGCCCTGCCGTTCGACATCGGCAAGGTACGATAAACGCAGCACGGACGGTGCCTTCTTCAGCTCTTCTATCAATTGGGCAATTTTGGGTGTCCACTGCAGCCGCAGCGTGGTGGTATTCGGCTCGAACACCCCATCGGCGATATCGATGCGCACCAAGCGGTGAATGGCCGCGCCGTAGTTGAAGCGCAGCATCTTGCCTCGGGTGGCGCGCTGAACCCGCGGATTCTCAGTGGTCAGGCGATAGCCGCTCGGCAGGCTGCGCTCGTCTAGCTTGAGGATAAAGTTGCTGCCGCGATCCTCGTCGGGCACCGCCGCGCAGGTAATGTGGAAGCGCCCATGTTCATCGGCAGTGGCAATCAGACCGCGCGCGGTAACCACGCGAACTCCGGGCAGGCCTTTCTCGCCCGTGTCCTGCCGCCCGTTCAGATTGCCATCGTCGAACACCTTGCCGATCACATCGGTGCAATCGAAGGTCGGATCAGGGATGACCTGCACGGTGGCCTTCGCTTCCCCCGAGATTGTGCCGCCAGTGGCGGTGTTGAGCACCAGCGCCCGGTTGACGTATTCGCCTTCGGAGACGCCGGAACCCACCACCAGCAGAAACTGGATGATGTGGCGCGCGTTGACCTGCAGTTCGAGGTTATCCCAGACCAGTTGCCGTCCGTTGACTTTTGGTTCGACCGAATTGCCGTCCAACCGGGCGGAATCCTCCACGTATTTGAAGCCGGCCGGGAAGCTATCGACGATGCTGATGTCGGACAGCGGTGCGCCGAACACGTTGGTCACGGTTATCGTATAGGGCACCAGTTCTCCCCGGGTCACGTTGATCAGGGACGAGGTCTTGGTTATGGCCACGGCCCCACCCAGTTCCGGATCTATGGGGATGAAATTGTTGAAGATTTGACTCTGGCCGGGCACGTTTCCATCGCTCAGCAAGAGGTGCAGGTGATAGATAGTGCCGGCCGTGTTCGGCAGGACCGACTGAGGCGGCACTTCCGCAGAGGCCACAACCTCGCAGTACTCGGCGGTGGCCGGCACCGCATCATCCGCACTGCCGGGGCAGGCAGGAACGGAGAACGATGTCGTGGTTGCATCACTAGCGGAGGGAATGATCTGAGACGGCATGGGCTGGTAACCGGTCGCCGGCGGTGTCACTTCGATGAGATATTCGCCGCCCACCGGACAGGACACATCGCTGAAATTCAGGTCGAACTTGTAAAAACCGTTCGCTACTGTAATTTGATTCTGCTGAACCGGATCATCGAAGCATTGGCTCGGCAGGGCCGCACCGGTCGCCGCGTTCAGCAGCGCCAGTCTGGCGCCGGCAATCGGTACACGCACAACCGAGTTGTACACGGCGCCGTTGGGCCACAGCGGCAGATTCAAATTCTGCAAAATGGCTCCCGAGGTAACCGTAATGGCACTGATCCGCTGCGGACCGTTGGTGAACGGCGAAATGGCATAACCCATGGACGCCGTGTTCGGACCCGCGCCCGGCGCCGTGAAGCGCAGTTCATAAAGGTCCGGCGTGCCCGCATTGGGCGCCAGCCCCGTTAACCGATAAACCCCGTTGGCATCCGTCATCACCGTGGCGAGCAATTGATTGTTGCGGTACAGCGCGACGGACCAGCCCGCGAAGTGCGACTCGGTGGGGTCGTCAATCTGGTCCAGGTTGGTATCATGCCAGACACTTCCGTTAAGGGTAGCGCTGCCGGGCGTGCCGCCCACGTCAAGGGATACGCTGGCCGAGGCAGTCTGCACCGGATTATTCCAGGTGACGACGCCGGTATTGGTAAGCGTCGTCCCGATTGCGACCGCCGGATCGATCTGCACGCGGAACCGCACCACGGCGACAGCACCGTTTGGCAAATCCCCGTACCAGGTACCATAATCGGCGGTAAGTACCGATCCCGAGAAGGACACACCGACCGTGGACCCATTCAGGGTGCCCGATCCGGCGACATAGGTCACCAGGCCGGCCATCGGACCCAAGTCGTCGGTCACCACCACGAGTGTTGCGGGAAGGCTACCGATGTTGGTCACCTGGATTACATATTCAAGCAGACTTCCCGGAACCGCCGCACCGCCGCCAATCACGAATACTTGTTTGAGAATACTCAACAGCTGGGCATCACCCACCACGACCTCGGTAGGCTGATCGCCGTTGGAGTCAATGCCGTCGGCATCGGTCGGCTCGTCAGGCTGTTCATTGGTGCTCACGTTACCCTGGTTGCTGATGACGGTGCCCGGGGTGGCACCGCCGTTTACCTGGACATCGAAGGTGACCACGGCCGCTGAACCAAGCGACAGAGTCCCATTGCCGGCGCCGGGCAGCGGCGGCGTCAGGTCGGAAGAGCTCACGTCGATGCCCGAGACCAGAGGAGAAACCCCGCCGTCCGGCTGCCCGACCGGGAGCCCGTTCAGTTGAACAGAATCAGGGACATAGGTTGTGTTCACGGGAACCGGGTCGGTAAAAACCACACCGGTTGCAGTCGCTGCGCCCGCGTTGGTGATGGTAATGGTGTAACGCAGCACGTCACCGGGATCGACGATATCGGCTGAGCCGTTGTCAACAAGGATTTGCACCGTCTTGTGGGCATCCACCAGTGGCACATTTCCCACGACATCCCGGGTGGGATCATCCAGAATCGGGGTTGCCGGATCGTCGGACGGCTCTTCGGGAACCGGGCCGCTCCCCGTGCCGGCGGCATTGACGAAGCCCTGATTGGCGATCGTCGTACCATCGATCACATTACTGTCGATCATCACCTCGAAGGTGACCGTTGCCACATTGCTGGTCGTAGCAGTCGCATCGGCGCGCATGAAGCCTGCCGTGGTATTCTCGGGCGCATTGATCGGCATGCCGCTTTGCAGCGCGGAGACCCCTGGGGTGGGATCGGGTACAAGGGCACCGTTCAGGCGCGTGGTGCCGGCCACATAGGTGGTATAGGTCGGAATCGAATCTTGAAAAATCGTATTGACGGCATTCTCGTTGCCGATGTTTTTGATGGTGATGGTGTACTGCAGCAGGTCACCGGCCATCAATTGAGCGGGATCACCGGTGATATCCTGGGACGTTTTCCAGACCTCGAAAATGGGTGCAGAGCTGATCAGGGTAGAGGTTTGATTACTGGGTTCGGAAGTCAGATTGCCCCCGGTCAGTAGTGCCTGATTCAGCACGGTCGTTCCGCTTTGAATCACGGGGGCGAGTTTCGCCTCGAATACAATGGTTACCGAATCGTTGGGATCTCCCTGTACAGCCAGTGTCAGGTTGCGAATATCGACAATCCCCGTACCGCTAGCACCGCCCGTGCCATTGGTGTTTGTGGTATCGGCCCCGGAATCTGAGACGCTGAGCAACTGCAGGCTGCCGGGAACAAACTGCGCGTCCAACTCGTCCACCACAAAGGCGTCGTTCAAAGGAGCAATACTCTGATTGGTGAGAACGATGGTATAACGGAGCGTATCTCCGGGCTCGGCATTCGTACCCGGATCTTGCCCGGTCGTCACATTGGCGACGGACTTCACAATCGAGACCGCGAGTTCTGTCATGATCGTTTGGGTCGCTGGGCCGGTAAAGTAGTCGTTTTCCACCGGCGTACCCGTGCCGTTGCGTTCGAAGGCATTGGCACCGTCCAGCCCGGTCCACTGAACCGTGGCGCTGTTGGCCAGCGCCTGCCCCGGCAGCACCCCGCCCAGCACCACCACGTCATAGGTCAGGGTAACTTGGGTCCCCTCGACCACGTCGATGTCCGCGGTGCCATCGGCCAGGCTCCAGGTCAGGGCCTGCGGGGTGGTACTGCCATCCCCCGTTACCGTCGGATCGGCGTTGGTGTTGCCAGTCCCGTCCACGGCGGCTGTGCCGCTCTGGTAGGCCAGGCCCAGACTCAAACTGTCTTCAATCAGAAGATCGAACGCATCGGAGAAGTTATCTCCCGCCGCCCCGCCGCTGGCGGTAAAACTCACGCTGTAGCGCAGGACATCCCCGACAATCGGCGCCGCACCCGGGTTGCTCACGTTCGCCACGGTTTTGGCGATGGCCAACAGCGGCTCAACGATGGTCACAGCTCCGCTGGTGGAGGATGTGTCCAACCCTGCGGGGATGTTTGTATAGGTATAGGAGGCGGTGTTGGTGAAGCTGACACCGGCATTGGCCTGGGCATTGTTGGCTACACGCGCCGTCAGCGTAATGATGACCTGTTCACCGGCCGGGATTGTGGCGATCCCAAGGTTCACATCCCCCGGGGCAACACTGTTGTCGGTCAGGGGCACCGGCGCACCATTACCGTCGACCGCAGTGGCGCCGACATACGCCAGCGCCCCGTGCAGTGTGTCGCTCACCACCACATTATCGAGTGCCGTGTTCACCGGCGCTAAGGGCACCGTGATTTGGTAGACCACATCATCACCGATGGTTGCTTCCACCGGTGAGATCAGGGTCTTCAAAAGCTGCTCGTCATTTACGATATTGGTCATCCACACTTCCGCAACGCTGGTGGACGTGTAGATTCGGCCGGTCTGCGAAAGCGGCAACGACCTGTATTCAGGCAGTCCGGCCTGGTTGCTCCAGCTTATCGAAACCGTGAGATCCGTGTGAAAACCGATGGTGTAATCAACCGTGACGCATTCACCCGGATTGACGGGAGCGCTATCCAGAAGCGCGATCCGCATCTCCCCACCTCGAGGGGGTGCGGTGTAGGTGTAATCGGTGCCCGCGGTCAACGTAGTCGTTCCGATTTTAACGATCGGCGGATTCGCCCCAAGGTCCCCCTCGTCAAGCTCCGAGGCCAGTTGGTCTGTGATCACCACGCCGTATGCCGGCGCCAGACCGTCGTTGCAGGACGATAGCTGGAAGATCATGACATCGGTGGAAAGGTTGACCTGGTACGGGTCGGCCACCGTTCCGGTGCCGACGCGCCCGGTGCCCAGATCCACTTTGCTGATCGCCCTCATTTGCGGCTGACGGACATCGATCGTCTCCGTCGCCGTCAACCGGTTGGGATAGACGGCCGGATCGCCGCCGGTGTAGGAGAGTCTCGCGGTGTTGGTGCGCAGAATACTCGTGCTATAGTCCACACCCGTCGGCGGCGCGTCGGTAACGACCCTGGCGACATACTGAATCACCAGCGGATCAATCGGCGTTCCGTCATTGCTCGGCTGATTGGTAATATCGCCGAACTCCCAGCGCAGGGTTCCGGTATCGCCGGCCGCCGGTTGTGTCCCCAATGTGTAACTGAAATTGGCGCCGCCGATGATGGTGAAGCTTTCCAGCGCCAGTCCTGCCGGCAGGTCATCCTCGACTACGACGTTTCTCGTGGTGTATTCCTGAAGACTCAGCGTCAGATCGTAGGTTACGGTGTCGCCGACCCGAACGATCGGATCGGTCGTACTGGGCGGTGTCTCCGCATAGGAGTCCCCGACGGCCGATTTGGCAATGAACGTGTTATCGAGCGTCGCGACGCTGACAGTGGCCGGACCGTAGCAATAATCATTGAGTGTATCGGTCGTCGGGCAACCCGCGCCGGTGCGCTCGGCCAAGGATCCGCTGTCCAGCGAGGTCCAGTCCACAAAGACGCTGTTATTGATGTTTACCCCCGTGACCGCTTCCACCGTCACCTGATAGGTCAGCACCAGCGTCTGGCCGGCGGGGATGTCGAGCGTAAAGTCGCCGTTCTTTTGCCCCCAGGCGACCTCACCGCCGGACAAGACGGTTGGCGTCACGACGAAACCGGTAACATCGACCCCGTTGATCTGGGCGTTGGCGGAATTGGGAACCAGCGATACGTTCGCCGGCAAGGTGTCGACGACACTGGTATCGAACGCGGTGGAATTGCCGCCATTGGGAATAGTGACCGAATATTCGAGAACGTCAGCTACCGTGGCTGGCTCGGTTGGCAGTTTACCCGCCGGTGTGACAAAACTCACGGCTTTGGTGGCAGATAGGTCCGGCTCGACCACGTTCATGTTGACGGTGCCGTCCCCGCCACCCGCCTTTTGCGTCGCGTTGTTGCCGTTCATCCGGTTGTAGGTGTATGACGCGCTGTTTGTGAAGGTCAGTCCATCCTGGTTGGTAAGAGTGTTCTGCAGCTCTACCGTAATCTCGATGACCGCCTGACTGTTGGCGGGGATATCGATACCGGTGGCCGTGTCTTCAATAATGATGTTGGTGGCACTGCCGGTATTGCTCAGACTCCAGTCGCCGCCGGATACCACGTTTGCACTGACAAATCGCATGTCGGCCGCGGAGAGACTCAGATCGTCCAGTATACGCACGTCGTACAGGGACACGTCGATCGGGGTCGGGGGCACTGTAATGCGATAGGTGAATTGTTCCCCGATCGTGGCAGTCGCCTGGGTATTCGCCTTCGACAGCGGGCCGGGATACTGGATCGTCACATCGGTGGGATCCTGGTCATTAGGATCATCGGGCGAGGACACGCCGTTGGTGTACGGGTCATCGCTCGTGGCGGAAAAGTCATCGCTGATATTGGCCGGGGTTCCCTGATCGGCAGTGAGGCTCGCCTGGTTGGAGACCACGGTGCCATTTGTCAGGGTCGATAGTAGTGTGATCTCGAACTCGAACGCAAGCTCGCCGCCGGGAGAAACCATCAGAGGGTTAGGATCGCCGGTGATTTCCAACAGGCCCGTACCGGAATCAAAACTGTATGTGGCGGCCCCAGGAAGCGTCACCATGGCGAACGAGCTCAGGTCGAAGCGGCTCGGGTCGAGCGGGTCGCTGATCGTGATCCCATCGATCGTCTGGTCGACATTGAAGAGGCGCATCCGATAGCGCAGCGTGTCACCCGGAGCGGCCGTGGTAGCCGGGTCCGCGCCGGTGTCCAGGTTTTCGACCGTCTTCTCGAAGTAGTAGCCGGACAAAGCCGTCGTGACGGTGGCGCTGTCCTGGTGATCTATGATGGTCGGCGTGCCGTCGGTTAGCGTCCTGTCATATTGGCGTCGGCCGGTATGACTACTGTCGCCACTGAACCACTGGGTAGCCCCGGCGACGTTGGTCAGAACCAAGCCGTCTGTGGTAACGTCCGCATCCAGTTGAGATTGATAGGTGATGACCAGGTGCTGTGAAGGCCCGATCTTGGCCGCGGGAGTATCCAGCATGGTCAGGCTGAGCTGGCACGTCGCAGCGTTATAAGTCACCGAGTAGTCGGTGTCCTGCACCAGCGGACCCGAAACCGGGGTTATGCCGTCCGCTTCAAAGATCTGTGCGCTGACCCCCGCCCCTGTTGTGGGGTCATAGTCGCACATGCCGCCAGCTGGCCCATCGGGGAGCTGGTCGAGGATCGTGACGTTCCAGGCATCGCTTCCGCCAATGTTCTGAACGTCGATGGTAAAGGTCGACGGGACCCCCAGGTTCAGGGCCGTCTCACTGCTCGTCTTTGTGACCACGAGATCGGGTTCGACGATGGTCATCGGGGCCGAAATCCCATTCTCACCCGGGAGGGGCACGTAGAACACGCCATCGATGAATCTCCCGAAGGACCACTTAGCGGTGTTGGTGAACTGCGTCCCTGCCGCGTTTGCCGGCGTGTTGTTCAGAACGACTGTGATCTCGATCACGATCTGGTCCCCGGCCGGGATGAGGGGAAGGCCGCTGAAATCGAACGTGAGCAAACCGCCGACATTGGAGAATGTATGCGGCGCTGGCGTAGGTGGCGTACCGCTGTCCCGCCAGTAGGCCACGTGGCTCACATAGGTGAGGTCTGCACCCGTCGCGTTGAGATCGTCCGTGAGAATGACGCTGTGCAAGTCGTTCAATGACCCAAAGTTATTGATGACGGTTCCGGTGCCTGCGTCATACAGGACCGGGTTCGTCAGCGTGTAGGTAAAGGGCACACCGACGGCGGCGAACGGCCCCGGACTCTGCTTATCAATTTTCTCTACGGGTATTAAAAGGTTCTGACAGCCTTCCTGGATGGCGGATGAGGAGCCGTTCACAAACCAGATCGTGTGGCCAGCAACGGTGTTACACGACATCTGCCCGGTGTGGAGAACGTTGTCGAAGATAATGAGATAAGGCGTGGGATCATTATTATCAAAGCTAAAGTTGGTGCTCATCCCCCCTGGGTAATTCTTTATCGTGCAATTAGTATCAAGCTTGATATTGTCAGGAAAAGGATAAAGGTTACCGTCAATCACACCGTTGTACGGGGCATCAGAGCAATTGAACTGGTCCGCCCGCGCGGATGAGGCTGCGCCCAGCAATAGGGCGAAGAGGATCAGCAGCGGAAAACCAAGCGTGGAGCCGCGTGCCATCGGGGCCATAAGGAAACTTTCCCACTCCCAGACCTTCCAGTTCGAACACATCCTCCGCAGCTTGCCCACCAACGGCAACGCCACGGCAATCCCGAGTGTATGGGCCGCTCGAACAAGAAAACCTATAATAATCCCCTTTAACCGCGTGTCCAAATCTTGCCTCCCAGGTAGCCTGACGTGTTGGCGTACCGCTCGCAGGTGTCCCCCCATGGACAGTCGCAAGTGCAGACTGCAGAGTCACCGGTGACGATGGTCGTGCTGTAGCCGTAACCGCAAAGTTCGCAATAGCTGTCGGTCAGGTCGTGACGGATGAACGGAGGGGTATTGTTGTTAACGTCACAAGGGGCGGCAGACGCCCCGCCTGCAACCAAAAACGGGGCAAGAACGCCAAAGGTGGTACCAAGCCATGCAGCACAAAATTTCGATCTGGTTTCCTTCAGCAGCACGACGCGTGACCTGCACCGCCGAAAAAAAACCTCGAGGCAACAGACGGCCGAAATCAACTCATTAAAGAAGAAAAAACTTTCCACAACATCTCCCAATAGAATGGTCACCGCCTAATAAGGTGCATCAAGAAATGTCGCGCCTTAGCCCGGCAACCCTGCTACCATCTCCTTACCTACAAGGACTTAGACCAGCGGTTTTACGTCTCACCCTTTCGAAAGGCTTTTCCCTTACTGCAATAAAACTTCTTGCCCTTCACCACCGCATGAGTAACAGCAATGATCGATAACCGGCACGTCATTTCGGGTACGGAGGCAAACCACACAGAAGCGGTCATCTTCATCACAACGCTCTGATAATTTATCCATGTTGATCAAAATCATTTTATACCCCCGCAGAGTTACAAAAGAGTGGTTTGTCTTTTTCGAGCTGCAAGCAAACAATTGAATTGTCGTCAAAGTCGGAGGCAATTTGGATGCCACAATAGCTTCGGTTTTTATTTTCTGCCCCCATTCTTTTAGGATTTTCCATTGGTTAAACGAGACCACAGACCGAGAGAACAAAAGGCCGGGTCATGTGGATAGGAGCGTAGCGTGTATGTTTCTTTTTACATTTTGTCGCATACGTTAAAGATCTGTCTATATTTATATACTTTTCTTATTTTCTGCCCATTTTTTAAGGATTATCAATTGATTAAATCCGACCACGGCCGGCCGGATGGGTCATGTGGATACGATCATGGCGGGGTATTTCTTTTTGTTTCTTTTCACATGCGTCAATATTTGTGTTTATTTGTATACTTTTTCGTGCAGGCTGGGTGGGAAGCAACTTGTCGACGACGGAAACCGCAAAAAGTAACCGGAATCTCGCGCGGAAGTATTAGTGCGGGAAGTCTTTCTCGCCCTCTCCTATACGAAATTTGGGTTTACCGAATGTTACACGACGTTAAACTACATTCGTTCCGCTCGTTTCGGTCGTTCCGCTTAGCTCTCCATTGGGCAGGGACGTTCTGGCCAAAGAGCACCAATCAACAGGTTAGGTCACTGGCACTAAAATTCGACAAAGTAATTCTCATACCAACAAAGGATGGCTCCATGGGAGACAAGATTCTGGTGGTAGACGATGAGCTGCTAATAAGGGAAGTACTCACGGAATATCTGACAGGGCAGGGTTACGAGGTGATCCAGGCTTCAAGTGGCTAGGAAGCCATAGAGCTGGCCAGAGCCACGAAGTTCCATGTCATTCTAATGGACATGGGCATGTCTGGTCTCGATGGAATGGAGACCTGCAGAAGGCTGAAGGCGGAGGAGATAACACGCCATATTCCGGTGATAATGATGACCGAATTCTCATATGATAAAGAAGCGGTGGTCGAGGCGGGCGCTGACGATTCTATTAGTAAACCTCCTGATTTTACCGAGCTTGCCTTCCGGCTCAAGTCGATCGGTCGCATAAGGTACCTGACCGACGAACTGGAGAAAGCTGGAGCCGAGTAGATAGGCGAGTAATGAATTGAGAACAGGAATCAGACACAATTTCCATTGTAAAAGCAGAAGGCGGACCAACTGGCTCCGCTTTTTTTGTTTGCACTGGCTGGTCTGATAATTGCAGAACTATCACTTGACTACTAGTCCGATGGGTCTCGTTATGAAAATCCAATGCCCACAGTGTAAAATAATCTACGCAGCAGATACGTTAGAAATCCCTGTACAGGGCATTTCCGTCAAATGTCAAAAGTGCAACTCACTTATATACATCCCAAGAGTACCAGTATTAGATGCTCAATTATGTCCAACCTGCGGTTACATAAAATATACGCAAGCCGAAAAAGATACATCTTCAACTGAATGTCAAAACTGTGGCGGGTTATAATACCAGAGCAAAGCGCATCGGATAAGAGTTTTCAAGAGTAACTCACTTTTCAGAGTCAATGCGGAGTTTCGGCTCCGCTTTCTTAATGCTCCATTCAGACTCTGGGAATGTGAATTACATACTCTACACCCTGGGGTTCGAAACCCTACTACCAAATATGTTAGTTGTCCTATTGGGTCTGATATAAAGATATCTGCTATTTATCTTTAGTTTATGACTCCACCCAGGACTTATGATTTCCTGATCATATCTAGACTTTTGTAGAAGTCCACATCTTGGCAAGATGTTTAGTCCCTACCTGAGGATTTTACCCCAGCATTTTGTGCCGAGACCCCAGAAGCCAAAAGTGTGAATTAAGGGATGTAATCTTTAGTTTTGCAATGGCCCTTTTCTTGCGGAAGTCTGTCTGGGTATTTTTGGTTGTGATCAGAGCGGATGTCGGTTTCGGTATTTTTCGTTTTCAATATCG
>Ga0224509_10000396_pt1 | contig 12025 bp, 10 predicted proteins | sample SF_Jan12_sed_USG_5_FD_170158 | JGI IMG/M metagenome (GOLD analysis project Ga0224509, IMG submission 170158) | Sediment microbial communities from San Francisco Bay, California, United States - SF_Jan12_sed_USGS_24 | ecosystem: Environmental > Aquatic > Marine > Sediment | place: USA... | reverse complement strand
CTGCAGTGGTACTCGCCGATGAGCCGACCGGCAACCTCGACGACGCCACGGCCGAGGTCGTGCTCGCGCTGCTGGACCGACTGGTGCGTGAGCGCGGCGGCACGATGCTGATCGCGACGCACAGCGCGCGGGTTGCATCGGTCTGCGACAGGGCAATCGAGATTCACGGCGGCAAGCTGGAACCGCTGGGGATGGATGTCGAGAATCAATGATCCCGGCCACTCTTCGCGCCAATTTCAGCTACCTGCTCAGGCATCCACTGCAGCTCGCGCTCGCGCTGCTCGGTATCGGCATAGGGGTCGCCGTCATCGTCGCCGTCGATCTCGCCAATTCCAGCGCCCGCAAAGCTTTCCTGCTGTCGATGGATGCCGTGACCGGCGAGGCAACACACCAGGTCATCGGCGGACCGCGGGGGATCGACGAATCCGTGTACGTTCGGCTGCGCGTGGCAGAGGGCATCCGCACCATCGCCCCGATTGTCGAAGGCACGGTCAGCGTGAACGAAACGTCGTTTACGTTGATTGGCGTCGACCTGTTTGCCGAACAGGAAATGCGGGCGTTCTCGGGGCAGGCGAAAACCGCCGGTGGCGACGATGCACCGGGCGAATCACTGTTCCGGGATTTTCTGACGCGGCCCGGTGCGGTCACGATGTCGCGGTCGACAGCCGACGAGTTCGGCCTGCAGCTCGGCCAGGACCTCGCGGTCAGCGCGAGCGGGCGCTCATACAGCGCCACGCTGATCGGCACGTTCGGTGAGGACGGCGATACGGGACTCCAAAACCTGCTGGTAACGGACATCGCGACAGCACAGGTATGGCTCGACAGCATCGGACGGCTAACGCGCATCGATGCCCGTATTCCGGACGGTGACGACGCTGCACTCGCGCGATTCGAAGCTGCATTGCCGGACGGCCTTCGTATCCTGAGCGCGGCAGGTCGTACGCGTACGACGGCCGAGATGAGCGCTGCATTTATGACCAACCTGGCGGCGATGAGCCTGCTCGCGTTGCTGGTTGGCCTGTTCCTCATCTACAACAGCGTCAGCTTCTCGGTACTGCAGCGCCGTTCCCTGATCGGCAATCTGCGCGCCCTCGGCGTGACTCGTGGCCGGATGCTGTCGCTGATTCTCGTCGAGGCCGCGGTGGTCGGATCGGTGGCATCGATACTGGGCGTCGTTACCGGCATCCTGCTCGGCGACCGCTTGCTGGTGCTTGTTTCCCAGTCCATTAACGACCTGTATTTCCGGCTCAACGTTACTGACGTGATGGTCAGTCCGTATTCAATCGCAAAGGGACTCGCGGCTGGCATCGGTGCTTCGCTCGCGGCCGCGGCAGTGCCCGCGATCGAAGCGATGTCGTTTCCACCACGCCTCACCATGATGCGCTCGTCGCTCGAGGGCCGCACCGGTCGACTGCTGCCGCGTGTCGCTCTGGCAGGCATGCTCACGATGCTTGCCGCGGTGGCCGTGCTGATTCTTTCCGGCCGCAATCTCGTCGCGGGACTCATCGCGATGTTCCTGCTGATCTTCGGTTTCGCGCTTTGCGTGCCGCTTGCGGTCAAGGTCGCGTCGGCGGTGCTGGCGCCTTTGGCATCGCGAATCGGCGGCATGCTGGCGCGCATGGCGGTATCCGGGATTGGCGAAAGCCTGAGCCGCACGGGCGTTGCGATCGTTGCGCTGGCGGTAGCGGTTTCCGCAACGATCGGTGTGAGCGTAATGGTGGACAGTTTCCGCGGTTCCGTCGACGAATGGCTGCAGCGAACACTGCAAGCTGACGTCTACGCGGGCGTGCAGCGGGGATCACTGGATCCGGGATTACTCGGCGATATCGTTTCGCTCGACGGCGTCGGGTCTTCCAGCACCAGTCGGCGCGTACAGCTGGAAGATGCCGCCGGCCGCACGCAGTTGATCGTGATCAGGATGGCGCCGGGCGGGTATGCCGGCACCGAGATCATCGATGCGAATCCCGACGACGTATGGCCGGCCTGGGAACGTGACGACGTCGTGCTGGTATCCGAGCCCTATGCCTATCAACACGAGGTTTCGCGTGGCGACATCGTGCAGCTGCCGACCGACCGCGGGCCACACTCTTTCGTGATTGCAGCCATCTACCAGAGCTACGACATCAACGCGAGCGCGATGCTCATGAGCCGCGTCGTCTACGACCGGCACTTCGACGATGATGGCGTGGATTCCGTAGGCCTGTATCTGTCCGGCGGTGTGGATCCGGAGGCGATTATGGCGCGCATTGGCGAGATCAGCGAGGGCCGGCAGGAGATCCGATTCAATTCCAATGCGCGCATCCGTGAGCTCTCCCTCGAGATCTTCGATCGTACGTTCATCATTACCGACGTGCTTTACTGGCTCGCGGTCGGCGTGGCGTTCATCGGCATCCTCGGCGCCATGCTGGCGCTGCAGCTGGAGCGCGGCCGTGAGCTCGCGGTATTGCGCGCGCTCGGCATGACGCCGTGGCAGCTTGGTGGACTGATCACGACCCAGACCGCGATGATCGGCCTTCTCAGCGGCGTCGCGGCGGTGCCGCTGGGGATCATGATGGCTTACGTGCTGATCGAGGTCATCAACCGCCGTGCGTTCGGCTGGCAGATCGACATGTCGGTCGCCCCCGATATCCTCTTGTCTGCAATTGCTTTCGCTGTTGGCGCCGCGCTGCTGGCCGGCATCTATCCTTCCTTTCGTGCCGCCCGGAGCCAGCCGGCCGCGGCCATGCGGGAGGAGTAGGTGGCCGCAATGCGCAAGAGCCGCCTGCTTTTTTTTGCAGCCCTGCTGTTGCCGTTAACGGCGTCTGCCGACGATGCTGCGGCGCCCGAGTCGCGGCTGTCCGGGTTGTTGAGCGGCGATGGCGATTTCGGGTTCGAGAAAGCCATCGAACCACGCGCGTTCGTATTTCCCGAAGACCATGGCCCGCATCCCGAATTTCGCAACGAGTGGTGGTACGTCACCGGCAACCTCGACGGCGAGAACGGCAGGCGCTTCGGCTTCGAGCTGACGATCTTTCGCTTCGCGTTGACGCCGGGCCTCACGGCTACGGAATCGAACTGGCGCAGTAACCAGGTCTACATTGCGCACTTTGCCGTGACCGATGCCGGCAGCGAGCGCTTCTATGCGGCCGAGCGTTACTCGCGGGGCGCGCTCGGGCTCGCGGGCGCGAGTGCTGATCCATTTCGCGTCTGGATCGACGACTGGGAAATAGCGGCAGCGGAAAACGCGTCCCCCGAGCAATGGCGATTGCGGGCGGCCGACCCTGAGTTCGCGCTCGACGTCGCGCTCACTGCCGCAAAACCACCCGTGCTGAACGGCGTCGATGGGCTTTCGCAGAAGTCGGCCGAGCCGGGCAACGCCTCCTATTACTATTCCATCACCCGATGGCTGACGGAGGGTTCGCTGCGCCTCGGCGATGACGAGTACCGGGTTTCGGGCTTGTCCTGGCTCGATCGCGAGTGGAGCAGCAGCGCGCTCGGCGCGGATCAGCTCGGCTGGGACTGGTTCGCGCTGCAGCTGTCCGATGGCAGCGAGCTGATGTTCTACAACCTCCGCAAGCTCGACGGTAGCCAGGACGGGCACAGTGCCGGCACCTGGATAAACGCCGACGGCACGTCGACGCACATCGACCGGGAGGACATCGAGATCGTGGTCAGCGATACCTGGGACAGTCCCGAGGGTGGACGATATCCGTCGGCCTGGACGCTGAAATTACCGCAGCAGGGACTCTCGCTGGAGATCCGCCCTGTCATGGCCGACCAGGAGCTCTTCACGACGGTGCGCTACTGGGAAGGCGCCGTAGATATCGAAGGCGAACGCGGCGGTTCGCCCGTCGAGGGTCGCGGCTACGTCGAACTGACGGGTTACGCCGAATAGGTCGCGGTTCCGGAACCGCTCCTGCGGTAGCGCATCGATATCAGGCGGTTTCCGACAGGCTGGCGGCGAGCGCCTCCCAGCTCGTCACAGGCAGCTCGCAATGCGTGCCGAGGCAGCGGTAGGCGACCGTATCGTCTTCCAGCGCCGCGCGGTCGGCGAGTGCGCCCGGCAATGATTGCTCGTCGCGGCCTATGGCGAATACGAGACGGCGCGGCGCATACAGTTTCGCTGCAGCGTCGCGCCAGCGCCCGATTTCGTCCTCGTCGCCACGGATGATCACGATCTCCGGGTGCTCGAGATACTCCTCGAGCGCCGTGAGCAATGTGACGTGGCCGTGCGGATATTCATCCATCGCGCGCCAGGCGGCCCGCAACGTTCGCTCGGCGGCTGCAAGATAGCGCGTTTCACCGAGCAGGAACCCGAGGCGCTGCAGCGCGAATGCAGCAATACCGTTGCCCGACGGCACGGATTCGTCCGCCAGCGGTTTCGGCCGGTGGATGAGTTCCTCGTGGTCGTTGGCGGTGAAGAAGAAGCCGCCACCGTCCGCGTCCTCGAAGTGTTCCAGCAACGTATCGGCCAGGGTCACGGCCAACTTCAGGTGCTCGCCCGACCACCGCGCCTGCAGTATTTCCAGCAACGCGTCGAGCAGGAAGGCGTGATCGTCCAGGTAGGCGGGAAAGCGTGCTTCGCCATCCTTGTAGCTAGCGAGCAGGCGGCCGTCGACGATCAGCGTAGCGCGTATGAACTCGATCGCGTGAACGGCTGCGCCGACGAGATCTTCGCGGTCCAGCGCGCGCCCGGCGATCGCGAGACCACGGACCGCGAGGGCGTTCCACGCAGTAAGCTGCTTTTCATCGCGCCCCGGGGGAATACGCCCGGCTCTCGATTTCAGCAAAACTCGCTTGCCGCGCTCGATCGCTGACGCCGCGTCGCTCTCCGTGACACTCGAGTCTGCCGCGACATCCTCGATCGAGCGCCGCACGGTGAGGTGCCAGCGCCCCTCGAAATTGGCGGGCTCGTCGAGACCGAAACGGCTGGCGAATACGGCGTAATCGGCTTCGCCCAGAAGCGCCCGGACTTCGTCCGGCGTCCACAGGTAATAGAGGCCTTCCTCGCCTTCGGAGTCGGCATCGCGGGTGGCATAGAAACCACCTTGCGGCGACTGCATGTCCGAGAGCATCCAGTCCGCGGTCGCATTGGCGATGGCCGCGAAGTATTCGTCGCCGGTGGCAAGGAATGCCTGGGCATACAGCGCCAGCAGCGGGCCGTTGTCGTACAGCATCTTCTCGAAATGCGGAATCTGCCAGTAGCGGTCCACCGAGTAACGGCAGAAACCACCGCCGACATGATCGAACAGTCCGCCGTCGGCCATGCGCGTGAGCGTAAGGGTAGCCATGTACAGCGCATCGAGATCAGGATCGTCGCTGCTGGCGGAACCACGCCACTGCCTGAGCAGCCGGTCGATCGTCGTCGGGTGCGGGAACTTTGGTGCGCTGCCGAAGCCGCCGTAGTCCTGGTCGAACGTGCCGCCGAGAGAATCCCGGAGTTTGCCGAGCGGTTCGGCAGAGACCTCGAGGTCTTCGCCAGCGGCGGGCGGCTCGAGTCGGCCGAGCACCTCGGTGAGCTTGGCCCCCTGGCGCCGGACCTCCTCACGCTGCTCCCCGAAATACGTGGCAACGCTTTTCAGGAGGTCGCTGAATGCCGGCATGCCGTAGCGTGCCTCGTTGGGGAAATAGGTGCCGCCGAAGAACGGCCGCCGGTCGTCGGGATTGATGAACATGGTCAGCGGCCAGCCGCCCGTGCGCTGCGTGAGGAGTTGCTGCGCTGTCTGGTAGATCTTGTCGACGTCCGGGCGCTCCTCGCGATCGACCTTGATATTCACAAACAGCTGGTTCATGACGTCGGCCGTGGCCTCGTCTTCGAACGATTCGTGCGCCATCACGTGACACCAGTGACAGGCGGAGTAACCAACCGACAGCAGCACTGGCTTGTCCTGCTCCCGGGCGAGGGCGAATGCCTCTTCACCCCACGGGTACCAGTCGACCGGGTTGTCGGCATGCTGCAGCAGGTAGGGGCTGGTTTCGTTTGCGAGTCGGTTCGGCATGTCGGCGTATCGTCGATGGCGGGCCACTATAGCGCAACGCCGAGAATTGTTAGACTAGCGCCCTCCAATATCGCCCCCGAGCCTTGCCGCATGCTGACATACCCAGAGATCGATCCGGTCATCTTCTCGATCCTCGGTCTCAAGATTCGCTGGTACGGCATGATGTACGTCTTCGGCTTCCTGGCGGGTTGGTGGCTCGCACGGCGTCGCAGCCGCCAGCCCTGGTCGACCATTAGCTCGCAGCAGGTCGATGACCTCGTTTTCTACGTGATGCTCGGCGTCATCGTGGGCGGGCGTCTCGGCTACATCCTGTTCTACGGCTGGGTCAACATGGCGGAAGACCCGCTATATATTGTCAAGATCTGGCAGGGCGGCATGTCGTTCCACGGCGGGCTCGCCGGCGTGCTGATCGCAATGTGGCTCTATGGCCGCACGTTGGGCAATACGATGTGGCAGATGACCGATTTCGTAGCGCCGCTCGTGCCGCTCGGGCTCGGCTTCGGGCGCATCGGGAACTTCATCAATGGCGAACTCTGGGGAAAACCGACCGATGTGCCCTGGGCATTCAACGTTCCGGACGAAGTCTTCGCAGGATTCCGTGTTGGTGATGAGGTCCTGCACGCGACCATGCTGTACGAGGCCGCACTCGAGGGACTCGTACTGTTCGGTGTCCTGTTGTGGTTCTCATCGAAAGAGCGGCCGTACATGGCCGTCTCGGGACTGTTCCTGCTGCTTTACGGCCTGTTCCGTTTCTATATCGAGTTCTACCGCGTCCCCGATGCGCATATCGGCTACCTGTTCGCCGACTGGGTTACCATGGGCCAGCTGCTCAGCACACCGATGATCATTGCCGGTGCGATACTTCTCTATCTCGCGTACCGGCCGACAACAAAAAGGGAGGCAACTACCTGATATGCAACAGTACTTGTCCCTGATGCGGCACGTCCGCGGCAACGGCACCCACAAGGAAGACCGCACCGGCACCGGGACCCTGTCGGTCTTCGGATACCAGATGCGTTTCGATCTCGGCGAGGGATTCCCGCTCGTCACGACAAAGCGATTGCACCTCAAATCGATCGTCCACGAATTGCTGTGGTTCCTCAGTGGCGATCAGAACACGCGTTACCTGACCGAAAACGGCGTCTCCATCTGGAACGAATGGGCGGACGATGATGGCAATCTCGGCCCGGTGTACGGCGTCCAGTGGCGCAGCTGGCCCGCGCCGGACGGCTCATCGATAGACCAGATCAGCGAAGTCGTGCGGCAACTGAAGGAAGAACCGGATTCGCGCCGCATTATCGTGAGCGCCTGGAACGTCGGGGAGATCGAAAAGATGGCGCTGCCGCCGTGCCATTGCCTGTTCCAGTTCTACGTTGCGGAAGGCAAGCTGTCGTGCCAGCTCTACCAGCGGAGTTGCGATATTTTTCTCGGGGTGCCGTTCAACATTGCCTCGTACGCGCTGCTGACGCACATGCTGGCGCAACAATGCGGCCTCGGTGTCGGCGATTTCATCTGGACCGGCGGCGACTGTCACCTGTACACCAACCACCTCGAACAGGCGGATGAGCAACTCAAGCGCACGCCGTTGCCGTTGCCGCGCCTGGCAATCAAGCGCCGGCCCGACAGCATCTTCGGCTACAGGTTCGAGGACTTCGAAATCCTCAATTACGAAGCGCACCCGCATATCCGCGCTGCCGTCGCGGTATGACGATCAGCCTGGTCGTCGCAGCCTCGAGCAACAACGTGATCGGCCGCGACGGCGGGCTTCCCTGGCATCTGCCCGATGATCTCAGGCAATTCAAGCGCCTCACGACCGGAAAGCCTGTGGTCATGGGTCGAAGGACCTTTGAGTCGATCGGCAAGCCGTTGCCCGACAGGCGCAACATCGTGATGACACGCGACCCGGACTTCTCCGCCGCAGGCTGTGACATTGTGGCGTCTGTCAGCGAGGTGATGGATCTCGTTGACGGCGCGGATGAAGCGATGATCATCGGCGGCGGACTGGTTTACCGCGATTTCATGCCGCTCGCGGATCGGATCTACCTGACCCGTGTGCAGGCGGAAGTGGAGGGCGACACGCACTTTCCGGAAATCGATGAGGCCGCCTGGCAACTGGTGTCGTCGGAGCATCATGCTGCCGACGACGAGCATCGCTACGCGTTCGATGTAATGGTTTTCGAACGGCGCCGGGCGTAAGTCAGTCTGCGTCGAGGGCTAGCTGTAGCCGCTCGGCGCACTCGAACGCGTCGCCGTAGCTGTTGTACAACGGAACGGGTGCAATGCGGATAACGTCGGGTTCGCGCCAGTCGCCGATGACGTTCAGCTCCGTGAGCCTGCGGAAGACCTGTCGAGCGTCCACGTCCGAATCCTTTACGACCAGCGAGAGCTGGCAACCGCGCTCCTCTGCCGGCGTGATGATGCCGATGCGGCCCTCGAATCGGTGTTCAATCAGCCATGCCAGGTAGCCGGTGAGGCGTTGTGACTTCTCGATGAGCCGCGACAGGCCCGCCTCGCCGAAAATCCCGAGCGACGCAAGCACTGGCGCGAATGACAACACGGGCGGACAACTGAGCTGCCAGAGGTCTGCGCCCGGCGCCGGGTCGAATTCGACGCACATTTCGAAGCGGGTTGCTTCGTTGTTGCCCCACCAGCCGTGCAGCTGGTCGAGCTTGTCGGCTGCGAGATGGCGCTCGTGCACAAAGGCGCCGGCGATCGCGCCGGGTCCTGCATTCAGGTACTTGTAACTGCACCACGCCGCAAAGTCCGGTCCCCACTCGTGCAATTCCAGAGCAACGTTGCCGATCGCGTGGGCGAGGTCGAAACCCACCTTGCATCCGTGCTGACGAGCGAGATCGCATATGCCGGGCATGTCGAGCACCTGGCCCGAGTAATACTGCACGCCGGGCAACAGCAGCAACGCCGTGTGTGCGCCTTCCCGCTGCAGCAGCGCTTCCAGGTCGTCCATGTACAGCAGCTGGTCGTCGCGCGGCTGCCACTCCAGCAGGTCCCGGCCCGGATCATGGCCGCGCATGCGAATCTGTGACGCGGCTGCGTAACGATCCGACGGGAACGCAGTCGACTCGATGACGATCTTCCGGCGTTGCCCATCGGGCCTGTAGAAGCTGGTCATCAATACGTGCAGGTTGACGGTCAGCGTATTCATCGCGACGACTTCCGATGTGCTCGCACCGGTCAGGGCTGCGAGCGCACCGGTCGCATTGCGATGGTAGGAGACCCACGGGCGTGCGGCTTTAAAGTGGCCCTCTACGCCGCGCCGCGCCCATTCCGATAATTCTTCGTTGACGTACTGCGCCGCGCGTTTTGGCTGTAGACCCAGCGAGTGCCCGCAGAGGTAAACGGGCTCGCGGCCGCCTCGCTGGCTCGGAAATTCGAACTGGTCGCGGAACCCGGCGAGCGGATCGTCCCGGTCGAGACTGGCGGCAAAATCCGCAGAGTCCTCGTAGTACATCAGTCCTGGCCGGGAACCTGGTATACGCGAGCCACTTTCGTGTCGAGCCGCACGGCCGTCAGCTGCCGGCCCCATACGCAGCCCGTGTCGAGACTCACGAGGCCCGGCAGTACGATCAGGCCGAGCTGGGACCAGTGGCCGAAAACGATACGCGTGTCCCCCCATGCGTGCTCCGGGAAGTCGAACCACGCGATACGTTTTTTGCCGCCTCGCCAGGGTGCGCCCGTGGCGCGCATGTTGAAATGCAGGTCGGGCGTCAACATGCGCATGCGTGTCAGGCAATTGATAATGAAACGGAGACGACTGTATCCCTTGTGCGTGCCCGACCAGTAGCCAGGCCGGTTGCCGTACATCTTGGTAAGCAGCGTCGCGAATTTCGGGCCCTGCAAAACCGCTTCCACCTCTGCGGCCCGCTTGAGCGTCTTGCTCACGCTCCAGGTAGGGTGCGTGCCCGCGTGCACGAGCAGCGTATCCAGGTCTTCCGAGTAATGTGCGAGTGGCCGGTGGCGTAGCCACTCGACGAGCTCATCGATGTCGGGCGCGTCGAGCGTTTTCGTGAGCGAATCGAAACGGCCGGACAACGGTACGGCTTCCTGCGACAGTGCAAGTAGATGCAGGTCGTGGTTGCCAAGCACCGTAACCACCGACTCGCCGAGCGACTTCACGAAGCGCAGGGTCTTGAGAGACTTCGGTCCACGATTCACGAGGTCGCCGGTCAGCCACAACGTGTCGTTGCCAGGATCGAAATCGATGGCTTCGAGCAGCCGCCGAAACGGGTCATAGCAACCCTGCAGGTCTCCGATTGCGTAAAGCGCCATGACCGGATGGCCGGCTTAGTTCAGGACGCCCGGAACTGCGAGCGTGAAGGGCGCTATCGGTGCGTCGAAGCTGATGCCGTTGTCGGTTTTCATGCGGTACAGACCCTGCATCGCGCCCACCGGGGTTTCGAGCACGGCGCCGCTCGAATAGCGGAATACCTCGCCGGGCTCGAGATGCGGCTGCTCGCCGACCACGCCGTCGCCGCTGACTTCCTGCACCTTGCCGTTCGCGTCGGTGATCACCCAGTGACGGCTGATCAGCTGCGCCGGGATGTCGCCTTCGTTGGAGATCGTAATCGTGTATGCAAACACGTAACGACCGTCTTCAGGCTCCGACTGTTCGTCAACGTAATTGGTCGTGACCTGGATTCGTATTTCGCAGTTAGTTTCGTTCATGGGAATCCGGTTGGCTCGAAAACCAAAACTATTCTATCCCGAATCGCCGTCGCGTCGCGAAACGTAATTGGCGAGGCTCACATAATCCGGAATCGTGAGCGACTCGGGGCGTTTTCCGGGATCGACGCCGAGCGAGCGGAGTTCGGTTTCATCAAGCAGAGACTTCAAAGCATTGCGGACCGTCTTGCGCCGCTGGCTGAACGCGGTCGCGACGAGTCGGCCGAGCAGCTTCTCGTCGTCGATTGCCGGCCGATCGCAGCCGAGCGGCGCCAGCCTCACGACGGCAGACGTCACGGCAGGTGGCGGATCGAAGCACTGCGGGCCGACATCGAACAGCGCCTCGACCCCGAGATGGCAGCCGAGCATGATGCCGAGCCGCCCGTAGGTCTTGTTTCCAGGCGCCGCCGTCATGCGGTCCACCACTTCCTTCTGCAGCATGAAGTACATGTCGGCTATGCAGTCGCGGCTGCCGATGAGGTGGAACAGCAGCGGGGTGGAGATGTTGTAGGGCAGGTTGCCGACGATTCGCAGGGAATCGCCGAGCGCACAGAAATCGAATTTGAGCGCATCCGCTTCGTGGACCGTGACATTTGCGCTGCCGCTGAAACGGTGTCGCAGCGCCGCTGCCAGGTCGCGGTCGAGTTCGACGCAGTGCAGTTTTCCGGCTTTCTTTGCAAGGGGCTCCGTGATGGCTCCGTGACCCGGGCCGATTTCGACGATCGTGTCGCCCGGCCGCGGGTCGATCGCCCGCACGATTGCGTCGATGACGCCGGGGTCGCTCAGGAAGTGCTGGCCGAAGCGCTTGCGCGGTCGATGTGCATTCATCGCGGTTCGGTCAGTAACTGAGCCATCTCTACGGCCGCCACCAGGCTGCCAGGGTCGGCTTTGCCGCTGCCCGCCAGGTCGAATGCCGTGCCGTGATCGACGGAGGTGCGGACGATCGGCAGCCCCAGCGTAATGTTGACGGACTCGCCGAAACCCGCGTACTTCAGCACGGGCAGGCCCTGGTCGTGGTACATCGCGAGCACGGCATCTTTGTGGCCTGAAGCCTTCGTGAACGCGGTGTCTGCGGGCAGCGGGCCGCGAACAAGCTCGCCCTTACCTGCGAATTCCGCGACCACCGGGGCGATGATGTCTGCATCTTCCGTGCCGAGATGCCCGCCTTCGCCGGCATGCGGGTTCAGTCCGCAGACGACCACCTCGGGCGTGGCAATACCGAATCGTTGCCGGAGGTCATGGAGCAGAATGCGGAGCACGTCGCGCAGCCCGTCAGCCGTGATTGCGTCCGGCACGTCGCGCAGCGGCAGGTGTGTCGTTGCGAGTGCGATTCGCAGATCGCCGGCGGCCAGCAGCATCACCGGCAA
>Ga0224509_10000388_pt1 | contig 12166 bp, 10 predicted proteins | sample SF_Jan12_sed_USG_5_FD_170158 | JGI IMG/M metagenome (GOLD analysis project Ga0224509, IMG submission 170158) | Sediment microbial communities from San Francisco Bay, California, United States - SF_Jan12_sed_USGS_24 | ecosystem: Environmental > Aquatic > Marine > Sediment | place: USA... | reverse complement strand
GACCATGGCCGATGCCCCACCGCTCACCATCCGCCTGAATACCGAGGACAACGTCGTGGTCGCGCGCGCGGCAATCTTGCCCGGCACCGAGATCCCCGGCGAAAGCGTCGTCGCGCAGGACACCGTACCGGCCGGCCACAAGGTCGCGACCCGCGCCGTCGCCGCCGGCGAGCCGCTGCGCAAGTACGGCCAGGTCATCGGCTTCGCGACAGAGGCCATCGAGCCGGGCCGTCACGTGCACGTCCAGAACTGCGAGTTCCGCACCTTCGAGCGAGATTACGCTGCCTGCAGCGAGGCCAGGCCGACGGACTACGTCACCGAGGCCGAGCGGGCGACCTTCCAGGGCATCCGGCGCGCGGACGGCCGGGCGGCCACGCGCAACTATCTGGGCGTGCTCGCCTCGGTCAACTGCTCGGCCACGGCGGCGCGCTACATCGCCCGGGCTTTCGACCGCGAGGCGCTGGCCGACTATCCGAATGTTGACGGCGTGGTCGCCTGCGTGCACGGCACCGGCTGCGGCATGGCCGATACGGGCGAGGGCTACGCCAACCTGCAGCGCACGCTCTGGGGCTTCGCGCGGCACGCCAACTTCGGCGGCGTGCTGCTGGCCGGCCTCGGCTGCGAGGTCAACCAGATCGACTTTCTCTTGGAGGCCTACGGCATCGAGCGCGGCCCGCGCTTCCGGACCATGACGATCCAGGAGACCGGCGGCACCCGCAAGACGGTCGAGCGCGGCATCGCCATGCTGCGCGAGATGCTGCCGGAGGCGAACAAGGTGGAGCGGCAACCGCTGCCGGCCGCCGAGCTCACCCTGGCGCTGCAGTGCGGCGGCTCGGACGGCTATTCCGGCATCACGGCGAACCCGGCCCTGGGTGCGGCGGTCGACCTGCTGGTGCGCCACGGCGGCACGGCGATCCTCTCCGAGACGCCGGAGATCTACGGCGCCGAGCACCTGCTGACCCGCCGCGCGGTCTCGCCCGAGGTGGCCGACAAGCTGGTCGAGCGCATCCGCTGGTGGGAGGACTACACCGCGCGCCACGGCGGCCAGATGGACAACAACCCGACGCCGGGCAACAAGGCCGGCGGCCTGACGACGATCCTCGAGAAGTCGCTGGGCGCCGCCGCCAAGGGCGGCACGACCAACCTCTGCGGCGTCTACCGCTATGCCGAGCCGATCGACACCAAGGGCTTCGTGTTCATGGACTCGCCTGGCTACGACCCCTGCTCGATCACCGGGCAGGTGGCCTCGGGCGCCAACCTCGTCTGCTTCACGACGGGGCGCGGCTCGGTCTACGGCTGCAAGCCCGCGCCCTCGCTCAAGCTGGCGACCAATACGCCGATGTATCGACGCATGGCGGAGGACATGGACGTGAACTGCGGCGTGGTGCTGGACGAGGGCGTGGCGATCGAGGCGCTGGGCGCGCGGATCTTCGAACGCCTCCTCGAGGTCGCGTCGGGCAGCCCGACCAAAAGCGAGGCGCTCGGCCTCGGCGACGAGGAGTTCGTCCCCTGGCAGATCGGCGCGGTGATGTAGGGCCGGCCGGCCGCGATCAGCCGAGCGCCTTCAGTGCCGGCACCGCCAGCTCATCGGCGTGCCGGGCGAAGGCCTGCCAGGTCGGGCCGTCGAGCGGGATGCCCGACGCGCTGCGCTTCCGCTCCACGGCCCATTCGCGGTCGCCGGGGGCCATGACCTTGGCGCCGTCCCTGGCCGGCAGGGCGCGCAGCTGTGCGAGGTAGTCGGCCATGCCCGCGGCGAAGGCGGCCTCGGGCCGAAAGACGCCCGGCTTGATCACGACGTAGAACTGGCCCAGGCCCCGGGGCGTCGAGAAGTCGGGACCGGCGAAACCGGGCATGGCGAAGCTGAAGGCCATGCCGGTCAGCGCCGCGCTCAGCACCTCGGCCAGCCCGGCCAGGGCCGCGCCCTTGTAGCCGTAGACCGCGCCGCCCAGGGGCAGCAGGCTGACGGCCTCCTCGGCGCTGGTGGTCGCCCCCGCCGCCGCGTCGACCACGACCTCCGGCGGCAGATCCCGGCCGAGCGCGCGATACTGCAGCACCCGGTTCCAGGGGATCGCGCTGGTCGCCATGTCGATCAGGTACGGCCGCTCGCCGGTGGCCGGCGCGGCGAAGCTGATCGGGTTGGTGCCGTAGAAGGGCTCGACGGCGTCGAAGGGCAGCACGATGTCGTCGGCGTTGCACACCGCGATGGCCAGGTAACCTTTTTCGGCGGCCTCCAGGGTATAGGTGCCGGCGGCGCCGAAGTGCGACGAGCGTCCGACCGCGACCGCCGCGATGCCGGCCTCTTCGGCCAGCTCGATGCCGTGGCCGATCGCCCGGTAGCCGGCCAGGTGGCCGAGGCCGTCGTCGGCGTCGAGGCTGCCCGCCCCGGGCGCCTGCCGCGTGAAGGTCATGTTCGGACTGCCGTTGATCCGCCCGCCCTTCAGCCCCTTGACGTAGTGCGGCAGCAGCCGCACCCCGTGGCTGTCGACCCCGCGCAGCGAGGCGCCGACCAGCGCCCGCGTCACGGCCTCGGCCGAGGGCTCGTCGGCCCCGGCCGCCCGCGCGGCCGCCCCTACGAAGCGGCCAAGCTCCTCCGGCGCGACGCGCGCGCCGTCCTCTTTCCGATCCGTGGACAAGCCGACCTCCCCCTGTTTGCCACCGCTCGCCAGACTAGCGGGTCCATTTTCGTTGACAAGCCACGGCAGCGGCCTCGAAACTTCCGGCGGGGCTCGGAGGGACCTCCGTGCCGGACAGGGTCGAAACAGGGAAGGACGAGCCATGACTGGAACAATGACGCGACGGGGCGCCTTGGCGCTCGCCGCGGTGATCGCAATGGGCCTGGGCGCCGGCGGCGCGCGCGCGGCGGAGACGCTCAAGTGGGCCCATGTCTACGAGACCAGCTCGCCGTATCACACCTGGGCCCTCTGGGCCGCGGACGAGATCGGCAAGCGCACCGAGGGCCGCTACGCGGTCGAGGTCTTTCCGGCCTCCTCGCTCGGCAAGGAGGTGGACATCAACGAGGGCCTGACCCTCGGCACGCTCGACATCATCTACACCGGCCAGCTGTTCGCCGGGCGGTCCTACGGGCCGATCTCGATCGGCGGCTCGCCCTTCATGTTCCGCGACTTCGATCACTGGGCGAAGTTCCGCGATGGCGCGCTCTTCAAGGAGATGTCCGAGGGCTACAAGAAGGCGACCGGCCACCACGTCATCACCCTGACCTACTACGGCCAGCGCCACGTTACCTCCAACAAGGAGATCAAGACCCCGGACGACATGAAGAACCTGAAGATCCGGGTGCCCAACGCGCCGCTCTACAAGATGTTCCCGCAGGCCGTCGGCGCCAACCCGACGCCCATGGCCTTCGCCGAGGTCTATCTGGCCTTGCAGCAGGGCGTGGTCGATGCGCAGGAGAACCCCCTGCCGACGATCCAGTTCAAGAAGTTCTACGAGGTCCAGAAGTACATCACCCTGACCGGCCACATCACCGACGCGCTGATGACCATCGTCGGCGGGCCGACCTGGGACAAGTTCTCGGACCAGGACCGGGAGATCGTCGTCGGCGTGCTGCACGAGGCGGCGGCCAACTGCACGGACGCGATCATCAAGGCCGAGAACGAGCTGGCCGACTGGTTCCGCGCCCAGGGCGTGACGGTCAACGAGGTCGACCGCAGCGCCTTCCGCAAGGCGGTGGTGCCGCTCCACAACGGACCCGACGCCGAGTGGGACCTGGCCACCTACGAGAAGCTCCAGGCGATCAAGTAACGCGGACCTTGGCCTAGGGCGCGCCGCCGGTGAGCGGAGAGAGCGACGGGGGCCGGCCGTCCGAGGCGACGCCGGCCCCCCTCGCCGACGAGAGCGACGAGACGGTCGACCTCGGCGACGTGGGCTGGGCGGACGCCCCCGCGCTGGCCATCTTCTGGGTGCTGGCCGGGGTGGTCTTCCTGCAGTTCTTCACGCGCTACGTCCTCAACGACTCGCTCGGCTGGACCGAGGAGATCGCGCGCTATCTGCTGATCGGCGTCGCCTTCGTCGGCGCGATCATTCCGGTGCGCAAGAACACGCACATCTACGTCGAGTTCTTCTACCGCTACCTGCCGGCGCGCATCGGCCGGGGATTGTCGACCTTCGTCGACCTGGGACGGATCGCGTTCTTCGTGGCCGTCACCTATATCGCGGCCAAGCTGGCGCTGCGCACCAACCAGAAGATGGCCTCGATCGAGCTGTCCAAGAGCGTCGTCTACTGGGTGGTCTGCGCGGCCTTCGCCGCGATGACGGTCTATGCCGTGGGCGTCGCCTGGCGTCACTGGCGCCGGCATACGAGCGAGCTGACCGAGCCCGGCCCGCCGGCGATCATGGACTGAGGGAGGAGCGCTCCGGGCATGCTGCTGGTCCTGCTCTTCGTCCTGGTCTTCGCCATGCTGGTCATGGGCTTTCCCGTGGCCATCGCGCTCGGCGGCTCGTCGCTGATCTACGTGCTGCTGTCCGGCCAGGTGCCAGACCTGGTCGTGGTCCATCGAATGGTCAACGGCGTCGACAGCTTCCCGCTCCTGGCCGTACCCTTTTTCATCCTGGCCGGCAACCTGATGAACACCGCCGGCATCACCAACCGCATCTTCGACTTCGCCAAGGCCTGCGTCGGCTGGCTGCGCGGCGGCCTGGGCCACGTCAACGTCGGCGCCAGCGTGATCTTCGCCGGCATGTCCGGGGCCGCGGTGGCCGATGCCGGCGGGCTCGGCACGATCGAGATCAAGGCCATGCGCGACGCCGGCTACGACCCGGACTTCTCGGTCGGGGTCACGGCGGCCTCCTCGACCATCGGGCCGATCATACCGCCCTCCCTGCCCATGGTGATCTACGGCGTCGTGGCCTCGGCCTCGATCGGCCAGCTGTTCGCGGCCGGCTTCGTCCCCGGCATGATGATGGCCGGCGCACTGATGATCATGGTCGCCTGGTACGCAAGGCGGCGGAACTATCCGCGCGACGCCCGCTTCGCCTGGGCCGGTCTGGGCCGCGCCTTCCTGCGGGCCTTCCTGTCGCTGATGACGCCGGCCATCATCGTCGGCGGCATCCTGTTCGGCGTCTTCACGCCGACCGAGGCGGCGATCGCGGCCTCGGTCTATGCGCTGATCCTGGGCGTCGTCGTCTATCGCACGCTGACCTGGCGACGCCTCGTCCGGGTCAGCTTCGATACCATCGAGACCACCTCGATCATCCTGCTGATCGTCGCCGGCGCCTCGATCTTCGCGTGGATCCTGACCAGCAACCGAGTGACCGAGCACTTCGCCACCCTGATCCTCCTGGTGACCGAGAACCCCTACCTGATCATGATCATGATCAACCTGATCCTGATCGTCGTCGGCTGCTTCATGGAGACCATCGCCGCGATCACCATCCTGGTGCCGGTCCTGCTGCCGGTCGTGGTCAAGATCGGCATCGACCCCGTGCATTTTGGCGTGGTCATGGTGCTCAACCTGATGATCGGCCTGCTGACCCCGCCGGTCGGCATGGTGCTCTACGTGCTGTCGCGCGTCTCCGGCGTTCCCTTCGAGCGCTGCGTGGCGGCGACGGCACCCTTCCTGATCCCGCTCGTCACCGTCCTGGTGCTGGTCACCTTCGTGCCGGCCCTCTCCATGTGGCTGCCGACCCTGATCTACCGCTAGCCCGGCGCTCCGACACGCGGCTCAGTCTGATTCGATACGGTGGAAGACCGCGCCGTAGTGGTAGGGCGGCAGCTCGACGAGGCGCTGCCATTCGAAGCCGGCCGGTTCGACGACGGCCCGGACCTGCTCCGGCGCCATGCGCAGCTCCGTCTTCGGCCCGCGCGGTGCGCCCAGCACCACGGTCTTCTCGCGCGGCAGCGGGTGCCAGTTCACGATCGCGAAGGCGCCGCCGGGCTTCAGCACCGCCGCCGCGCCGCGCGACAGCCCGGTCTGGTCCGGCACGCCGTGGAAGGTGTTGGCGATGAGCACGAAGTCGGCCTTCTCCGGGATCAACCGGGCCAGGTCCATCGCGTCGGCGCGGATCCATTTCCGTACCCCGGCGCCGGCGCGCCCGACCGCGGCGCGGGCCTTGTCCAGCATGGCCGGGTCCAGGTCCACGCCGTAGACGCGGCCCCCGACCAACCGGGCCAGCGGCGCCGTGAAGTGGCCGTCGCCGCAACACAGGTCGATCACGGTCATGTGCAGTTCGATCCCGAGCGCCCGAAGCGCGCCCTCGGGATCCGGCCACAGGGCCGACCACCAGTCGCTGTCCGGCATGCCGGTCGCGGGGAAGAAGGCATCTGAAGGCATGATCGGTCCCGTCAAGGCCAAGCAGTCCAACTGTAGCCCAGATCAGCCCTGAACTGTTCCGAAATCATGTAAATGCAGTACCCCTGCCGGTCCGCGGCACCGAGCCTGTCCCTGCACGCCACGGCGCGTCCATACTCGCACCGGCGGGTCGGGCCCCTTCGCTCGGCCTGTTTGCACACCTCTATCTCAGATAGCCTTGACAAGAAGGGTCGATTCAATCGAGGGTTTCAGCCGTCTCTCGCGGTGCCGAACCCTGGACTCGCGGAGACGCCGGAAGAACCAGCGATGAGGGAGGAGTCTGCGATGACCGCTTCAATGAGAACTCTCGAGAGATTGGCGCCATTGGTCCTGTGCGGGTAGTTGATCGCGGCCGCACCTCCGGACGCGTTCGCCATCACCTTCGGCGAGCCCGACTGCGTCGACAACGCGAGCAATATCGGCTGTCTCCACCCGAATACGGTCAGCCTGTCGGGGTTCCAGGCGCCGCGCGACGGCGAGGACGTGGACGGCGTCGCCTTCGGCCGCTGTTCCGGCAGCCTGCTCGCCAAGGACGACCAGAGAGTCGTCATCCTGACGGCGGGCCACTGCGTCTCCTTCTACCTCGCGGGACTGGCGGACGGCACCCTGATCGACGTGGGGGTGTCGTTCGACGCCCAGATCGAAAGGGATATTCCGGAGATCTCGACGTCGAGCTGGTCGCCCGCGCAATACATCCTCGGCAGCATCCCGGTGCTTCCCGAAGAATACGGTCCCCACGGGCTCAATGCCTTCAACCTGCATTTCGACTACGGGATCATCGTCCTTCCGGTGCCCCCGGGCGGTCTCTTAACCCACGGAGGCGAGGCGGTCGACCTGACGGCGATCGAACCGGTGACGCTGCCGCCGCCCGGCTTCCTGAGCACGATCGCAAACGCTCAGGACCCGCCGATCTTCACGGCTGTCGGCTATGGCGTGGGCGAAGCGCACAAGCGACCCCGAGAAGGCGGCAACAAGGGCGGCGCCGTCAACGATCTGTCGAAGCTGGGCGTCCGCCTGTTCACGGCCGGGACCGCGTTCGTCGGCTTCATGGGGCCGAACATGAACCTCATGATGGGCTCGTAGAACCCGGCCCGGGGCCACACCGGGGCCTGCGGCGGGGATTCCGGCGGCCCGCTGTTCTACGACGACGGGGGCGCCGAGCTGCAGGTCGCCATAACGAGCTCGGGCGATTCCATATGCCGGGCTTCGGCCATCATGGCGCGGACCGATACCGCCGAGGTGCAGGGCTTTCTCGGCTGTGTCCTGGCCGCCGGGTCGATCCCGCAGATCGAGGACTGCGGCTGCACGGAAGTGGACCGACAGGGCGAATGCCCGTAGCTGAAACCCCCCAGAAAATGTGGTCGGACCACATTTTCTGGGGAGCCTACAGCGTCGGCAGATCGCCTTCGGCCTGCTGCTCTTCGAAGGCGGCGATGAACACCTCCAGGGTGCCGGCCTCGATGGCCGCCCGTAGCCCGGCCATGAGCTCCTGGTAGATGACGAGGTTGTGGAGCGTGAGCAGGATCGGGCCCAGCATCTCGCCGGCCTTGAACAGGTGGTGCAGGTAGGCGCGGGAATAGTCGCGGCAGGCGGGGCAGGGGCAGTCCGGGTCGAGCGGCCGGGGGTCGTCCTGGTGGCGCGCGTTGCGCAGGTTCAAGACCGCGCGCCGGGTGAAGGCCTGGCCGGTGCGCCCCGAGCGGGTCGGCAGCACGCAGTCGAACATGTCGATGCCGCGCCGGACCGCGGCCACGATGTCGTCGGGCTTGCCGACGCCCATCAAGTAGCGCGGCCGCTCGGCGGGCAGGGCAGGGACCGTCACGTCTAGGATGCGGAGCATGTCCGCCTTGCCCTCGCCGACGGCGAGACCGCCGACCGCATAGCCGTCGAAGCCGATGCCGGTGAGCGCCGCGGCGGACTGCTCGCGCAGGTCCTCGAAGACGCTGCCCTGAACGATCCCGAAGAGGCCGTATCCGGGCCGCGCCTCAAAGGCCTCTTTGCAGCGTGCGGCCCAGCGCATCGAAAGCGCCATGGACCTGGCCGCCGCGTCACGCTTGACCGGAAAGGGCGTGCATTCGTCCAGCACCATGGTGATGTCGGAGTCCAGGAGCCGCTGGATCTCGACCGCCCGCTCCGGCGTCAACTCGTGGCGGCTGCCGTCGATGTGCGACTTGAAGGTGACGCCCCTGTCCGTGATCTTGCGCAACTCGGCCAAGGACATGACCTGGAAGCCGCCGGAGTCGGTCAGGATCGGCCCCGGCCAGTTCATGAAGCGGTGCAGGCCGCCGAGTTTCGCGACTCGCTCGGCGCCGGGCCGGAGCATGAGGTGGTAGGTGTTGCCGAGGACGATCTCGGCGCCGGTCGCGGCGACCTGCTCGGGCGTCAGGCCCTTGACCGTGCCGGCGGTGCCGACCGGCATGAAGGCCGGGGTCTCGAAGCTGCCGTGGGCCGTGGTCACCCGCCCGCGCCGCGCCGCGCCGTCTCGGGCCAGCAGGTCGAAGCCGAAGGTCGGCGCCCTCACGGCGCGCCCTTCCGGTGCAGCAGGCAGGCGTCGCCGTAGGAATAGAAGCGATAGCCGAACTCGATGGCGTGGCGGTAGGCGGCTTTCATCCGTTCGGTGCCCGCGAAGGCCGAGACCAGCATGAACAGCGTGGAGCGCGGCAGGTGAAAGTTGGTGAGAAGGAGGTCGACGACCTTAAAGCGGTAGCCCGGGAGGATAAAGATGTCGGTCTCCCCCTCGAAGGGACGCAGGCGTCCGTCGGCCGCCACTGCGCTCTCCAGCAGGCGCAGCGATGTCGAGCCGACCGCGACCACCCGGCCGCCACTCGCCCGCGCCGCCTCGATCGCCTCGGCCGCCGCCGCCGTCAGCAGGCCGGCCTCGGCGTGCATCCTGTGCTCTTCCGCGGTCTCGGCCTTGACCGGCAGGAAAGTGCCGGCGCCCACGTGGAGGGTCACGGCGACGCGGCGGACGCCGCGCGCCTCCAGCGCGGCCAGCACGGCCTCGGTGAAGTGCAGCCCGGCCGTGGGCGCGGCCACGGCGCCGTCGCGGCGTGCGAAGACCGTCTGATAGTCGTCCCGGTCGCGCGGATCGGGGCCGGCCTGGCGCCGGATATAGGGCGGCAGCGGCATGGCGCCCTCGGCCTCCAGAGCGGCCATCAGGTCCGCGCCCGCGCGGTCGAAGGCGAGCGTGACCTCGCCGCCCTCGGCCTTGACCGCCACCTCCGCGGCGAGCCCGCCCGCAAAATCGATCCGGTCGCCGGGCTTGAGCTTCCTGGCCGGCCGGGCGAAGGCGCGCCAGCGCCCCTCGCCCTCGGCCTTGTGCAGGGTGACCTCGACCTTGCCCGCGCCGCGCCGCCCAACGAGCCTCGTCGGAATGACCCGCGTGTCGTTGAACACCAGGACGTCGCCGGGTTCGAGCAGGTCCGGCAGGTCGCGGAAGGCGCGGTCCGCCAGCTCCACCCCGACCTCGAGCAGGCGCGCGGCGTCGCGCGGCCGCACCGGGTGCTGGGCGATCAGCTCGCGCGGCAAGTCGAAATCGAAGTCGTCTGTGCGCATCTGGGCAGGGCCGGATTGTGTGACGGACGCGGCCCTTGTGCTTCGACAGGCTCAGCATGAGGGCCTCACCCTGAGCTTCCTCATCCCGAGCCTGCCGAGGGACGAGGGGCGAGGCCCGTTCCGCAGCCAGGGCGGGGCTGGTACTAGCATCTCGCCGCGCTCGCGCAAAGGGCAGCCTTGCGCTACAACTGTCCCATGACCAGACCAGCTATCATCGCCGTGGCGATCACCGGTTCGGTGCCGCGCAAGGCGGACAACCCGGCCGTGCCCGTGACCCCGGCCGAGCAGATCGAGTCGACCCACGAGGCCTTCGAGGCCGGGGCTTCGCTCGTCCACATCCACGTCCGCGACGCCGAGGAGGAGCCGTCTTCGGACCCGATGCTCTTCGCCGAGGTCCAGGAGGGCGTCAAACGGCATTGCCCAGGCATGATCGTGCAGTTCTCGACCGGCGGGCGGGGCCGGAGCAGCGCCGAACGCGGCGCGGCGCTCTCACTCAAGCCCGACATGGCGTCCCTGGCGACCGGTTCGGTCAACTTCCCGAACTGGATCTACGACAACGCGCCGGCGCTGATCGACGAGCTTGCCGGCGCCATGCTGGAGCACGAGATCAAGCCGGAGATCGAGGTCTTCGACCTGGCCATGCTGTACAACGCGGCGAAGCTGTTGGACCGCGGGCTGCTGCGCGCGCCGCTCCATGTTCAATTCGTGCTCGGCATCCCGGGCGCCCTGCCGGCGCGCCGCAAGGTCCTGGAGTTCCTGATCGCAGAGCTTGCAGAGCTGCTGCCCGACGCCACCTGGACCGCCGCGGGCATCGCCCGCCACCAGCTCGAGGTCAATCGCTGGGCCCTGGAGCTCGGCGGCCACCTGCGCACCGGGCTGGAGGACAACGTCCGCTTCGACCGCGAGCGCCTGGCGTCGAGCAACGCCGATCTGGTCGCCCGCCTCGCCGGCCTCTGCGCCGACTACGGCGCCCATGCGGCCAGCGCCGCCGAGGCGCGCGAGCTACTCGGGCTCGCCTCGGTCTGACCTTTCCGTGGCCGGGGATTTCAAACTGGATACGGCGGTGCCCTGGGGGCGCAACCGGGCGGAGTACACCGCGTTCTTCGACCTGGCCGGCGTGCCGCCCCACCGGCGTATCCTGGACTGCGCGGGCGGGCCGTCGTCCTTCACCGTGGAGGCGAGCCGCCTCGGTCATCTCGTGGTCGCCGCCGACCCGCTCTACGGCCTGTCCAAGGACGACATCAAGGCGCGCATAGAGGAGAGCCGCGAGGCCATAGCGGCCGGTCTGCGCAGTGCCGGGCACCGCTTCGTCTGGGATGCCTACGGCACGCCGGAAAATCTCGAGGCGACGCGGTTCTCGGCCATGAAGCATTTCCTCGAAGACTACGAGGAGGGCCTCGCCGAGGGCCGCTACCTCGAGGCCGCGCTGCCCGACCTGCCGTTCGAGGACGAGGCCTTCGACCTCGCGCTCTCGTCCCACTTCCTGTTTCTGTACAGCGCGCAGTTCGACCTCGATTTTCACCTGGCATCCGTCCTGGAGCTCTGCCGCGTCGCGCCGGAGGTCCGAATCTTTCCGCTGCTCGACATGGAGGGCGAGCGCTCGCGCCACCTCCCGCCGGTGATCGACCATCTGCAAGGGCGCGGCCTCGCGACCGAAATCCGCAAGGTCGACTACGAGTTCCAGAAAGGCGGCAATGAGATGCTGCTGATTAGGCCGGTATAGCGGGGAATCCCGTGCGCCGGCCGAACACCCCCACCCTGGCCCTCCCCCGCAAGGGGGGAGGGGAATGCGGGGTCGCTCGACCGTTTCTCCCTCCCCCTCGACGGGGGAGGGTCGGGGTGGGGGTGATTTTTTGGATCGAAAAGCTCGGCTTTAGCCGAAAGCAGAAAGGCTCCGAGATGCCCGACAAGACACCCAACATCCTCTTCGTCATGGCCGACCAGATGGCCGCGCCGGCCCTGCCGGTCTACGGCCATCCGGTGGTCAAGGCTCCGCGCCTCGCCGGGCTGGCGGAGAGCGGTGTGGTCTTCGACGCGGCCTACTGCAATTCGCCGATCTGCGCGCCCTCGCGCTTTTCCATGCTGTCCGGGCAGTTGCCTTCGGCGATCGGGGCCTACGATAACGCCGCCGAGTTCCCGGCGTCCGTCCCGACCTTCGCGCACCACCTGCGCCTGGCCGGATACCGCACGGTGCTGGCCGGCAAGATGCACTTTGTCGGCCCGGACCAGCTGCACGGCTTCGAGGAGCGGCTGACCACCGACATCTACCCGGCCGACTTCGGCTGGACGCCCGACTGGGAGCACCC
>Ga0224509_10000387_pt1 | contig 12170 bp, 13 predicted proteins | sample SF_Jan12_sed_USG_5_FD_170158 | JGI IMG/M metagenome (GOLD analysis project Ga0224509, IMG submission 170158) | Sediment microbial communities from San Francisco Bay, California, United States - SF_Jan12_sed_USGS_24 | ecosystem: Environmental > Aquatic > Marine > Sediment | place: USA... | reverse complement strand
GACATTGACGCCAGAACCATTCAACAGCAACTGAATCGTGCTCTGACCATGCATCCGGAACTCAACGGAATCCGCCTCGCCTCAGCGGCGGGAAGTACATGGTCCAGCGGCAATTATCCGCAGGACATCATTGTCACCGAAACGACCTGGCTCGAAGAACAACTGCTCCTGACCTACCCGGTAGCTCGCGATGGCAAAGTAATTGGAGTGCTGGCCGGATCTTTTGAGCTCGACACCCTGCAATCGGAACTGGCTGCTTTCGCGGCTCGCCTGAAGGCTTGGGAAGATGAGAGTCGCCGTGTCAGCTACATCTGGATTGGTGGAGGAACACTTGCCGTTCTGATTCTTTCCCTTGTTGTTGTGTGGCTCATTACCCGCGGTCAGACAAAGCGCATTCGCCAACTCAAGGCCCAGGCGGAAAAGTTCCGCGACGCTGATTTTGGCGATCCGTTACCTGAGACCGGCGGCGACGAATTGGGTGCACTGGCATCCGTGTTTAACGACATGCGCGATCGCTTGCGCACAACGACGCATTCGCGCGACTACGTCGACAGCATTCTCTCCGGCATGAATGAAGCGATCATCGTGACCAGCGATGACGGCCAGATTCAGCGTATCAACCAGGCAACGACGCATCTTCTTGGCTACGAGCAGGAGGAACTTGAAGGTACGTCCATCGACTTCATCCTTAACAAGAAGAAAAATCAATCTCTGGCCCATGACGCTCCGTCAAGGCTGCCGCGCGAAGCGGTGTTCGAAAGCAAATATGGCGAGTCCATTCCGGTTTCCTATACCTGCTCGATTGTGGAAAGCGACGGCGGCGACACGAGTAACCGGATTTATGCTGCCCAGAACATTACGGAACGGCGGCGTGCCGAGAAGCGTATCCGCTACCTGGCTCGCATTGATGCGCTGACCAAGATCCCTAACCGCATGCAATTCCAGCATTTGCTGCAGCGCAACATCGCGAGGGCCCGCCGCGCTGGCAAGCCTCTGTGCCTCTTCTATGTTGACATAGACCATTTCAAGGAAATCAACGACACGTTTGGTCACCTGGCGGGCGACACTACCTTGGAAACCGTCGCCGAACGTCTTTCTGCTGCATTGCCAGATCATTCAATTATCGGCCGTCTGGCCGGTGACGAATTCGCCATCACTATCGATAGCCTGGGCCCAGACACGGCGGGGCAGAAGAAAACGAGCCAACTGGCACAAAAGCTCCTCGATCGGCTCGCGGACCCGTTTTTTGTCCAGGGGCATGAGGTCTTCATGACCGCCAGCATGGGAATTGCGTACTATCCGAACGACGCACCAAATGTCATTGATCTTATCCGCAACGCAGACGCGGCTCTTTACAGCGCCAAGAAATCGGGCGGCAATGTATTCGCCTTCTACAAACCGGTGATGAACGAGGCATCAGTTGAACGACTGATGACCAAGAGCAAACTGAAACGCGCCTTCGAGCGAGACGAATTGCTCGTCCACTACCAGCCCAAATACAACCTGGAAACTGGAGAGGTATTCGGCGCCGAGGCGCTGGTTCGCTGGGAGCTGCCAGAACGAGGGCTCATTCTTCCGTCAGACTTCATTCCGCTCGCAGAGGAAACGAACCTGATTATCGAGATCGGTGAGTGGGTACTCGACAAGGTCTGCGAAGATTTTCGAGTCTGGCAGCGCAGCGTTGGCTCGCCGGGACGCGTGTCGGTCAACCTGTCGCTCAAGCAATTACGGCAGCCGAATTTTATTGCCCGGATCAGTTCAATATTCCGGGCCCATGAAATCTCTCCGACATCGCTGGAACTCGAGATCACCGAAACTACGCTCATGGAAAACCCGAAGCGGACAATCAAGTTGCTCGACGAACTCTATGGCCTTGGACTGCACCTGGCAATTGATGACTTTGGCACAGGTTACTCTTCGCTCAGCGCATTGCAGCAATTCCCGATCAGCACGCTCAAAATCGATAAGTCGTTCGTCCGCGACGTGATAACCAACCCCGATGATGCGACTATCGTCGACACGATCATTAAAATGGGTCGTAATCTGAATATGGATGTCGTAGCCGAGGGCGTCGAGATGGAGGCACAGCTCATCTTCCTCCAGAAACTGGGCTGCACTTATGTGCAGGGCCTCTTGTTCGGCGATCCGATGAGCGCGGACAATTACCTTGAATTATTGTTGTCGCAAGCAGAAGGAACCGATAGTCATCGCGCGCTGTTTGCCTAGTCCGGTCATTCATATTTCGTTCAGCCACTAGCTTTGATAATCGACTTCATCAACTGCAACTCCATGATTTAAAAACATCTTTTGGCTGACTTCACTCGGAACCGGCAAAATGTTTAAATTGGCTCCCTAAACTGAAACCCTGGCGCACATTTGGTTGCAACGGGCACAACAAAGTAGATTCGATGAACAAGACAATAAAAACGGCCTTCTCCGTGGCCTTACTATTTATCGCGCAGGGCGCTTTTGCCTGTGACTACCCGCAACGCGTAGACATGCCTAACGGCACAACAGCAACGAAGGACGAAATGATTGCCGGCCAGAAAGACGTTAAGAAATATATGGCGACCATGGATACATACCTGGCGTGCATCGAGGCAGAAGAGGCCCAGGCCGTTATCGAACTCGGCGAGATTGATGAAGAAACATCACGACAGCGTGAAGAAATGTTTAACAAGAAATACAACGCGGCTGTAGAGGAAATGAATCTCGTCGCCGAGGAATTCAACATTCAGGTAAGAGCCTACAAGGCAAAACCCAAGTAGGTAACAAAAACTTTTGAATAAAAAAACGCCCGTCTATGGACGGGCTTTTTTTTGGCCGAAAATTTCTTTGCTACTTCAGCCTGTCGATTTCTCGACCCAGATCAAATTTATTTTCCGTGACAATTCGCTCGAGAACTCGAATTCGTTCTTCAAGGAGTTCAATTTGAGCGAGCGTCTCCTCGAGCTCCGGATCCGACTCATTCTTCTGGCTCTTTACCTTCAGATACTTCTGAATGGTATCCGCAGTGAATACGATCGCGACAATGCAAACGATATAAAACAATGTGTTCATTGACGGGGTTCCTATGCTGATTCTTAAAGTCTGCGGAATTCCTCGTCGAGCTCATACCGCGATGACGTTATGTACTTTTCAATTTTCGCGAGGCGCTCATCCATGGACTTGTAACGCTCGCGAACCTCGTTGACCGTCGGCTTCGCCCTCAGGATTTCTTCGCGCAGCTTATCCTTTCGCGCTTCCTCACTGCTCACGTCATCATAAGTTTTCGAGGATGCGGCGGGAATCAGGAACACCGCGGCCAGATAGCCAATAATTGTAATTGGCATCGCGCAGAAGAACGCAACAATAGCCAGGAACCGCGTGACCTTCAGGTTAAACCCGAGGTGCGTCGCGAGGCCGGCGCAAACACCACCAAGCACGGCGCGATCACTGTCACGATAAAGGCGTCGTCCTCGTATTCCTGCACAACAATTCATGAGTGCCTCCAGTCGTCACCATGATATCGCCGCCAGAATTCAAACTCACTACGGCGACCCGAATAGACCAGTGGTTTCTCCTTGATCAACAAGGTAAGTCCTGCATAGATGGCGGCGGTTAACCAGAAAAACAACAGCAGGCTAATCACTGCTATAACTCTTACCGTTCCCGTATTGAAGTTGAACCGGTCGGCGATGCCTGCACAAACGCCAAATATCCAGCCATTCTCACGGTCCCGATACAAACCTTGCAGAGGGCCATAGTCAATATTCCACGTGTCTCGACTCATCCTTTCCTCCGTATTCTTATCATGGATGCCCTGTACTTATTCGGCGTCTGCTGGCCGCTCTGCTGCCACTCGCGCTTTCAGGGCGTCAAGTTCCTTCTTGACTGACTCTTCTGCCTCCAGGCTCGCGAACTCGTGGTTCAGGTCTTTCGGCAATCCCAGGTCATAAGCCTCTACACGGCCTTCTACGTCATCGATGCGTTGCGTATACGCCTCGAAACGGAGCATGGCGTCGTCGATCTTGTAATCATGGATCTTTTTCCGAGCCGCCAGCCGGCTGTTGGCTGTCTTATGGCGCGCCAGTAGCGCTTTCTGTCTCGCCTTGGCGTCCTCGAGTTTTGCCTCGAGGCGCGCGATATCCTCGTTGAGTTTGGCCAGCCCCTCGTCAACCGCTACGTAATCCTCCTTGAGGAGATCGACTGCGCTTGCGACTCTGGACTTTTCGACCAGCGCGGCTTTGGCCAGGTCCTCACGGCCCTTGCGCATCGCCAGTTCGGCCTTCTCGTCCCAGTCTTTCTTCTCGTGGTCAAACCTCTCGATCTTGCGATTAAGGTCTTTCTTGTCGGCGATCGAGCGAGCAGCCGCCGAACGAACTTCGACCAGCGTGTCCTCCATCTCCTGGATCATTAACCGTACGATCTTCTCGGGATCCTCGGCTTTGTCCAGAATCGCGTTGATGTTGGAGTTCACGATGTCGCTGAATCTCGTGAAAATACCCATGTTTCGTCCTCTGTCATGTGAAACCTACCTGTATCGTTGCAGCTTTCGTGCCAACCCGGATAATTGCAATTAAGTTGTTGTAATATATATAATATTCTTGACATCAGCGGTTTGTAGCGAGGACTTCAATTTGGCTATTTTCGCTAAGTATTAGTTATTTCCACCTGATTATGGCTAAATTGGCTCATGGCTACGGCACCTGAATCCCAACCTATTATTGGCGAAGCCCCGGCATTCCTGGAAATGCTCGAGCACGTATCGCGGGCTGCGCCGCTTTCAAAACCCGTGCTCGTCGTGGGCGAGCGCGGCACGGGTAAGGAATTGATCGCCTCCCGGCTCCATTTCCTTTCGAATCGATGGGAACAGACGGTTGTCAAGGTGAACTGCGCTGCATTGACGGAGTCCATCCTCGAGTCAGAGCTTTTTGGCCATGAGGCTGGCGCTTTTACTGGCGCGGTCAAAACCCATATCGGCCATTTCGAACGCGCCGACGGCGGCACGCTCATACTGGATGAACTGGCAACGATTTCATTGCGAATGCAGGAGAAGATCCTCAGGACGATTGAGTACGGAGAAATCGAGCGTGTGGGCGGCAATGAGACCTTGCGGGTCGATGTCAGAATCGTCGGCTCAACAAATGCCGACCTTCAGGCTCTTGCGGCCGAGGGGCGGTTTCGAAAGGATCTGCTCGATCGCCTTGCTTTCGACGTGATAACAGTGCCACCGCTGCGTGATCGAGTGGAGGATATCTTGCCACTCGCCCATGCGTTTGCGATCACTATGGCGAGTGAATTGAAATGGAGCCTCTTCCCTGGCTTCAGCCCGAGGGCGTCTTCGGCATTACTTCGTAACAAGTGGCCTGGAAACGTCCGCGAACTCAAATTTGCGATCGAGAGATCTGTGTATCGCTCGCGGGACCCGAATCAACCGATTGCCGACATCGTGCTCGATGCGTTTGATTCTCCATTCAAATTAGTCGAGGGACCGTCCAAGGTCCGGGCAGTATCAGTACGTCGTAAGGCGCCGTTGTTGCCAACCGACCTGAAGCAACGGTTGATCGACACGGAAGTAGACCTGCTGAGTGCCGCGCTCGAAAAAGCGCGGTTCAATCAGCGTATGGCGGCTGATTTACTGGGCCTGAGCTATCATCAGTTTCGAGGCAAGCTGCGAAAATTCGATATCCGCAGCAAACCCGGAACAGGTTGATCAGCTTTCGTCACGGAAGCGGCGGACGTAAATCGCGGCGGTCGTCAACAATCCACATACGATGACTCCCAGCCAGGTGTCGACGCTCGTGAAGAACTTGCCAAGATCTATATGCGCCAAGAGGCTGATCATCTCCTTCGTGATCTCGGGTGGACCGTCGTCGAAAAACCCTTCTATATCCAGATCGGCAAACAGGGGAATCTTTGCTCCACGGCCCCAGACGGCTTCAGCGAAGTGTGTCGAACGCGCAAATATACCTTCAAGCATCGGAATCAGGACCAGCGGCAGAAAGGCCATGAGCAACGGCGAGCGTTTCGTGTAGGCCGATACAAACAGGAACCAGCCAAGGAACGGGGACATCCAGATGGCCCCCCCGAAGATAGCGATCGCCATGGCAAGCCAGTTATCCAGAAATGGAACCGAGCCCCAGATCAGCGTGCCGGCATCGCCCCCTTTCATGGACACCCAGATGCTGGTGACAATCAGGTTGAGAATATGCGTACCGATAATGCCTATGATCGCTACAGCCGGTATCAACACCGCGGCCGTCAGCAATTTGGAAATTACGGTTTCAGCGTCGGTAACCGGCAGCGAACGCCAGAAGAGGATGCTCTTGTCCTTGCGCTCCGCATACAGCGAGTCGAGCGTGTAAAAGATCGTCAGCACGCCGAGTCCAAGCAGGAATAGTTGGGACGAGACGAAGAAGAATCCAGTCAGTACGACTCTTCGCTCCGTATCGCCTGCAAGGTTCTGCGCAGCAAAGATCGCAACATCAAGCTCCTCGGCGAACTTGCCCGAGAAGACCAGCGCTGTCAGCGTACCTAAGGTGACGACACTGGCAATAGCAATCGGCGTCACCCAGATAGAACGATGCTCCCAGAGTTCGCGTCGAACCAATGCAAGATAATGATTGATCATCTGCGAGCCTCCTTGATTTTGGCAACAAACAGGTCGGCAACCGACGGGATGCGAATCTCGCCGAGGCCCTCGAAGTGCTCACGACTAACCCCTTCAAAAAGCATGATTGCCTTGCCGAACATTTCACTTTCGGCGATCGGGCCAAGTCCGCGCGCCTTTTGCGCGCCTTCACCCGATGCCATCAATTCGATGTATTTCTCGCTCAACGAATCCATCGATGAGTCGAGGAGAATTTTGCCGTCATTTATAAACATGATGTCGGTCAGCAGATTCTCGATTTCCTCCACCTGGTGCGTCGTAATCAGGATCGTGCGTTCCTCGTCGAAATAGTCGTTCAGCAAGTTTGCGTAGAACTCTTTTCGGAACAGGATATCGAGACCCAATGTTGGCTCATCGAGCACGAGCAGCTTTGCATCGATAGCCATGATGATCGACAAATGCAGCTGGGTGACCATGCCTTTGGAGAGCTCCTTGACCTTGGAGTCCCTTTTGATCTTGGTCTGCTGCAACAATTCTTCGGCGCGTGAGCGCGAAAAGTTCGGGTGAATCGCCTCGACATAGTCGAGAACCTGCGACACCTTGATCCAGCGAGGCAGCACGGCAACGTCGGCGATGAAGCAAATGTTCTGCATCAGCTTCTTGCGTTGCCTGAAAGGATCGAGTCCGAGCACCGATAAATCGCCATCGCAATCCGTCAAGCCAAGCAGGGCCTTAAGCAGCGTCGTCTTGCCGGCGCCATTGGGGCCGATCAAACCCTGTATGCGGCCCTTTTCAATCTCGAAACTGACGTTGTCGACAGCGCGTACCGATCCAAAATGCTTTGAAACGCCGCGGGCGGTGACCAGGCTAGTCATTATCCCCTCCTGCTTCCTTACTTGGTTTTTGTTGCAGCAATTCGGCAACGTCGAGCTCGAGCCGCTCGATGGTCGCCATCACTTTCGGCCATTCCTTTTCAAGGAATCGTTGACGCTCGTCCTTGAGAAGTTGCGTGCATGCGCCCTCGTTCACAAACATTCCACGGCCGCGCTTTTTCTCCACCAGGCCCTCATCCACGAGTTCCTGGTATCCCTTGAGCACGGTCAGGGGGTTGAGACGATACTCGGCTGCCACGTTTCTGACAGAGGGAAGTGCATCTCCATCGCCCAGTACGCCTTCGAGGATCATCGCAACGACGCGATCGCGTAACTGACGATAGATTGGCTGGTCTTCATTCCACTTCGGATCCATTGGTAAGGAATTCCTGCTCGTTTCAAGGCGCTTCAGCGCTTAAAAAAGGCGCCGGTCACATAGACCGGCGCAAATGCTCCGTCGCTACTCTAGTCGTCTTCGAGACGGATATGACTAATTCTCGCTGCTTCATCATATGCCGCATTCAGCGCGGCCAATTTGTATGCCGGCGCATTAACCTGGCCGGAAATTAGGGCGATCAACATCAGCAGCATGATGATAAAGCCAACAATTTCATTAACATACGGTGATAGTCTGCTCATTTTTCATCTCCCGGCCGACCCGGGCTCCCCCGTTCAGGGCATGGGTGAATTGGTGTTATAGTTGACTATAACACTAAGGGCGAAAATTGCAAGCCCCCCATTCGCATTTTCTTAACCCGCTGCCAGCCGGCCGTCCGTTTATAGCAATAGAGCGAGCAGGAGAATGGATGACCACCGATGCACGATTCATGACCACCCGGTCCACTGCCCTATGCAGGCGGCCAGTGCTCGCCTATATTCGAACCATGGTTCACACACCGGACGACAGCGCCCTGATGCTGCGCTACAAGGATGGCGACGTTGCGGCGTTCGACATTCTGTACCGCCGGCATAAGGACGCCATCTACCGATACCTGTTGCGACTCTGCGGCCACCGGGACATCGCGGAAGACATTTTTCAGGAGGTGTGGGGCAAAATTGTCAATGCGCGGAAATCCTACCGACCAACGGCGAAGTTCACGACATTCCTCTACCGCGTGGCGCACAATTGTTTTATCGATCACGTGCGCCGCAACAAGCGGCACTCGAACAACACGACGCTCGAGCCCGAGTTCCACAGCGACCCCGGCGAGACGCTGGAATCATCAACGGAGCGAAGCCTCGCTCGCGAACGCCTGTTGCGGGCACTTGCAACCCTTCCCGACGAGCAGCGCGATGCCTTTCTTCTTCACGAAGAAGGCGGACTCAGTGTCGACGAGATTGCCATCACAACGGGCTGCAACCGGGAGACCGCAAAAAGCCGTCTGCGCTACGCCGTCAACAAACTGCGCGCGGCAATCGACGAGCCGGCGGAGAAATCATGACCACTGAAACGAACAACAGCGACACTCGCGTTTCCGAAGCCTACCGAGCCCTTGCGACCGAAACGACGCCGCCTGAACTGGACGACACCATTCTCAAGATGGCTGCCAGCAACGTGCCCACACGGTATGCACGGGTCCGCGGCTGGCTGCGGCCGGTCGCCTGGGCGGCGACGATTGGCTTGAGCCTGGCTTTCATACTCGAAATCTCGCGGTACCAGGATATACCTGTCGCCCCGGCACCTGTCATCGAGAAAGTGGAGGTGCGTGCCATCTCACATGATGCGGCCGTGACCTCCACAGACGAGGACATTGTGAGCCGAAAGCTCAACAAACACGCAGACGCACCGGCTGCGGGAAAGGCGCTGGCCCCGAGCGCAGATAGCGCCATGCCAGCGGCGATGGAAAGCGCCGTTCAGATGCCGGACGTCGCGACAGACGGTGCAGGCGTTCTGCCGGAAACCGAAGAAACGGTGCGCCTGCGTGCCAGTGAGGCTCGTCCCGCCGCATCGCCAGCGGAGAAGAAGGAGCAGGCCGAACATTGCGATGCTGCCGCCCGGGCTACTGCCGAATCCTGGTATTCATGCGTCGAAGGCTTGAAAGAGGACGGCCTCGCCGATGCCGCAAGACAGGAACTGGACGCCCTGCTCAACGAGTTTCCCGATTTTCGTGAGCCTGACCCGGATAGGTAGTCACCAGCAGTGTCTGGGTGGCCAGCCGGTGCTAAAATCGCGGCCGGAATTCTACTAAAAACCCAGCCAGGAATATCACAATGAAAGCACCCGTTCGTGTTGCGATCACCGGCGCCGCCGGCCAGATCGGCTACCAGCTCGCCTTCCGTATTGCCTCCGGCCAGATGCTCGGCAACGATCAGCCTGTCATCCTCCAGTTGCTCGAAATCTCGCCCGCCATGCCCGCATTGCAGGGCGTCGTGATGGAGCTGGATGATTGCGCCTTTGGAACCCTCGCCGGCATTGTTGCCACAGACGATCCGAACGTCGCCTTCAAGGACACCGACTACGCTTTATTGGTCGGGGCTCGCCCCCGGGGTCCCGGTATGGAACGCAAGGATCTGCTCGAAGCCAACGCGGCCATTTTCTCCGTCCAGGGCAAAGCGATGAACGATCATGCAAGCCGTGATGTCAGGGTGCTAGTAGTTGGCAACCCTGCCAATACGAACGCGTTGATCGCCCAGTCTAATGCGCCCGACCTGAGCCCGCATAACTTCACGGCCATGACTCGCCTGGATCACAACCGTGCGATGGCGCAGCTGGCAGCCAAGACAGGCGGCCACGTAAATGACATTCGTTGCATGACTATCTGGGGCAACCACTCAGCGACGCAGTACCCGGACATAAGTCATGCCAGCGTAGGTGGCAAGAATGCCGTTGACCTGACAGACCAGGGCTGGCTCACTGACGAGTTCATTCCGGTCGTGCAACAACGCGGTGCCGCAATTATCCAGGCACGTGGAGCCTCGTCGGCCGCATCGGCCGCATCGGCTGCCATCGATCATATGCATGACTGGGCGCTGGGCACACCGGCCGACGACTGGGTCAGCATGGCAGTACCAGCCGACGGCAGTTACGGCGTCGAGCCGGGCATCATCTACTCGTATCCGGTTCGCTGCAGCGGCGGCGACTATGAAATTGTGCAGGGACTCTCTATAGATGATTTCAGTCGCGAACGAATGGACAAAACCGAGGTGGAGCTTCGTGAGGAGCGTGCCGCGATCGAGGAACTCCTATAAAGTATAAGTCAGCAGTCTTATTGCTGAGCGTCTTTATGTAAAAGGATCTTCGTTGTGTCCGGTTTTATCATCAGTTTGTTCTGGGCGCTGCTGTTTATCGGCGGCGGCATTTATCTCGCGTACCAGCGCATCGATCTGCGTACATCCACGATTGCGACGGGCATTGCCCTGGCGGTCTACACGGTGTTCGGCAGCGGTGCCTGGTGGTGGCTGATTCTATTGTGGCTTGCGTTCGGCCTCCTGGTCGTACCAAATCTCGTTGAAGTACGCCGCGAGAAAATCACGAAACCACTGCTCGCGATTTATCGGAAAATGCTGCCGTCGATGTCCTCGACCGAACGCGAGGCACTCGAGGCAGGCAATGTCTGGTGGGACGGCGAGCTGTTCTCCGGCATGCCCGATTGGGACAAGCTCATGTCCTACCCGGCGCCAAGGCTTTCCGAGGAAGAACAGGCGTTCATCGAAGGACCGTGCGAAGAGCTATGTCGCATGATCGACGATTGGGCAATCAACCACGAGATCGGCGACATGCCGAAAGAGGTCTGGGACTACATCATCGAGAAGAAATTCTTCGCGATGATCATTCCCAGGCAATACGGTGGCCTGGAGTTCTCGGCATACGCCAACTCAGTGGTAATCCAGAAGCTTGCAAGCCGCAGCGCCGTTGCATCGAGCACCGTGGGCGTGCCGAATTCGCTGGGGCCCGCCGAACTGCTGCTGCATTACGGCACTGACGAACAAAAAGATCGCTACCTTCCGGGACTCGCCGACGGTTCGGAAATCCCCTGTTTCGCGCTGACGTCACCACAAGCCGGCTCAGATGCCGCGTCTCTCATCGACACCGGTGTCGTGTGCAAAGGCAAGTGGCAAGGCAAGACGATCACGGGTATCAGGCTGAACTGGAGCAAGCGTTACATCACGCTTGCCCCGGTCGCGACCGTACTGGGTCTCGCCTTCAAGCTTTACGACCCCGATCACCTGATGGGCGACGAGGACGAGTACGGCATCACAGCTGCTCTTATTCCCACCGACATCGAAGGCGTCGAGATCGGCAGACGCCATGATCCATTGTCGATTGCGTTCATGAACGGCCCGACGAAAGGCAAAGACGTATTTGTACCTCTCGACTTCATCATCGGCGGACCTGAAATGGCAGGTAAGGGCTGGAAGATGCTGGTCGAACTGCTGTCCGTTGGCCGCGCGATTACACTCCCGTCGACGGCTTCCGGCGGTGGACAGGCCGCTTCATACGCGACCGGCGCGTACGCGATGATCCGCAAGCAATTCAATACGCCGATCGCAAGTTTCGAGGGCGTGGGCGAAGCGTTAACACGCATTGCCGGCTACTCGTACATCATGAATTCGGCCGTATCAGTGACGTCTGGCGCCATTGACCAGGGCGAGAAACCAGCGGTGCCATCTGCGATTCTCAAGTATCACTGCACCGAACTCAGCCGCAAGGTCGCGAACGATGCGATGGATGTGCACGGTGGCAAGGGCGTGATGATGGGTCCCAA
>Ga0224509_10000386_pt1 | contig 12171 bp, 7 predicted proteins | sample SF_Jan12_sed_USG_5_FD_170158 | JGI IMG/M metagenome (GOLD analysis project Ga0224509, IMG submission 170158) | Sediment microbial communities from San Francisco Bay, California, United States - SF_Jan12_sed_USGS_24 | ecosystem: Environmental > Aquatic > Marine > Sediment | place: USA: California... | reverse complement strand
TCGAAAGGTGTCCTCCGCCACGCCGTGAAGCGCGGTGTACGCGATACGCACCTCGGCTCGGCCTTCGCGCGGGCTCGCCGTCTCCGCGATTCGCTCGATGTATTCCTCGCGTAGCGAGTCCACCGTCCGGAGCAGCTCTTTGTCCCGCGCGTCGTCGACCGACAGCCGAGGGATCTCGTCCGCTTCGGGGCTGCGCCGAATCTCGTCTGCAATGCCCCGGTCGTTCGGAGGAATGATCTGGGCGCCGTTCTCCCAATAGACCTTGTAACCATTGTACCCAGGAGGGTTGTGACTCGCCGTGATCATCACGCCGCCAGCCGCGCGAAGCTCCAAAACCGCGAACGCAACGACCGGTGTCGGCACGACGTCGCTGAAGGTCCACACAGGAATGCCGGCGCCGGCGATGACTTCGATCACGTCACGCTCGAACACATCGCTATGGAGCCGGGCGTCGCGGCCCACGCAGATGCCGCGGGACACGACCTCCGGCACCTGCTGCTTCAACCACCCACATAGCCCGGCGGTGGCGCGTGCGACCGTTACCCGATTCATGCGTGTGGGCCCGGCACCTAGCAAACCGCGAAGCCCAGCGGTGCCAAACTCGAGCTCTCCATGGAACCGGTCTTGGAGGGCTTTGATGTCGCCACGGTCGATCAGCGCCTCGAGCTCGCGCCTGGTTTCCGGGTCCGGGTCATGTGTAATCCATGACCTCGCTCTGTCGATGACGCTCACGCTACCGCCTCACTGAGCGCCTCGTCTTGAATGTACCTCCGCTCCTTGTACCAGACCGCAACCGGGATGAAGAGTACCGCGGTCACCGCCATCGCGGCCGCGAAGAAGAGGTAGTACGAGGGTCCGTCGAGCTTGCTCGTCCCGTCGGGATTCTGAATGAAGAAGTTCACCCCCGCGGTGAAAAAATTCCCGATCGACACGCTCATCAGAAACGCGCCCATCACCAGCGACTTCATGTTCTTGGGGGCCTGGGTGTACGAGAACTCTAGCGCAGTGATCGACACGAGGATTTCAGCCGCGGTCATGATGATGTAGCCGCCGAGCTGCCAGACGATGTTGACGGTCTCGCCTGCATCGAGTCGAGCTTCGAGCCAAGCAGGCAGCAGGAACGCCGGCACGGTCAAGAACAGGCCGAGCGAGATCTTCCTGAGCGGTGTGAGCGGCCAGATGCGACCAAAAGCGGGGTAAATCACGCGATTGAACAGCGGAATGAAGAGAAGCACCAAGGCCGGGTTGAGCCACTGCGCTTGCGACGGGTCCCAATCGACGATGAAGTGCCGGTCCATTCGTGCGGCCTGTAGCACCCACGCGGAGCCCTGCTGGTCGAACAAGGCCCAGAACATTGCGATGAAAGTGTAGAGAATGAAGAGCTTGCCGAGCGCGGCGAGCCCCTCCCGGCTGAAGACCTCGCGAAGAAAGGCCACGCCGCCCGGAGGGATGTGCACGAACTGATTTCGACCCAACCAGAACACGAGAGTCGCGAGCGCCATCAGGACGCCGGGAACCCCAAATGCCACCGAAGGGCCGAAGCGATGGAGAAGGGGTTCGGCAAACAGAATCGACGCGAGCGCGCCGATATTGATCGCGAAGTAGAACCAGGCAAAGACTCTGGGCAGCAGGTGCGCGTTGGTCTGACCAAATTGATCTCCGACGTGCGCAGACACGCAAGGTTTGATGCCGCCGGATCCGATCGCGATGAGCCCTAGCCCGATCGCCAAACCGGTCCGTGTGTCGTCGACGGCGAGCGTCAGGTGACCGAGGCAGTACACGATCGACAGCGCCATGATCGTTCGATACTTCCCGAAGAACGCGTCGGAGATGATCGCTCCGAAGATGGGGAAGAAGTAGACCGCGGTGACGAATACGTGAAACCAAGTCTTGGCTTGCTCGTCCGACATGAGGTCGAGCTCGCCCTGTGCGTTCATCAGGAACTTGGTCATGAAGATGACCAAGATGGCGCGCATGCCGTAGTAGCTGTACCGCTCAGCTGCCTCGTTCCCGACGATGTAGGGGATGCCCGGGGGCATCCCCGTGGTTGGAGCCGGCGCCGTGCGGTATTGAGCCTTGGCTCCCATGGATGTGATCCTAGCGGATTGTTTCTGTATCAGCGGCTTTTTGCGTCATCCGTTGGTACGGTTTTTCTCCGTTTTCTTTTACCGTAATGGTACTAGGGGCAAGACTATTGCGGAGATTGGGGGCTTCGGCTCACCGCGGGGATGTGAATGGAGGACGGCGTGCAACAGAGCGATGACCTAAGAATGTTCGACCGGTGGGTCGCGGCGCTGCTAGCGATATTCGTGACCGTGCTCGGGGCTGCCTCTGGTGCTGCGGCACAGGGCTCCACGCAAATCGACCTCAACCAGTTCCGGCCCGCAGAGCTGGCTACGGACGGTTTCGCGACCAGCACCGCCGATGGCCAGGGTCACAAGCGCTTCGGGTTCCAAATCTACATGGACTACAACGACGACGCGTTGGTCTTTCAGCAGGCGGGCACCAACACGACGTCCTCCGTGGTTCACCGGCAGCTTACCGGTCATCTCGCCTGGAGCTTGGGCATCTTCGACCATCTCGTCCTCTACATGGACATCCCCTACCACTTCATCATCGATGCGGGACAGGGCGCAGCGGACGGGCTTCCGCCCGGTGGGGGCTTCGACTATCTGCTTCCGAATGGCGGCAGCGTCGGCGACATGTACCTAGGCTTTCGCGGCAATCTCTACGGCACCCGGGAGAGCGTGTTCGAGATCGCGTTGCAGGCGACCATGACGATCAACGTCGCCGGCCTTGCTGACGAAAGGCAGAAGTACGCTGGGCAGGTTGCTGCGTCGCCCTACCTCGGCGGTTGGTTCGAGCTCCTGATGACCTTCAATGCGGGCGACGTCGTTCGTATTCCGATTCAGGCGGGGTACAAGCTCGGCACGAAGGGTCAACTGGTGACCCCTGATCTCTTCGTGGGCAACGAGTTTACCTTCGGTGGCGGCTTGCTGTTCATGATCGCCCAAGACCAGTTCATGATCTCGGCTGAAGCCTTCGGCCGGACCGCTGCAAACAGCACCGTGACCTGGTGGAGCCGAGAAGAAACGCCGGTCGAGGTCCTCGGTGGCTTCAAGTATCTTCATCCGAAGGGCTTCATGATCGGTGTCTCGGGTAGCGCGGGCGTCACGCCCGGTTACGGCGCGCCCGACTGGCGAGGGGTGGGCGTGATCGGCTTCACCATGCCGGAGAAGGAAATCGGAGACGCCGACGGTGACGGAATTCTGGATGACGTCGACCAGTGTCCGAATGAGGCAGAGGACTTTGATGGCTTCCAGGATGAGGACGGCTGTCCGGATCCCGACAACGACGGTGACGGTGTCCTCGACGTCAACGACGGCTGCCCGATGGACGCCGAAGACATCGACGGCTTCGAGGACGAGGACGGTTGCCCGGATCCGGACAATGATGGTGACGGCATCCTCGATGTCGACGACCAGTGTCCGGACGAGCCCGGCACGCCCGAGAACAACGGCTGCCCGGACCCCGATCGCGACGGCGACGGCGTTCCCGACCGCGTCGACAACTGCCCGGATGAGCCCGGCACGGTGGAAAATCACGGTTGTCAGGATGCCCAGCTGGTCGTGATCGGCGCAGGCCAGCTCGAGATCCTCGAGAAGGTCTACTTCAAGACCGGAAGCCGCAAGCTCCAGAAGCGCTCGTTCGCACTCCTCGACAACGTGGCCAAGGTCATGAACGCGCACCCGGAGATCGAGCTCATCCGAGTCGAGGGCCACAGTGACTCGACCGGTAGCCTCAAGTTCAACATGAAGCTGTCGAAGCAGCGTGCCGACACCGTGATTCGTTACCTCGTCGGTAGAGGCAAGGTACAGAAGGAGCGCTTGATCTCGGAGGGCTTCGGTCCCACCAGGCCGCTTGTTCCGGATGCCAAGACGAAGGAAGAGCTCGCGCAGAACCGACGCGTAGAGTTCCACATCGCCGACACCGGGCCCGAGGACGCGGCCACGGAAACCCAAGAGGGCGCCGCAACCGAGGCCCAAGAGCAGGCCCCTTAGTAGTCAGGCCTAGCGCCCCACGGGGCGCATTCGCAGCGCGGCGGGTTCCAGGCTTCGGTCTAGGACCCGCTTCGCGTTTAAGCGGCTGGCCTAGCTCGCGCTGCGCACGGGCCAGCGTTCGTTCTCGACACCGAGGCTCAAGTTGGCGAGGAACTGACGGGCCTGACGGATGGTGATTCGGTCGCGCGGATCATGGCGCATGCAGCGGGCGATCAGCACGCCGAGCTCCTGGGTCTCCGGGCGCTCCAACAGAGCCCGCACGGGTTCCGGGTCTCCGTCGTGTGTGACGTGCTGCGTGATCATCGCCGCCTCGCCGTTGCCATCGAACAATGTCTGCCCGGTGTAGGCCTCGAAGATCAAGCAGCCGAACGCGTACACGTCAGCCGGAATGGCCTGAGAGGTGTCGCCGGCCCCCCAGATTTCAGGTGCACCGTAGTTCGCAGTGCCACAGCCGGGCCGCAAATGTCGACCGGCGAGCCCAAAGTCGACGAGCAAGGGCTTCGGCGGCTGACCCACACCGGTGATAGCGTCCGGGTTGCACACGATGATGTTGGACGGTTTGACATCCAGGTGACCGACGCCGACTTGGTGCATGGCATGGAGGCCGGCGCCTACGCCGAGAAGTAGCTCTCGGGCACGTCCGAGCGACAGGCCGCCCATCTCCAACATGCGCTCGAGGCTCGGTCCTTCCACCAACTCCATGACCAAGATTGGCTTTGGCCGCGCGCCGGCATCGAACGTGACGAAGCGCGCGATGTTTGGATGCTCGGGAAGCGCGAGCAGCGCGCCGGCTTCCTCGCGAAAAAGACGCAGGAACTCTTCTTCGGAGAGTGTGCGCGCAGCGGCGGCAGAGTAATCGGGCACCTTCAGCGCGAAGAGCGGAGCCGTTTCATCCTGGCGCTCTTCAATCCGGCGGGCGACGAAGACGGATCCCACAGCTCCGGTGCCGACGGTTCGCACGAGGTAGAATCCACCGAGGATCCGGCTCGGGGGCACCCACGCCGGCAAAGGAGCGTCGGCGTCTAGCTCGATCGGCGCGAGACTCGGCGCGCGCCTCGGCCCGTCCAGCGGAAGCGAGCAGAGGTGCTTGAGGAGTGCTCGCGTCAGATCAGCAAACGCCCCGGGCAAATCGCGGCCGACCGCGGCAACCGCATTGGCGAACGCTTGGTCGATTTCGGACACTGAGGCCCGAAGGGCGCGCTCCACCTCGAGCCCCATGGCCCAAATCTCGGCTGCCGCTGGGCTAGACTCGTCGTTCATCGCAGCGCCCAATCGCCGGCGGGATCCGCTGACGAGCTGGGCCATGGTTGCCACGCCTCGTTCCAGGGTGGCCAGGGGCGTGCCCGAAGAGCGTTCAGCGACTTCGGTCAGCGAGCTCGACGCGCCCACTGAGCGCAGTCCGCGGGAGAGAAGCGACAGGGCCTGACGGAACGCTTCGATCCGAGCCGAGCGTGCGACGGGCAGCTCGTTGCCGATCGCTTTCAGCGCGTCGGTCGCGACCACCAGTCCGTGGCCATCACGCTGTGCGGTGCGGGTGGCTTGCTCGAGCTTCGCGTACGCGCGCAGCGCGCACTCGATCTCGGGAACCATCGAGGCTTCCGCCATCGTTTTGAGATCGTCGAGGTGGCGTACCTGTCCCGCTGCGGCGATCACGACGTCGGAAACGTCGGCGATCTCCTCTCGCACCAGGGCGTCGCAGGTGCGGGCGGTCGCGGCGCACAGCGTGCGACGGAGCGAGCTCTTGGCGTCGTGCTGGACTCGATTGAACAGCACTCGCTGCGTCAAGAGCCGCCGCTGGCGGACGAGGTCCTTCCGTGGGTCGACATGTGGTCCGTCCGCGTCGACCAGATGTAGCATCGTCCGCAGCTGGCGCAGGCGCGTCGTGAACTGGGGGACTTGACTCCCTTCCTTCAAAGGGTCCCCTTCTCGGATCACGAGCCAGTTGGTGACCTGCTGAAAAAGATCTCCGAGCCGTTCGTCGTGGGCGCTGTGTGTATCGTCGTCTTCGCCGATGAGTAGCAGGTCGTTCAAGGATGATGTTTCGAAGAGCGCCGAATCCAGCTCTCGAAGTGCGAGAAATGCGGACACGTTGGTGTCGGGGTCACCCGGCCCGGGGCGTTCGAGCAGCCTGGCTTTGCGAGCCGCCGCTTCGAGGATCGGCTGTGCTTCGCGCGCCGCTTCGTATGCGCCTTCGTTCGCGAAGGTTTGCAGTGCGTCGGATATCATGTCGCGGAGCGCGGCTCCGCTTCGGGCTCGTTCTCCGTTGAGCTCCCCAGCGAGCGCTTTCATGAGCGCGGCCCGTCCCACATCTTCGCTGCCTCCCTGCGCGATTGCTTTTCGCAGATGGGCCTCGGCCTTCTTCGCGGCTTCCTCGGCGAAGCCCGGCCGGATTCGTTCGCGCCGCAGCTCGACCAGCGCCTCCGCAGTATCGAGGCCGCCAACGCGGATCAGTTGCTCGAGCAAGGACTCGACGGCGATTGGATGGCCCTCCGCTGCCCGTGGGAGGCCTGCGATCATCGCCGCGGCGATGCCGTGGTCTTGCTGGAAGACGACCGAGTCCAGGAGCTCACGGCATGCTCGGAGGCCTTCTTCAGGCTCCACCGCAATGCTTGCCGCAAGCGACGCCGCCGCGCGCCGCCACTCGGTGACGGTGAACTCCGGGTCGAGGTGCCGCTGCATCTCTTGCTGGAAGACTGGCATGGATGAAGCGAGCAGACCCCGTGCGGACGCGACGTGCCGCCAGACCAAGGTCTCGCGGTCCGCCAGCAGACGGTCCCAGGCCTCTCGGACCGCCACGGTGCAGAAGACGCGGACACCGGTGTCATCGCCCTCGGCAGCACGGCGCGCCGCTTCTCGCGCTGCGCGTTCCAGCAAGCGCGCAGCGAGGCGTCGGGATGGCAGCGAGCCGGTCGCTGGCGTGAGAAGCCAGTCACGGCTGGAGTCCTGCCGGGAGATCAAGGCGAGAGCGAGCGCATCGACGTTGTTGACGGTGCCGATCGGCAGGCTCAGCGCGAGTGCAACGCGAGCGCGGATCGAGCGGCCGCTCAGGGCTCGCTGAGAGCCGAGGGCCAGCTGCGTGGCTACCGACACGAACGTTGCTGCGTCTCCCTTCCGGAGACGTTGAAGGACCATCCGGCCCAGTTGGCGTTTGACGGGGCTCGAGGGGAGGGCTGCAGCGACCTCGTAGAGCGCGGCGGCGGCCGCCGGTCCTGAGAGCCAGTCGAGCCTTTCCACGAGGCCAGCTTCGACCGCGACCTCGAGGCTCCGCAACAATGCGTCGGGGTCGAGCCCCTCGAGCGGGACAGGCCGGCGTTCGTCCACGACCGACCGTGCGAGGGTCGCGATACCCTGACGCCACGCGGCCTCCCGCTGCTCGGAGGAGGTCAGTCTGTGCAAGACCGTCAGGCCTTCAAGCCGTTCCCGAGTGGCAGCACGCATCCTCTCTGATTCTAGCCTGCCGATCGACTCTCCGAAAGCGCGGTTGACAAGGATGCGCCAAACCTCTAGCCCCAAGTGGCGTGCTCCAACTTTCCTTCGAGTTTGCCGGCGAATCGCCGACGATCGCGGAGCCCCGGGTCACCGAGCGTCGCGAGGACGATCTGGGCCGGGCCTACGCCCGCGCTTCCGGGTGGAGCCGTACCCTGGCGGCGCGTTTGGGGCAGCCGGTGCGCCTAGTGGTGACCGACAACCGGAGCACCATGCTGGTTGCTCGCCCCAAAGGTGGGCGGCTCGAGGTGCGCCTCCATCACATGTTCCTGACAGCCGACGAGAACATCCTCGACGCAGTGGGTGACTATTTGAGCGATAGCGACGCCCGGGCGGCCAGCATGATCGACCGCTTCGTCGAAGAGAATCGCGCGCGTTTCGTCGCGCCCGGCCCGCCCCAAGAAGCCTTGCGCTCCGAAGGGAGCCACCATGACCTGCGGGCGATCGCGGACGACTTGGCGCGGCGGCATTTTGGCGGTGACGCCGATGTTCGCATCACCTGGGGCAAGCGCGTCCGGCCGAAGCGCCGTCAGCGTTCTTTGCAACTTGGGACATATCTCCCCGAAGAGCGCTTGATCCGGATCCATCCCGTGCTCGACCAGCCCTGGGTGCCCGGCTTTTTCGTCGAGGCTGTGGTGTTTCACGAGATGCTGCATCACGATATGCCGGCGGTCGTGCAGAACGGCCGCCGCCACTATCATACCCGAGCCTTTCGAACGCGGGAACGAAGTTTCGAGTTCCACTCTGCTGCACAGCAATGGCAGAAAGAGAACCTATGGCGCTTGTTGCGAGGCCAATGACTCGTCTCAACTAATCCGATGGCACGTCGTCGCAAAATCCGGTCCTCGATCTCGATCCCCATCACCCTGGGTGCGATCACCGTTCTATTGAGCATCGCACTCCTGGTCGGCTGGTCGTTCCTCCTCGGCCAGAAGATCACCCGCTCAGCCGACATCGCGGGCGATGTCTGGCTCCTCGTGCTGGGCGCTCTTTCCTTCGTGCTGATCATCGTCGTGCTGGTGCTGTTCGTGATCTCGCTTGCCCGCGGAATCATCGAAGTGCGCAAGCAAGACACCTTCATCGATTCGGTCACGCACGAGCTCAAGAGTCCGCTTGCGTCGCTGCAGCTGTGTCTGGAGACGCTCGGGCGCGAAGGTCTCGAAGGAGACGCGCGCGAGAGGCTGCGCCGCATGATGCTCGAAGACGTCGACCGTCTGCGCGCGTTCATCGATGACGTTTTGGAGGCGAACCGTCTGTCTTATGCGCGACCCGGGATGTTGAACCTCAGTGACGTGTCACTCGCTCAGCTGGTCGAGCAGTGTGCCGCATCCGTTCGCGCTCGGCACAAGCTCGAACCCACCGAAGTGCTCGTCGACGTCGACCCGGAGATCGTCGTGTCGACCGATCGCGCAGCACTCGAGATTGTGGTGAAGAATCTGATCGACAACGCAGCCAAGTACTCGGAGCGTCCGGCTCGAGTCGAGGTCGTGGCGCGTAGAGTATCGAACGAAACGGTCCGCGTCGAGGTGAGCGACAACGGCATCGGGATCGATCGAAAGGACTTGAAGAGAGTCTTCCACCGCTTCTATCGAGTGGAGGATCAAGAGGTACGAGAGCGCCGGGGGACGGGGCTCGGGCTTTTCGTCGTCTGGGCGCTGGTGAAGCAGCTCGGTGGTAAGGTACAGGCGTCTTCCGAGGGGCGAGGGCAGGGCACCACCATGCGCGTCGAGCTCCCCGTGACCCCTGTGGTGAGCGGATGATGACCAGCCACGAAGCGCAACGGCTCCTGATCGTCGAAGACGAAGAACACCTTGCGGCTGGCCTCAAACTAGACCTCGAGCTCGAGGGGTACCGCGTCGACGTTGCGGCAAACGCCAAAGAGGCAGGTCAGCGATTGCTTGATCCCAGTGGCTACGACGCCATCGTGTTGGACGTCATGCTCCCCGACGTCAACGGCTTCGACCTCTGCAAGAGGTTCCGAGACGCGGGCAATTTCGTACCCGTGATCATGCTGACGGCGCGCTCGTCGCCCGAAGACCGGGTGCTCGGCCTCGAGGCGGGTGCAGACGACTATATGGTCAAGCCGTTCGAGCTCGGTGAGCTGCTCGCCAGGGTGCGTTCGGTGCTGCGGCGCCAGCGCTGGGAGCAAGTCTCCGGCAACAGCGCGAAAGCCACCACGCTCTCGTTCGGCACGGCCGAGATCAACTTCGACACCCACGAGGTCACGGTTTCTGGTGAGGAGGTGCAGCTCACGCAGCTGGAGCTCGACCTCCTGCGTTACTTCGCCGAGAACGCCGGCCGCGTCCTGAGCCGCACCGAGCTCCTCGAGCGAGTGTGGAAGCTCCGCAACTACGGCAACACCCGCACCGTAGACAATTTCATCTCCCGTCTCCGCCGCCGCTTCGAAGAAAACCCGGGCTCCCCCACCCACATCCTCTCCGTCCGAGGCGCCGGCTACAAGTTCATCGCGTAGAAAAAGAGGTCAGACCCCTTTTTACATAACTATGACAAAAGGGGGGTAAACGGTGACGGTCGTATTGCTGGGGCTGGGATAGCTTCGGGGGATGGAAACGACGGTTCTGGAGGCGAAGCCAGCCAGGAGCTCCCTGAGTCGAGGTGAGCAGTGGCGACGGTCCACGATATTCGTGCTTTCGCACCTTGCCGTGCTCGGAGCGTTCTGGTCTGGAGTGACTTGGCAGGCCGTGGTGCTGTGCTTCGTGCTCCTGTTGGCTCGTGTGTGGGGTGTCACCGCGGGCTACCATCGGTACTTCTCCCATCGTACCTACAAGACCAGCCGCGCCTTCCAGCTCTTCCTCGCTGTGCTAGCGCAAAGCAGCTCACAAAAAGGCGTGCTCTGGTGGGCCGCGCACCACCGCGTGCACCACAAGCTTTCCGATCAACCCGGCGACGTTCACTCTCCGATTCTGAACAGCGTATTCTATGCGCATGTCGGCTGGATCTTCGATGACACAGAGGAAACGCGCTGGGACAAAATCCGGGACTTCGCGAAGTACCCCGAGCTTCGATGGCTCAACAAGTACTGGGCCGTGCCACCGGCCGCTCTCGCGACCGTATGTTTCCTGATTGCCGGCTGGCCCGGGCTGTTCATTGGGTTCTTCGGGAGCACCGTGCTGCTTTGGCACAACACGTTCCTGATCAACTCGCTCACGCACATCTGGGGCACGAAGCGCTTCGATACGACCGACCAGAGCCGCAACAACATGCTGACGGCCTTGCTGACGCTCGGAGAGGGTTGGCACAACAACCACCACCATTACCAGTCCTCGTGCCGCCAGGGCTTCTACTGGTGGGAAGTCGACGTGACCTATTACACGCTCAGGATGTTGAGCTGGGTCGGGCTCGTGTGGGACATCCGTGCAGTCCCAGAACGCGTCCTCCAAGAGGGGCGTCGCCGCGACAGGGGCGAGGTCGACGACCGAGACGGCGTCACTGAGAGCGGGGGCGAGAAACTAAGTCTGGCCGCCTAGGGCGAAGCCCCGTGGCCGAGCTTTACGGGGGTCCTCTACAGCCACCAACGTAGGATGTGCGCCCACCAGGGAGCAGGTCTTTGTTCAGGTTGCCATTTACGTTCGCTGCTGTGCATCAAGGCCTCCGTTCGGGCATGACGTACCCCGGTCGCGTGATTATACAGAGATTAGGATCATTTCGAAATTGTTTCGCGCTCTCCGTAACGGTCTGAAATACCGAGGCAATTCTTGATGCCTCCGTCTCCTGGGAGGTCCGCTCATGTCTGAATTACAGCTCGTTTCGACCCCCACAGAGGTTCCCGAGGGGCCGGCGCCGTCGCTGGTTCGCGCCCTTCGTGGCTATTTCGAGACAGGAGCCACGAGGCCGCTGTCTTGGCGCCTCGGACAACTCGACGCGATCGGGCATTTCCTCATGGAGCGCGAAGAAGACATTTTCGCCGCGCTTGCGGCTGACCTCGGGAAGCCCGCTACGGAGGCATTCGGTGCGGAGATTGGGGTCACGCTGACGGAGCTCCGCCTCTCGCGCAAGAAGCTCCGTTCGTGGATGAAGCCCGAGCGCGTCGGCACTTCGGCCGTAGCGATGCCGGGCCGCAGCCACATTTACAGAGAGCCCCTCGGTGTAACTCTGATCATAGGGGCTTGGAATTACCCGCTCCAGCTGGTGCTATTGCCACTCGTCGGCGCAATCGCGGCTGGCAACTGCGCGGTGCTCAAGCCCTCTGAGGTTGCACCGAATGTTTCAGCGTTGGTTGCCAAGTGGGTGCCCAAGTATCTCGATCCGAAGGCGGTGAAGGTCGTGGAAGGTGGCGTCCCCGAAACAACCGCGTTGTTGCGCGAGAAGTGGGATCACGTCTTCTACACGGGTAACGGGACGGTTGGTCGCATCGTCATGCAGGCGGCGGCAAAGAACCTCACGCCCGTCACCCTCGAGCTCGGCGGCAAGAGCCCATGCATCGTTGACGAGAACGTCGACCTAGACCTGGCTGCCAAGAGGATCGTGTACGGCAAGTTCTTCAACGCCGGCCAGACCTGCGTGGCCCCGGACTACGTGCTGGTCCACGACCGTGTTCACGACGCGCTGGTCAATCGCATGGTCTCCGCGATTCGGGAGTTCTACGGAGATGACCCCCAGCAGA
>Ga0224509_10000380_pt1 | contig 12250 bp, 9 predicted proteins | sample SF_Jan12_sed_USG_5_FD_170158 | JGI IMG/M metagenome (GOLD analysis project Ga0224509, IMG submission 170158) | Sediment microbial communities from San Francisco Bay, California, United States - SF_Jan12_sed_USGS_24 | ecosystem: Environmental > Aquatic > Marine > Sediment | place: USA: California... | reverse complement strand
AGGCCCAGCTTGCGGCTTTTGCACCGGTGACGCGCAATTTCCCCGGCGCGGTCAGTATCGCGAATTCCCCGGCCTCGCTCGGCTGGCCGAAGGTCCTCGACGCTCGTGCCGAACTGGGATTCGGGGGGGACTTCTGGATCCGGCCCGGCATCGCCCTGTTCGGCATCTCACCGTTTGCGGACAAGACCGGCCGGGAGCTCGGCCTGAAGCCCGTGATGCAGTTTGAAGCCAGGCTCATTGCGGTGAAGCCGCTGCACGCCGGCGGCCGTGTCGGCTACAAGGGTGCCTACATCAGCGAGCAGGACACGACACTCGGGATTGTTGCCGCCGGATACGGCGATGGCTATACGCGCCATTTTCGCTGCGGCACACCGGTGCTCCTGAACGGCCGGCGCGTGCCGATTATCGGCAACGTATCGATGGACATGATTGCGGTCGACCTGGGGCAGGGAGCAAGTGACCGCGTCGGCGACATCGCAACGCTATGGGGCGACGATCTTCCAGTCGAGGAAATTGCGCCATGGGCCGGCGCTATTCCTTACGAGCTGGTATGCGGCGTCATGAACCGCGAGGACAGCGAAATCGTCCCGTAGGAGCGATTCTCGGACCGCGATCGCGCGTCGAGTCGCGCTCCTGCAAAGTGCGGCTAGCTTGCGAAGAATCCCATCTTGACCCCGGCCAGCTGTACGACGTCGTTGTCGGCCAGCTTGCGGGCCTGCGCGCCGATCGGCTGTCCATTGACGAGCGGATAGTCGCCTTCCTTGCCGGACTCGACGTGCACGATGTAGTAGCCCTCGGCGCGGCGCGTAATCGCCGCGACCTGGACGCCGGGGCGCCCGAGCGTGGTCAGGGCCTTGGTCAGTTCGAGTTCGCGTCCTGCAAACGCGCCGCTGAGTACCTGTAGTTTGGCCAGCGGCAGCGCGTTCGGTATAAGTGACGGATCGATACCAGCGGCAGTAGCGGTATGCGAGACAGGCGCCGCGGTTTCCGACTGCGAGACAGGTGCTACGGTTTCAGTATGCGCGACCGTCTCGGTGTGTCTGGGTGGCGGCGGCTCTCCGGTCAGTGCTGCGGCCTCTTCCGGATCGAGCCGGACGCCAGCGGCCGCTTCCGAGGGCGCTTCAGCAGCGGCTGCGGCTGCTGCCGCTTCTGCAGCTTGCTCGGCTTTCGCGAGCTGCTCGGCACTTTGCTGACCGCTCGGAATCACCATGGTTTTTTCGAATTCGTCCTGTTCGGCCTCCGGCACTTCCTGGTCCGTAAATCGCAGCTGGTGATGCCCGATGGTAATGACGTCGCCATGCTGCAGCGCATGCTTCTTGATCAGCTTGCCGTTTACGTAGGTGCCGTTGGTGCTGTTCAGGTCCTCGAGGAAGGAGTCATTCAGGATGTTGATAATCAGGGAATGATGTCCGCTGACCGCCGGGTTGTCGATACGCACGTCATTGTCGGGGAGACGACCTATCGTGTAGCGCTCCTTGGTCATGTTGTATTCAGCCAGAACCTGGTTGTCCAGGCTAAGAATTAAACGTGCCATGATTTCTCGCCGTCCTCAGTGAGACCCAAAAACGCAGGGAGAGAAGCACGAAAAGGGATACCAGCCACGGAAGTGGCCGTTTCGCTCGCCTTTGACTGCAATCTCCAGATTACCCTGCAACCCCAACATTAGCGGAACAACCCTGCAATCTTGACCAGCAGGTTCTTCTTTGCCGCAAACGGTGTAAGAACCTGCGCCAGCATTACCGAGACATTGTCACGTCCGCCGTGGTCGTTGGCCAACTCAACCAGCTGTTGACCAACGACGTCAAGACTAGCATTAAAAGTACTGATAGTTAAGTGAATATCCTCATCTTCGACCATGTCCGGCAGGCCGTCGGAACACAGCAAATAGATGTCATCGGGAAGCACATCGTATTCGTTTACCTCGACCTCCACCGTCGGCTCGACGCCGAGGGCGCGGGTGACGTAGTTCCGGTTGGTCGACCGCTGCGCTTCATCGTGCGAGTAGAAGCCGCGATCCACGAGTTCCTGGAGCAGCGAATGATCGAGCGTCAGCTGCTCGAGCTGACCGCCGCGCAGCCGGTACGCGCGTGAGTCGCCGACATGGGCAATGCTCAACTTGTTGTCGTAGAACATGCACGCCACGATGGTCGTGCCCATGCCCTCGCAATGTGTCTGGCTCTGTGCTGTCTGGAAAATAATCTTGTTGGCGCGGTAAACCGCATCGCGCAACACAATGGACTGGCGCATCAGGCCACTGTGCGGGTCGATGTCTTCGCGTTCCTCGCGGTTCGCACCCTCGACGGCGAGGTCGGAGACAATCTGCACGGCGATACCGCTTGCTACCTCGCCCGCGTTATAGCCACCCATGCCGTCGGCCAGCACCATGAGCCCGATATCGGGATTGGAACCGATAGCGTCCTCGTTATGGTCCCGCACTTTGCCCGTATCCGTAAGTTCGGCGAAGTCTATTTTTCCACGCAGGCTCTTCAAGGTCGCTCTACTCAGTCCGATCGTTACTACGAGTATCTGGCGCAGTTTCGCAATGCGATCGCCATCTCGGCGCCGCACGAAAAGCGATCGTCGGGACGTTTGGCCAGCGCCTTGGCAAGTACGGAGTCGATACTCGGCGCGAGCCCGTTACGTTTGCCTGCGATCTGGGCGGGGTCTTCTGTCGTAATCTTCGTCATTAATGCCGCGATGTTGCTTGCTTTGAAAGGCACCTCGCCGATCAGAAGCTCATATAGAGTAACACCAAGCGAAAACAAGTCCGAGTGGCCTGTCAGGTTTTCGGCGCCGAGCTGTTCCGGTGACATGTACATCGGAGTGCCGAGGACGATTCCGGTCTTGGTTCGATTGTTGTCCGTAATCCGGGCGACACCGAAGTCGCTGATCTTCAGCGAACCTTCCTTCGGGTTATAGAGCAGATTGGCGGGCTTGATATCACGATGAATCACACCCTGGTTATGCGCGTAGTCCAGGGCTTCGGCGGTGCTCGCCGCCAGGTCGAGCGCACGCTTGGGGGCAAGCAGGCGTTTCGAATCCGTGAAATCCTTGAGCGGAATGCCCGGGACATACTCCATCGCGATATAGGCAAGCCCCTTGTCCTCGCCCGCATCGAAAACGGTGATGATGTTGGGATGCGTTAGCCGGCCTGCCGATTCGGCCTCGCGAAAGAATCGAATACGTGCTTCCTTGAGTTCATCATCTTCAAACTCTTTCTCGATCGGGATGACCTTGACGGCCACGGCGCGATTTATCCGCGGGTCCTTTGCGAGATACACGGCCCCCATGGCTCCCTGGCCAATGCGGCGCTCTATTACATAGCGGCCCAGCCGCTTGGGCACACCTGCGACGCCGGCTCGCTTCTTCTGCTTGGCTTCGCGTGCGCCCTGAGTGCGTTTCATCCACTCGAGTACCGCCTCAGCGCGTTCCGGCTTCGCCTGTTCCTCGAATGCAATCGAAAGCTTGTACATGATCGTTGCGAGCGTATCGGAAGCCGAACAGCGCCGGAACTCGGCAAATGCCGGCTCGAGCCGGCCGGCCGCCAGAAAGTCCGAGCCTCGCTTGAAGGCATCCTGCGTCGCTTTCCTGGGATTCCCGACCAGCCAGAGACTGAGCAGGCCGACCCCGATGAAGATCAATGCGGCGCGGCCAATGTCTATGCGCACGCGCAAGACATACAGGAACAGCATTTCCAGGAGCAGCAGCGCGACGATCGTCGCAACGCAGATGACGCCGATATTGCGGCGATCGCGTTCCGGCAGGAAGAGCACGGCCAGGATGGCGAGCAATACCGGCGCCAACCACTGCAGGGCACTTGCCCAGGCGGGATGCATTATGCTGCGGTCAGTTTCGAAGTCTGCGATCAGCGCAGCCGTCAGCTCCGAGCGCGTGACGAACTGTCCCGAGGGCAACACGGCGAACGCACCGACCAGGGCAGGTTCGTGATCGACGAAGATGGTCGCATCGTTCAAACGCGTGCTCGCGAAATCGCCGAAAAGAATCTCGTCAATGGGTACCCGGGGCAATTCCTCGTAGTTCGAAAGAAATACGGTATCGTCGGACACCGACATGCGCCCGCTCGGGGAAAGGTTTTCGTTATCCAGCGCGACGGCAAGTGGCAGCGACGGGGACATTACCGCACCTTTGAGTTGCCACAGTCCTGCACCACGCAATACGCCGTCATCGTCCGGCCGGAATTCCATGAAGCCCTCGTGTGGTGTCAGTTCCGCCAGCCGATGACTATTCGGTACGTATACCGGTACCGGGCCGCCCAGCGCGGCAGACCACCCGGGCAGACGTTCGTCCGGACCCAGTTCGGGCGGCTGCGGCAGGATGATCCGGCCTGCCTGGCTACGGGTGAGCACGGAGAGCACCTGGCCGTACTTGGCAATAATCTCCTCGTGACTCGCGCGCGCGGGGTCGATACTGATGATGATGGCGTTGTCGAGCGGCCGGTTCGGCAGGCCCGACGAAAACGTATCGTAGAGAAACCGGTCTGCCGTGAGGAACCACGGCGCCAGCGGCCCGTAAACGAGCAACAGCAGGACGCTTGCAAAGCTCAACGCGATCAGGCGGTTTCTTTTCTGGTTGCTGCTGATGTCCAAGTCTTCCATGTCCCTGTTTCAGGCGGAAAAGTATAGAAAATTGGCGCCACAGTTAATGAGAAAGAGTTGGCATTTTTTTGTCATAACCGCCTGATTTGCGGTGCTATCATCGGATTCGACGGCAACCGGGTATGACCCCCGAATAGCGCCTGCATTCAGGATAAAAAATCAATGAAAACAATATGATATTGATTGTTTCTCTATTTATTATAGAAACTTTTCGGACAACAAGCGGCCAATTGGGTTAGCAGGAGCGGTATGGCGAAGCAAAAAACAGCCTACGTGTGCGCCCAATGCGGTGCGCACAGCGTGAAATGGGCCGGTCAATGCCCTGACTGCGGCGCATGGAATACGCTTTCCGAATTTCGGGTTGCAGCCGCTGCTGCCGCTTCCGGTGCAGAGGCAACCGGGCTGGACGCTTTAGAGCTGGACCCGGAGGAGCGATACGCCACCGGCTTTGCCGAGTTCGATCGCGTGCTGGGCGGTGGGCTCGTGCCGGGCGCCGTCGTGTTACTGGGTGGCGACCCGGGCGTCGGAAAATCGACCTTGTTGCAACAGGTCAGTGGTCACGTGCAGGGCGCCGTGCCGGTTCTCTATGCCACCGGAGAAGAGTCACTGCGCCAGGTGAGCCAGCGGGCACGTCGTCTCGCGATCGAAAGTACGAGTCTCAAGGTTCTGGCGGACACGGGTCTCGAGAATGTGCTCGGCGAGGTGAGGCGCAACGCGTCGCGCGTGCTGATTATCGACTCCATCCAGACCATGACTGCCGCAGAGCTGACATCGGCGCCGGGATCGGTGGCCCAGCTACGCGAGTGTGTTGGCCGCATCGTGCAATTTGCGAAGCAGAACGAGGTGTCGGTATTCGTCATCGGTCACGTGACCAAGGAAGGCGCTATCGCCGGGCCGAGAGTCGTGGAGCACATGGTCGACACGGTGTTGTATTTCGAGAACGATCCGGCGAGCCGCTACACGATGATCCGCTCGGTCAAGAATCGCTTCGGCGCCACCGGCGAAATGGGCGTATTCGCGATGACCGGTTGTGGTTTTCGCGAAGTGCGTAATCCTTCGGCGATTTTCCTGTCGCGGGATACATTGGCGGAGCCGGGCAGCGTGGTCTCGGTTGCCTGGGAGGGCAGCCGGGCGCTCCTCGTCGAGATGCAGGCGCTGGTGGCCGATGGCGGCGGAGGTTACCCGAAGCGGGTCGCGCAGGGGGTCGATCAAAACCGACTGGGATTGTTGCTCGCCGTAATGCAGCGTCATGGCGACGCGCAGCTCGGGTCAGAGGATGTGTTCGTCAACGTCGTGGGAGGCCTGAAGATGGCGGAGACGGCCGTGGATCTTCCAACGATGTTGTCGGTGGTTTCGAGTTTTCGCGACCGGCCCTGCAGGGAAGGGCTGGTGAGTTTTGGTGAAATCGGGCTTGCCGGCGAGGTGCGTCCGGTACGCTATGGAGAAGAGCGTATCGCTGCGGCTGCGAAACAGGGCTTCAGCTGTGCGATCGTGCCGCGTGCCAATGTGCCGAGAAAGACGCCGGCCGGCATCGAGATCGTCGCGGTGTCGCGTATCCGGGAAGCGTTCGACGCGGCCTTCTAGCCCTCCGGCTCGGCAATCCGCGGGCCAATCCGCACGGTGCGGACGCGATTTTCGTCGGACGCCACGATCTCCAGGGGATAACCGCTGATCTTCAGGCAGGTCGACGGATCCGGGATCGTTTCCAGCAATTCGAGGATCAGGCCGTTCAGCGTCTTCGGGCCGTCGGTCGGCAGCTCCCAGCCTTGTGCCCGGTTGAGTTCGCGGATATTGGCGGTGCCGCTTACCAGGAACGAGTCGGGCCCCTCGGGCACCACATCCTCGATCTGGTCGGCGGGATCGGTCGTGAATTCACCGACGATTTCCTCGAGGATGTCCTCGAGGGTCACAATGCCCTGTATGTCGCCGTATTCGTCCACCACCAGGGCTACGCGTTCACGACGACGCTGGAACTGAACGAGTTGCTTGCTCAGTGGCGTGCCCTCGGGCACGAAATACGGCTCGTCGAGCAATTTACGGATGGAGGTCTTGTCGAAAGACTGCGGCGCAAGGTTCGCGAGCCGCCGCAGGTGCAGGATACCCACGACATTGTCGACGTCGTCCTCGTAGACGGGTAGCCGTGTGTGTTCGCTCTTGAAGATGATCTCCTCGATCTCGGCGATTTCGTCATCCAGGTCGATGCCGATGATCTCGTTGTGCGGAACCATGACATCGTCCACGGTTACCCTCTCGAGGTCGAGGATGCTGAGCAGCATCTGCTGATAGCGGCCGGCGATCCGGCCGCCGGCCTCGTGCACAACGGTTCGCAACTCCTCCCTGGTGAGGGGCTGCAGTCCAGTGTCACCACGACGGACCCCGAACAGGAATAACACGCCGTTCGACGCCGCATTGGTAAGCCACACGATCGGATACGTGATCTTCAACAGCGGGTAATAAATAAGTGCGGCTGGAAAGGCGAGCCGTTCGGGGTGCAGCGCCGCCAGCGTCTTGGGCGCAGCTTCCGAAAAGATCAGCACGACCAGTGTCAAAAGCAGGGTACCGATCGCTACCGCGGGTTCCCCGCCCATTTCGAGTGCGATGATGGCGACCAGTGACGCCGCAGAGAAATTCACCAGGTTATTACCGAGCAGTATCAGCCCGATCAGCCGGTCGGGGCGTTGCAGGAGCAGGTCCGCAAGCCGGGCGCCGCGATGACCCTGCCTTGCCTTGTGTCGCAGTTGGTAGCGATTCAGGCTCACGAGAGCCGTTTCCGAGCCGGAAAAGAAGGCGGAAAGTAAGAGTAATACGATCAGTAGCCCAAACAGGGCCGCTAGTGGAACGTCATCGCCCAAAGGACGAGTACCTCAATGTAGTCGCGACTAGCTCAGTTCAGCAGCCGCCCGCCTGCCTGTCAAGGAACCAGGGCACCGCTCCCGCTAGCCCCAGCTGCGGTGGAGGATCACTTCGAGAATATAGCGGCTGCCGAAGTAGGCAAGACACAGAATAATGAAGCCGCCGAGGTAGAGATAAATGGCGCGCTTGCCACGCCAGCCTGCGAAATGACGTCCCGTAAGGAGGATGCCGAAAACGAGCAGCGCAATCAGCGACAGCACCGTCTTGTGCATGAGGTGCTGAGCGAAAAGATTCTCGACAAACGTGATGCCGAGCGCCATGGACATCGCGAGTACCGCGATACCGGCTGACGCGACGCCGTAAAGTACCCGTTCGGTCTTCTCGAGGGGCGCAAACAGCTGGTTCACGGTTGACAGTTTGGCCGCCCGCAGGCGACGGTCCTGGACCAGCGCGTAGATTGCCAGTATTGCGCCCGCAGCCAGGAGACCGTAGGCGAACATGGCTGTAAAGACGTGTGTCTGCAGCTGCCAGCTGAGCCCGCTACTCGTAGCCTCGACAGCGCCGGTCTGCGTGGCAAGAGCAGTAGGTGCGGCGAGTACGATAAGCCCCGCCGCAACGCCGCGCAGGTCCGAATCGAGCGCTGCAAGGGTCCCGATGATCGCGAGCTGCAGGCCGATCAGCGATACAGAGGACACCAGCGACACGTTGATGGTTCCGCCGCGCGTAAGGGACTCGAACAGCCCCGACCCGTGCATCGCGATCGCGATGGCGGCAAGCACAAACGCGCCCGTGCGCATCAGGCCGGCGTACCCGGATTCCTGACGCAGCCTGCTGCCCGCAAAGCCTGCGGCAGCGACCAGGTATAGAAATGGAAGTGTGATTTGAAACACAGAAACCCGTCGGTCGATAACCTACCGTTTCTTGGATTGCATCATCCCACATGGTGGCGGGCAATAGAACCCTCGACGTTATGCGTATTCGAATACTTGGTTGCAGCGGCGGCATCGGTGCCGGCGCACGGACGTCGGCGATGCTCGTCGACAACGATGTCCTGATCGATGCCGGGACCGGGATCGGCGACCTCTCGCTCGCCGAATTACAGCCGATACGGCACGTCTTCCTGACGCACGCCCATCTCGACCACATCGCCGGTCTGCCGTTGCTCGTGGACACCGTGTTCGACGAGGGATTCGACACGCCCTTAACGGTCTATGCGCGCGACGAGACCCTGGGCGCCATCAGGGCACACCTGTTCAACGACGTCATCTGGCCGGATTTCGGCAGGCTGCCGTCGGCGGATCGCCCGATGCTTCGTTACCAGGTCTGCAGCCCCGGCGATACGGTCACGATCGGCAATCGAAACTTCTACGCCGTGGATGTCATGCACAGCGTTCCCTCGCTCGGTTTCACGGTGCAGAACTCCGGCGGTGTATTCGCGGTCAGCGGCGACACCAAGACCAACGAGACCCTCTGGCCGGTGCTGAATGCCTGCGATGATCTCAAGGTTCTTGTCATCGAGGTGTCGTTTCCCGACGAAATGGAGCAACTGGCAGCCGACGCTGGCCACTACTGCCCGCGGACGCTGACGCAGGACCTGCAACGCCTGCAACATGACCCGGAAATCTGGCTGACGGGAATGAAACCGGGTGAGGAGGCGCGCATCCTGAAGCAGGTCGTCGCAGCCGCCCCCGACAAGAACATCCAGATGCTCTCCCGAGGCACCGTCCTGAACGTGTAGATCGTCTGAGCAGCGATGCTCTTTCTCGTCATGGCTCGCTGTCAGACACGCTGGCCTGATCAGCGCTTGCGGTCCTGCTCGAGAGTTTTGATAGACTGCGCGCCATGTTTGAGAATCTCACAGGGCGGCTGTCCGACGCCGCTCGCAATCTAAGCGGCAAGGGCCGCCTCACAGAAGCCAATATCAAGGACACCCTGCGGCAGGTGCGGCTCGCGCTGCTCGAGGCCGATGTGGCGCTGCCTGTCGTAAAGACCTTCATCGAGGGCATCAGGGAACGGGCGCTCGGCGAAGAGGTCGCCAGGAGCCTCACGCCCGGGCAGGCGCTCGTCAAGATCATCCACGGCGAACTCGTCGCGATACTCGGCGGCGATCATGCACCCCTCAACCTGAAAGCGCAGCCGCCGGTAGTCATTCTGCTTGCCGGCCTGCAGGGCGCCGGAAAGACGACCTCCGCGGCGAAACTCGCCAAGCGCATCATGGAGAAGGAAAAGAAGCGTGTGATGCTCGTCAGCGTCGACGTGCACCGTCCCGCCGCGATCCTGCAGCTGAAGACACTGGCGGGCGAGGTCAATGCACTGCATTGCGACAGCGATCCGGGCGAGGCGCCGGTTGCTATCGTCGAGCGTGCGCTGGATGAGGCGCGGCGATCGCACGCCGACGTTCTCATTGTCGATACCGCGGGCAGGCTGCACATCGACAGCGGCATGATGGAGGAAGTCGCGGCAGTTCATGCGGCGGCCGGCCCCCAGGAAACCCTGTTTGTCGTCGACAGCATGGCGGGGCAGGACGCGGTCAATGCAGCGACAGCGTTTGGCGAGGCATTGCCGCTGACCGGGGTGGTCCTGACCAAAGCCGATGGCGATGCCAAGGGCGGTGTCGCACTCTCGGTCCGGGAAGTTACCGGGCAGCCGATACGCTTCCTCGGCGTCGGCGAGAAGGTGGATGGCCTCGAGGCGTTTCATCCGGAGCGCATGGCCTCGCGCATCCTCGGTATGGGCGACGTACTGTCGCTCGTCGAAGAGATTGAAGACAAGGTCAGCAAGGAAAAGACCGAGAAGCTCGCAAAAAAGCTGAAGAAGGGCCGCGGTTTTGATCTTTCCGACCTCCGCGATCAGTTCGAGCAGATGATGAACATGGGCGGGCTCGGCGCAATGCTGGACAAGTTGCCCATTCCGGGGAACGTCAACGCTGCGGCGCTGAAGGATGGCGTGGGCGAGCATCAGATGCGCCGGCAGATCGCGATCATCAACTCGATGACGCCGTCCGAGCGGCGCTTTCCCAAGACCATCAACGGCTCCCGCAAGAAGCGCATCGCGCAGGGGTGCGGGCTGCAGGTGCAGGACGTGAACCGGCTGCTGAAGCAGTTCACCCAGATGGAAAAAATGATGAAGAAAATGTCGCGCGGAGGCATGAAGAAGATGATGCGCGGCATGCCGCGCGGCGGTCTGCCGCCCGGGTTCGGCTGATTCTCTCCCAAGCTGCCGAAAATATTCGGGTTTTTCTCCGGAAATACCGGTAAATCGCCTCCCAAAACGCTTCACATTTAGACCGAAACCAGTACAATGCGCGCTTTACTCGGGCCAGCCCGAGATCAGGCGTGTCCGCCTCCTAGGTTAATTAACGGGAATGTAATGGTTAGTATTCGTCTTTCGCGCGCTGGCGCGAAAAAGCGTCCTTTTTATCACTTGGTCGTTACCGACAGCCGCAATCGTCGGGATGGCCGCTATATCGAGCGTGTCGGTTTCTTCAACCCGGTTGGCCGGGAGCACGAGGAGAACCTGCGCATCGACCTCGAGCGCGTGGATTACTGGATCGGGCAGGGCGCCAGGCCCTCCGAGCGGGTTGCCTCGTTGTTGAAGTTGCATCGCAAGGCTGCAGCCAGCGCCTGAACCCGAGTCCGGTCTGCAACGGCGGGCCGGAGAGTACAGTGTGACGGACGCTCTGACACAGCCGGTGATACTGGGCCGCATCGACGGCCTTTTCGGTGTCAGGGGTTGGATAAAGGTGTACTCGTACACCGAGCCGCGGGAAGCGGTGCTGAACTATAAGGACTGGTTGCTGGCCCGGGACGGGGACTGGCAACGGGTCGAGCTTGCGGACGGCAAGCGCCAGGGCAAGGCGGTCATTGCGCGTCTCGAGGGAATCGAAGACCGGGATGCCGCGGCAGAATTGATTGGCAGCGAGATCGGCGTCGATCGCGATGCGTTGCCGGAGCCGGAGGAAGGCCATTATTACTGGGCCGATCTCGAAGGCCTGACTGTTGTGCGCAGGGACGGGACCGACCTCGGCAAGGTGACCTATGTGATGGCCACCGGTGCGAACGACGTGCTGGTCGTGGACGGTCCGGCTGAGCGATTGATTCCGTTCGTGCCGGGAACAGTGATACTCGACGTGGATCTCGCCGCGGGCGTCATCCGGGTCGACTGGGAGTGGGACTGACATCATGCAGATTGCCGTTGTCAGCATTTTCCCGGAGATGGTCCGCACGGTGGCGGAACATGGCGTCGTCGGACGCGCGATGGAGCGGCAGCTTGCCGCTCTGCGGATCGAGGATCCGCGGGACTACGCGACCGATACGCACCGCACGGTTGACGACCGTCCGTATGGCGGCGGTCCGGGCATGGTGCTCAAATACCGGCCCGCGGTCGAGGCGATACGTGCGGCGCGCACTGCGTTGCCCGAGGGTAGCCCGGTGATTTACCTGTCGCCGTCTGGCCGGGCATTCGACCAGGGCGAAGCGTCGCGGCTTTCGGCATTGCCGGGTATGATCCTGCTCGCCGGCCGTTACGAAGGCGTCGACGAGCGGTTGATCGAGGAAGAGGTGGACGAAGAGCTGTCGCTTGGCGATTTCGTATTGTCGGGCGGCGAGATAGCCGCAATGGCGGTAATCGATGCGGCGGTCCGTTTGCTGCCGGGAGTGCTCGGCGATGAGGACTCGGCGGTGCAGGATTCGTTTGTAGAGGGGTTGCTCGACTATCCCCACTACACGCGACCCGAGGAAATCGAGGGTCGCAGGGTGCCGGCAGTATTGTTGTCCGGTGAT
>Ga0224509_10000379_pt1 | contig 12289 bp, 7 predicted proteins | sample SF_Jan12_sed_USG_5_FD_170158 | JGI IMG/M metagenome (GOLD analysis project Ga0224509, IMG submission 170158) | Sediment microbial communities from San Francisco Bay, California, United States - SF_Jan12_sed_USGS_24 | ecosystem: Environmental > Aquatic > Marine > Sediment | place: USA: California... | reverse complement strand
ACTTCTTTCTGCGAGTTGCAAAAGCGCTGCCGCAGATGAACGTCTGTGGCGTGGTCGTGCGCAACGAGACGCGAGCGCGCGAGGTGGAGTCCGAATGGGGTGTGCCTTGTTTTGCGTCGATATCCGACCTGATGCGGGCCAAGCAGCCGTCGTACGTCATCGCGAGCGTAACGGCAGAGGCGATGCCCGAGGTCTGTATCGAGTTGGCCGGCCACAATGTACCGATACTGGCCGAGACACCTCCCGCCACAAGTCTCGAAGGATTGGTCAGTCTGTACCGGCAGCTCTCCGAACTCGGCGCGCGCATCCAGGTCGCCGAGCAGTACTGGGCGCAGCCCCTGCATGCGGCGAGACAGGCTGTCGTCGACAGCGGCGTCTTGGGACGCATCAACCAGGTCAACCTGTCCGTCTGCCATGGCTGCCACGCGATGAGCCTGATTCGTCGGCTGTTGGGCGTTGGTTTCGAGGCAGCGACGATCAGGGGTCAGCGGTTCGTCGGCCGAGCCGTGGCCGGACCCGATCGCAGCGGGCCACCGAGTGAGGAACGCGTGGTCGACGTCGAGACCGACTATGCCTCGCTGGATTTCGGTGACCGTGTTGGCATCTACGAGTTTTGCCTGCCGCAATATCGTAGCTGGATTCGCGGTCAGCGCGTATGCATTCGCGGTGAGCGTGGCGAGATTGTCGACGACCGGGTGACGTATCTCAGAGACGAAGTCACGCCGATCAGCAGCCGCCTCGTACGACAAGAAGCCGGTCGTAATGGAAACCTCGAAGGCCTGCACCTGAAAGCCATCCAGTTCCAGGACGACTGGGTGTATCGCAATCCCGTAATACCGGCCCGGCTAGCGGATGAAGAAATTGCCGTGGCGCAATGTTTGCTCGACATGCAACGTTTCGTGGAGCAGGGCAGGTCTTTTTACAGTCTCGAAGAGGCCAGCCAGGACCAGTATCTGGCACTGGCCTGTACGAAAGCGATTGAGACCGGCGAGACCGTGCAGGCCGAAGCGCAGATATGGGCGAGTCAGAGTTGATCCAGCCCGTTCTGCTTCAGCAGGTCTTCTATGTCGACGGGCTCGCCCGTGGTGACCGACGTTTCCGCGGCAACACCGACGACGACTGACCAGAACGCGTCCATCGCCGTCGGGCCGGCGCTCTTACCCTTGTCGATGCTGTCGACGAAATGTGCGTGCTCGAAAAACGTTGCGCCATTGTGGCCGGATTCCTCGATGGCCACGGGGTAACTCGGTGTCGTCATGCGCGATGGAAAAGTCTCACCACCAAAGATTTCGAGCTGCGATTTCAGCGGGACTCCTGGCAGGAAATCCAGGTTCTCCGATGCGCGTAGCCTGCCTATGTCACCGCACAACACGAGCTCCTCATAGAACATCGGCACGAACATCGCGAGCCCGAAGTTGCCGCGCACGCCGTTGTCATACTCGATCACGACCATCGCGTTGTCGAGGATGTCCGCTTTGCCTTTCTTGTGCTCGAATTCTTTAAAGTTAACGGCCATGCTGCCGGATGCAAACACACGCTTCGGCTTAGACTGCGCAAACAAATTGATCAGATCGAAATAGTGACAGCACTTTTCGACGAGCGTGCCGCCCGAAAACTGCGAGTACTTGTTCCACTGGCCGATCTTGTCGAGGAATGCCATGCGATGCTCGACCATGCTGACGGTCTTGATGTCTCCCAGCGTCTTGCGTTCGAGCGCTTCGTGAATTGCTTCGGCGTAGATGGACTTGTAGCGGTACTGTAGCCCAACCTGAAAAATTCCCGGGTGCTTGTCTGCAATCTGCGCGATCTCATGAGCGTCCGCTATCGTCGTCGCAACCGGCTTCTCCACCATGATGTGCTTACCGGATTTCGCGGCGGCACGCACGACATCGATATGGGTGAAATTAGGGGTACAGATGATCAGCCCGTCCACATCGGGATCATTGCAGGCTGCTTCGAGGGATTCGTAGACCTTCAGCGGCCCGTCAGAGTAACGGGCAAACGCGGCCTTCGCATTCTCGACGCTGAGCGGCTCCGGGTCATACACGCCATGAACTGTTGCGCGGCCTTCGAACAGGGTCACGCGGATGTGCTCCTGTCCCATCGTGCCGGCGCCGATCACGTTGAAACGGTACCTGGGCGGCTCGGCGGCGAACAGGTACTTGTCATCATCGCCGACCAGCGTCGTGTGACCGTATCGGGCGGCGAAGTCCCGACTCCAGAATTCCTTACCCTTCGGCATGTATGGACTCACTCGATGGAAAGTAACGGGGCTGTATGATCCGCCGCATTGCGAAGGCGCAATTATAACGGGCTTCGGCACGCGACATCGACCCGATACGGCACAGGCGCGCTCGCGACGGCTAATGAATATCGATCAGTTCAGGTCGCCATCTTTCCAGTACTTCGTGCCCTGCAGCGTAACTTGCAGCGCCAGTCCTTTCTTCGTCATCTGATAAACGGTGACGTCTTCGTTCAACGCTACGGCCGCCTCGGCGGAACCCGCCTGTTCCTCATTCTCGGCATCGGTCGTTGCTGCCGCATCCGCCTGGCCCGAGAAGTTCCAGCCCTTCTCGACGAACTGATCGAAGGCATCGCGGCTGTGAAAAACGAATACAGCGCTGAATTTCTTCACGCCGAGGCCAACGCCGCCGCCGGCGGAGAACATATTCATGTAGACGTCTTTACCCGACTCGTTGTCATGGGCAACGCCTTTGCCGTTCGCCGTGGACAGTAGCAAGATGTTCATACCCGTGTTCGAGAACACGGCATACCCGACTGAATCTCCGATCAATTTTTCTGCGGACGCCTTTTCCTCGTACAGCCTGGCCAGCGTTTCCTTGCGCATCTCGATGATTGCTTCGCGTTGTTCGTCAGCACTTTTCTTGTCAAACAACGCATCCGCTTCAAACGGGAGCAGCATTGCGACCAATAAACCTGTGAGCCCAATTACATTTCTATTCATTACTGTCGTCCTCTTACCACGTTATACGGTTGCAGCCCCCCTGAAAAAATTGCAGCATCAAAACATTCCCGCTCATTAGCTTGTTCATCAGGAGCATAGCCATGCGTCCCTTACTATATTCCTTACTTATTGTTATTGCATCGCCGTGTGCGCTTGCAGAAGGCGATGTGAGCGACCAGATGGCCGCACTACAGCAACTGATCGAGGATCAGACGCGCCTTTTGAACGATCAGTCGGCACAGCTGGCGTCCCTGACGCAGCGCGTTGCAGAACTCGAGGGTCGCACTGGCGAACCACAAGCGACGTCAGGAGACCTGGTCGCGCTCGAAAATGAACCTGTCCCGCCCTGGGATACGCCGCAGACAGCCCGACGAACAGTGGCTATCGAAGCTGGAGAAATTGGCCTCGAACAGAAGCAAAACCTGCGCACCGGTAAGGAGACCGTGATCGTCGAGGATGCCGTTGCCTTGAGCGAGACCATGGATCTATACGGCTCGATGCGCATCTTCGCGGAAGCAGGCGCAGAGGATGCGACCCTCAACGACGGCTCATCGCGACTGGGTATACGCCTCGGCCGCGACCTGCCGAACGGACAAACTCTGTTCGGGCGCATCGAGTGGAAGACCAATCTCGTCGACAATGACTCCGAACTGCTCCAGGGCGATGCTGACTCCGGCGGCGGCATCGCCGTACGCACTGAAGACACCGAAAAGGTCCTGAGCACCCGACTCGGCTTCCTGGGGATGCGTTTCGAAGATATCGGTGAACTCTCGTTCGGCAAACAGTGGAGCGTCTACTATGACGTTGCCGGCTGGACCGACAATTTCAACGTCTACGGCGGCGCCGGCCTTTCCGTGTATGCGGCGGGTACGGATGGCGGGGCAATCGGCAGCGGTCGCGCGGACAATGCCATCGTCTGGCGCAATGAGCGCGGCAAGTTCAGTTACGGAGTGCAGACGCAACTCAAGGTGACGACCGACGATGACGATTACAAGGGCCTCGGCGGTTCGATGATCTTCTCGCCGAACGACACCTGGGATATCGGGTTCGCGTTCGCCGCGGCGCGCATTACAGGCGGATTCGAACTGATTGCGGGCGACAAGGATTCGAACGTTGCAACACTCGGCGCACGCTACCATCGCGGTCCCTGGAACGCGGCGTTCAGCGTAGCGAAATGGGACAATCATGAGGCGGTCTTTTTCGAAGACGACACGCTGGTCTACGATGGCGTCGGCGCGGAACTCTACGCGTCCTACGAGTACTCAGATCGACTGCAACTATACGGCGGTTTCAACTACACGGACCCGGATATCGACGACCCGCGGGTCGACCCCGACTTCGGCGTGGAATTCCTGATTTTCGGCGCGTCCTGGTTCGCGACAGAAGATAGCTTTGGCTACCTGGAAGCGCTTTTGTCGAGCAGCAGGGACGTCAACGGCGAGCGCGGGGATTCGGTGCTTTCGGCGGGCTATCGCTTCGACTTTTAGGACGACGGCCCTACAGCTGACTGGCGACGATGCTGGCGAACGTGTTCTTCCAGCCGGTCGGCAGGGGTTCCTGTAACTCCGCCGCGGCCGCGAAATCGGGATCGAACACCTGGTCGATGAGATCGCGGACGAATGCGGGGTCGGAGCTGCCCAGGTTCATCTCCTTGTTGACCTGGAAGCTCAGCTTGTCGAAGTTGGCCGAACCGACACAGGCCCAGCCGTCGTAGATCGCTGCCTTGATGTGCGACATGCCGGGATAGGCGAATACGCGAACGCCATACTTCAAAAGCGTGTTGGCGGCCAACACGTTGTTGGCGTTCATGACCATGGCCCCCACCCCGAACTAGCTAAGGGGGGGGGCCGCGGAGACTGTATTGTATCGGCCTCGGCCAAAGCCAAGAAGAAATGTCATTTGCCAGTCCCACCGCATTAGAGCTTTTGGTACACAGACGCCGAAAAGTGGATATCGGCTTATCGCTGTCTGGGCGAGAATGAAATGTCCTATTCTGGGAGTCATTTATCTGATGAACGTAATCCCGTCGAGATGCAGGAAAATTGTCTCATTTGGATGCGTGGCGGCGGCATTGATGGTGTCCGGCTGCGCCGTGGGGCCTGATTTCGAGAAGCCCGATGCTCCGACGCCCGAAGGCTGGCTGGAGTCCGCCGAAGCCGGCGTCAGCACCGACGCGAGCGACCACCGTGACTGGTGGAAGAGCTTCAACGACCCGGCGCTCGAAGCGCTCATTCAGAGAGCGTTCGACGAAAACCAGGCGCTCGAGATTGCCGGCCTTCGTGTCTATGAAGCCCATGCACAACTCGGCTTTGCAAAAGGCACCTTGTACCCACAGGTCATGTCGGCTCGATTATCGGCCGACGATATCGAACTCAGCGAGAACGCCGAGCCGGTTTCCTACCTGCCTCCGCTGACACAAACCGGGGTCGACACCAAGTACCAGACCTACCGTCTCGGCTTCGACGCCGCCTGGGAGCTGGATTTCTGGGGCCGCTTCCGGCGCATCGTCGAAGCCGCGGATTCGAACCTGGCCGGACGGGTCGCTGCGTACGATGCGGCCCTTGTATCGCTGACAGGCGAGGTGGCATCGACTTATATCCTGCTGCGCACGTTGGAGGAGCGGCTGGCCGTGGCGCGCAGCAATCTCAAGGTGCAGCAGCGCAGCCAGGAAATCTCCGGTGTGCGCTTCCGTAACGAACTGACGTCCGAACTGGATGTCGTCCAGGCAACCGTGCAGGTCAAGAACACCGAGGCGTTGATCCCGCGACTCGAAGCGGCGCTGCGCCAGGTCGAGAACGCCTTGAGCCTGCTGATCGGCGCGATGCCGGGCGAGGTACGCAGCATTATCGGCGACGTAGCAGATATTCCGGCGATACCCTCGTCGGTCGCGGTCGGTATGCCCACCGACCTGCTGCGGCGGCGTCCCGATATCCGCCAGGCCGAATACGTCGCCGCCACGCAAAGTGCGCTGATTGGCGTCACCAAGGCCGAGCTGTATCCGGCATTCAGCCTCGCCGGCACGATCGGTTTTGCGGCCGAGGACTTCGGCGACCTGACAGACTCTGACAGCTCGACCAGGATCATTGGCGGCGGGTTTCGCTGGAACATCTTCAACTTCGGCCGCGTCAAGAACCGGGTTCGGGCCAACGATGCCCGCCTGCAGCAGGCGCTGACCGGCTACGAGCTGGCCGTGCTGAACGCGCTGCGCGAAGTGGAAAATGCCCAGACGGCATTCGTTCGCAGCCAGGAAGAAGTCGTCTCGCTGACCGAGGCAAGCACCAGCGCGCGCCGCGCTGTCGATCTCGCCAACATCCAGTACCGGGATGGCATTTCAGACTTTGAGCGGGTGTTGATCGCCCAGGAGGCACTGCTGTTCCAGGAAGGTCTGCTCACTGATGCCCGCGGCAGGGTGGCCAGGAACCTTGTTTCCATATATCGCGCGCTCGGCGGCGGCTGGCAGATTCGCGAAGGCAAGGACTTTATTTCCACAGAATCGAAAGACGCCATGCGCGAGCGCACCAATTGGGGCGATCTGCTCGATACAGACGCACAACAATAGACAGGCAATCGTTATGACACACAACTATTCGAATACCGGCACTGCGAAAGTATCACTTTGCGTCCTTGCGATGAGCTTGTTAGTGATCGCGGGCTGCGCCGAAGAGGCACCGCCACCGCCGCCGAAACCGGTCAAGGCGTTACAGATTAGCGATCCGAGCGGCCTCTCCGAAGGCAGTTTCCCGGGTCTTGCCGCGGCGGCACAGGAAGCTAACATGTCGTTCCGTGTGTCCGGACCGTTGATCGAATTACCCGTCAAGGTCGGGGACCAGGTGAAGGCCGGCACCGTAGTTGCTCGCATCGACCCCAATGATTTCCAGGTCATGCTGAATAACGCGGAATCCGTCCTCGCCGCCGCACGAGCGGCATTTCGTCGCGCCGACGCCGACTATGATCGGTTGAAAGGCGCTCAGGATGAAGATCCCGGGGCGACCAGCCAGCGTGCTGTCGATCTGGCGCTCTCGGCACGTGACGCAGCCCGGGCCGGCGTTTCGTCGGCGGAGGCCACCGTACAAACGGCCAGGGATCGCCTGGGCTACACGAGCCTCGCCGCGCCCTTCGACGGCAAAGTGGTAGAGACCTACGTCGAGAACTTCGAAACAGTCGTCGCGCTACAACCGATTCTCAGGCTGGTCAACAACAGTCGCATCGAGATGACGCTCGCAATCCCGGAAAACCTGATCGGCTACGCGGACTTCGTAACCAACATCACCGTCACCTTCGACGCTCTGTCGGGCGTCGAGGTCCCCGCGACTATTTCCGAGATCGGCAGCGAGGCCAGCCAGGCAACGCGCACCTATCCATTAACCGTTGTCATGGAGCAACCCGGTGGCGCCGAGATTCTGCCGGGTATGGCGGGCCAGGCGAGGATACAGGCGCAGTTGCCGGAAACTGTCGAGGCCGGCCTGCACGTGCCACCGACGGCACTGTTTGCGGGCACCGATACCGAGCACAGTTACGTCTGGGTCATCGAGAATGACGCTGTTACCCGACGCGAAGTGCAGACAGGCAATCTGACCACCAACGGTGTTCTGATCACCGCGGGTCTCAACCCGGGTGAGCTCATCGTGGCCGCCGGCGTAAGCGCGCTGGTTGACGGTCAGAGCGTGCGCATCATCGACGTCGGAGAGGCGCAATGAACCTGACCCGGCTCGCGCTCGAAAAGGACGTCCTGGTCAAATTCATCGTTGGCGTACTCGTCGTCGGCGGAATCCTGAGCTATCTGAGCATGGGTCGACTGGAGGACCCGGATTTCACGATAAAGACCGCGGTGATCGTGACGGCTTACCCGGGCGCGAGCCCGCAGGAGGTCGAACTCGAAGTAACCGATCCACTCGAACGGGCGATACAGGAATTGCCAGAGTTGTATCACCTCTACTCATTCTCCCGCGCCGGTCTTTCGATCATCAAGGTCGACATCAAGGAAGAGATAACGGCGGAGCAGATGCCCCAGATTTGGGACCAGATGCGCGCCAAGATCAACGACGCGCGGGCGCACCTGCCGCCAGGAGTCCTCGATCCGGATATTGGCGACGACTTCAGCTTCGTTTTCGGGTTCGTCCTGGCCATAACCGGGGAAGGCTACAGCTATGCCGAGCTCGAGGATTACAGCAAAGCCTTGAGAAAAGAACTGAACGGCGTCCCGGGTGTTGCGCGCTCCGAACTGTGGGGCGTGCAGCCCAAGGTCGTCTACCTCGACGTCTCCGAGGCCCAGATGGCGGCCCTCAAAATCAGCAAGGAAGACATTCTCGCCACGTTGGCGCTGCAGAACATGGTCGTCAGGGCCGGCGACCTGAATATTGGCGGCCTGCGCCTCCGGATCGAGACGGCCGGTGAGTTCTCTAAGGCCGAGGATATCGGCGAACTGACAATTCGCCGCTCACTGGCAGATATAGTCATAAGCGGCCTCGAATCGACCGAGCTCTTTTCCCGCGACCTCTCCGACACGAGACCCGTGGGCAGCGCACGAGGCGGCAGCGTCGGCGACGTGCAGGAGTCCGAGCTGGTTCGCATAAAGGACGTCGGAACCGTAAGAGAAGGTTATCTCGAACCTGCCCTGCAGAAAATGCGTTTCGAGGGCAAGGACGCGCTTGCCATACAGCTGGCAAACGTCGCGGGCGGCAATGTACTCGAGACGGGCAAGGCCATCGACAAGCGCCTGGAAGAACTTCTGCCACAGCTGCCCGCGGGCATCGAAGTCGAGAGGTTTGTCTGGCAATCCGACCTCGTGGATGAGGCCATCGGCGGTTTTGTCATCAACCTGGCCGAAGCGGTGTTGATCGTGTTCGGGGTTCTCGCGATTGCCATGGGACTGCGCATGGGGCTGGTCATCGGCTGGGCCTTGATCCTGACGATACTCGGCACCTTCATGGTCATGAAGTCCATGGACATCGCGCTGCAGCGTGTATCGCTCGGAGCCCTCGTCGTTGCGCTCGGCATGATGGTCGACAACGCCATCGTGGTCGCCGACAACTACATGGTTCGACTGAAGAGGGGCATGGAACCGAAGGAAGCGGCTATCGACAGCGCGTCCACGCCCAGTACCGCATTGCTTGGCGCTACGATCGTTGCCGCGATGGCGTTTTATCCCGTCTACGTAGCACCCCACAGCGCGGGCGAATACGGCGCAACCTTGTTCGTCGTTGTGTTCATCTCGTTGATCTGGAGCTGGCTGATTGCGGTGACCGTGACGCCGATGAACTGCATCGCTTTCCTGAAGCTGCCCGAGGGCGAGGAAGAAGGCGGTGACCCTTACGACAGCGGGTTCTTCCGTCGCTATCGGAGCCTGCTGGAAGGCGCCATACGTAAACGTGTCCTGACGATCGTATCGCTGATTGGCTTCCTGGTTATCGCCGGCTATGGTTTTACCGGCGTGCCACTGCAGTTCTTCCCGGACTCCACGCGCGCCCAGTTCATAATCGACATCTGGGCACCGCAGGGCACACCGCTCAAGCAGGTATCGGAGGACATCAAGGGCATCGAAGAAAAGCTGGCTGCAGACTCACGTGTCAAGAATGTCGGCACCTTCATGGGAATGGGCGGACCACGCTTCTACCTCCCAGTGGATCCGGAGTTTCCGTATTCGTCGTTCGCGCAGCTGATCGTCAACACACCGTCGTTCGACGAGGTCAATCCGCTGGTCGCGGACTTCGAACCCTGGCTCAATGAAAACTATCCGCAGATATTGACGCGCGTGCGCAAGTACACGGTAGGACCAGGCGATACCTGGCCGTTCGAGCTTCGGATCAGCGGGCCCGCCGAAGCGGACCTTGATACGCTACGTCGGCTGGGCGACGAGGCGATGGCCATTCTGCGAGCAAGCCCCCTTGCCAAGCAGGTTCGCACAGACATGCGGCAGCGCACGCAGAAAATAGTTGTCGAATACGACCAGGACCGGGCCCGCTGGGCCGCCGTGTCGCGCGCCGACGTCGCACAGGCACTTGGCCGCGCCACCGACGGAACGCCCGTCGGCCTGTACCGCGAAGGCGACAGCCTGTTACCCATCATCGCGCGAGACACCGAAGCGGATCGTCAACGTGTGTCAGGGCAACTGGACCTGGTGCAGGTCCAGCCATCGCTCGCGATCAACAGTGCCCCGCTCGGCCAGGTGACCGCAGGCATCTCCCTGGAGTGGGAAGACCCGATCATCACGCGCTGGGACAGGCGCCGGCAGATCGCTGTGCAGGCATCACCCGACGGCGTCACTTTCCCGGCGCTGCGTGCGGATGTGATCGACCAGATCAACGCCATCAAACTGCCACCCGGCTACGATTTTTTCTGGGACGGCGAGTACTTCAGCACGACCGGAGCACAGCGTTCGCTGCTACCCGGCATGGTGCCGGCGTTCCTGATCATGACGTTGATCATCGTGGCCTTGTTCAATTCGGTGAAACCGTCGCTGATCATAGCCTGCACGGTGCCATTTGCCTTTATCGGTATTACTGCAATCCTGTTGCCGACGCAGACGCCATTCGGATTCATGTCCCTGCTCGGTGCGTTGAGCCTGGTCGGGCTCATGATCAAGAATTCGATCGTGTTGCTGGATGAGATCGAGGCCAATAAAGCAAACGGGCTGGCGCCGTATGACGCAACGATTGCCGCCGGAATGTCGCGCGTTCGGCCTGTGGCACTCGGTGCGGCAACAACGATCCTCGGCGTTGCACCGCTGATCCAGGATGCGTTCTGGGTATCGATGGCGCTCGTCATGATGTTCGGATTGATGTTCGGCACGATTCTGACCGTCATTCTCATACCGACGTTCTATGCGACGTTTTACAAAATCAAATCGCCGGCAAAATAGATCTTGCAGGCTCGAAGCCGAGTACTTTTCACGGCAACCAGTCATTTTGACAGTCAGAGGTAAGACACCATGAAAGAACTGCTATGTTTCTTAACCCTGCTCGCGATGTCGTCCGCCGCTTATGCGCAGGACAAGCCCAATATGTTGATCATATGGGGTGACGATATCGGGCAAAGCAATATCAGCGCCTACACAAGGGGGATGATGGGCTACGAGACACCCAACATCGACCGTATCGCCAACGAGGGCATGATTTTTACCGATTACTACGGCGAGCAAAGCTGCACGGCCGGTCGCGCCTCCTATATCACGGGGCAAAGCGTCTATCGCACGGGTCTGTCGAAAGTCGGCCTGCCGGGTGCAGACCTCGGCATGCAGGAAGAGGACCCGAACATCCCGGCCATGCTGAAAGCGCAGGGATATGTCACAGGTCAGTTCGGCAAAAACCACTTTGGCGACCGGGACAGGCATTTGCCGACGAATCACGGATTCGATGAGTTCCTGGGCAATCTCTACCACCTCAATGCCGAGGAAGAACCCGAGAACGAAGACTATCCGGGCGATATGGTCCTGGCCGACGGCAAGACGTTTCATGAACGCTACGGCCCTCGAGGCGTCATCCATTCCTATGCGGACGGGCGCATCGAGGATACCGGCCCGCTGACCAAGAAACGCATGGAGACAATCGACGAGGAGACCCTGGCGGCAGCTATCCGCTTCATAAAAGACGCGAACGCCGCGGGCAAGCCGTTCTATGTCTGGTGGAACGGCACACGCATGCACTTCCGCACCCATGTGAAAGAGGAGCTTCGCGGCATCTCTGGCCAGGACGAGTACGGCGATGGCATGGTCGAGCACGACATGCATGTCGGCCAGCTACTCGCCCTTCTGGACGAGCTGGGCATTGCCGACAACACGATCGTGCATTACTCGACGGATAACGGCCCACACATGAACACCTGGCCGGATGCCGGCTCATCCCCGTTCTTCGGCGAAAAGAACACCAACTGGGAAGGCGGCTGGCGAGTGCCCTCCATGGTTCGTTGGCCCGGCAAGATCGAAGCGGATTCGGTATCCAACGAGATCATGCATCACATGGACTGGTTTCCGACGCTGCTTGCGGCTGCGGGCGTACCCGACATCAAGGAGCAGCTGAAGAAAGGCGGCGTACGCGCCATCGGCCGGAAGTTCAAGGTGCACCTTGACGGCTACAACTTCCTGCCTCACCTCACGGGCGAGACAGGTGAAGGGCCGCGACACGAGATCTTCTACTTCGCGGACACGGGCGAGTTAACGGCATTGCGTTATAACGACTGGAAACTGATCTTCCTGGAGCAGAAGGCATACGGGACGTTGCGCGCGTGGATCGAGCCTTGGACTGAGCTGCGGGTCCCGTTGATGTTCAACCTCAGGCGCGATCCCTACGAGCGATCCTACAGGACGTCAAATACCTACTATGACTGGGT
>Ga0224509_10000376_pt1 | contig 12313 bp, 9 predicted proteins | sample SF_Jan12_sed_USG_5_FD_170158 | JGI IMG/M metagenome (GOLD analysis project Ga0224509, IMG submission 170158) | Sediment microbial communities from San Francisco Bay, California, United States - SF_Jan12_sed_USGS_24 | ecosystem: Environmental > Aquatic > Marine > Sediment | place: USA: California... | reverse complement strand
TTTCAGCATTCAGTTCCACCAGCTGCCGAAAGCTTTCCTGATCCCGCGAAAAGAAAACAAAAAACCCCAGAATAAAAACCACGACCGAGGAGATCATGGCCACATACAGATCATATTTGGGGTCCGTGAAAATCGGCCGCAGCAGGCTGTCCGGGTTGCCCGCATTCAGCAACGAATACATGGCCACCAGCCCGACGATGATCATCAGAACGTAAATGATGTAAAGCAGCGGTTTCGGCAACGTTTGGCGGTCCTTTGGAAAATGTAAAAATGGGGAAAAGCCGCGATGCGCTTTCCCCCATTTAAAATTATAAGATGAACAAGCAACCTGTATTAAACCGGTCGCGCTTCACCTTCTTTCATCGCGGCCCATTGGGCTTCAGCTTCCGCCCATGCTTCTTCGGAAGCTTCCTTTTCCCAGACTTCCAGGCCGCGCTCTGCCCGTGTGGCGCCGGGCAGAAGGTTGTCCAGGATTATACCAAGGATGGCGGTCACCGCCATTCCGGTCGTTAAGATGGCCTGCAGGATATCGCCGATCACCCTAATAAAGCCGCCGGCTGCGCTCCAGTCAATCGGCACCGCGTTTGCCGAAAGCATCGGGCTGAAATGATAGGGCACAGAAAGTCCCGCAAAGAAAGAAAGTCCAATAATAAACAGGTTGCGGGAGTTGTTCAGGTTGACAATCTGCAGGTTGGATAAACCAACGGAGGCAATCATTCCGAACAGTCCCACGAACATGGCGCCCGTCACCGGTTTGGGCAAAGTAGCCAGAACAGCACCGAACTTGGCCACAATGGGAATAATCAGCATAACCGCTGCACCGCAGCGCACCACCCGTCGGCTGGCGACGCGCGTCAACCCGATAGAACCGATATTTTCGGAATAGGTGGTGGTCCCGTTGCAGGTTTGCAGGATACCGGCAACAAAGCAGCCCAGACCTTCAGCTCCCAGGCCGCGGGAAATCATGCGTCCCGTCGGCACCGGCGCCTCGGAAATCCGGGCGCAGGCATAATAGTCACCGATGGACTCGATCATGGAGGCCAGATAACCGGCCAGCATGCCGAATGCACCGGCCCACAGGGTTGCACTGCCGAAATCCGGAAAACCCCATTTAAACGGCACCAGCGGTTTCAGGCTGAACCAGGGGGTGGCTGCAATCAGATCGGTTTTCAGATAGGCCGGACTGTCAGGCGAAATCATTCCGGTTACCGTGCCGATCAGTGATACAAGCCAGCCGGTTGCGATGGCAAGCAAAACCGGAAAGAGCATAAAAACTTTCGATTTTTGCGAAAATACCTGGGAGTAAAGAATCAGGGCAACCAGCGTTATCAGTGATATGATCCAATTGCTGGCCATCCAGGGCGCACCAATGCCGTAGAGTGCCAGACCGATCATGGCGATTACGGGGCCGATTACAATGGGGCTGATAATTTTGCGCACATAGCCCATGACGCCGGTATATCCCAGGACAATTTCAAACACCGAGGCGATCATAATTGCACCGGCCACATGCTGGATCTGAATTTGCCACATGGGTTCCGCCCCGGTCAGTTTCTTGGCGGCCACCATGCCGATGATGGCAAATGTGGGCCCCAGAAACGAAAAGGTACCACCCTGAATAACCGGTAATTTATTGCCCAGAGCTGATTGCTGGATCAGGGTGCACAGACCGGACGTAAAAAAGATGGTTGAAATCATCAATGCCAGCTCTTCCGGGGGCAGTTTCATGGCCCCGCCGACAATGAAGGGGATGAGGACCGTGGCACCAAACATGGTCAGGTATTGCTGAATGCCCAGCAATACCGCCAGCGGCCACTTGGGTTTACTGCCAAGCGGATAAACAATCCAGTGTTGCTTTTCCTGTGCGTTTTCTTCGCTCATTATCTGTTGACCTCCTTATCCGTTTGCCCCCTTTATGGGGATTATTAAAAACTACGAATACCTACCTCCCTCTGATGAATTTGAAGCATACGTTTAAATTCGATTAGCCTAATAATGATGCTGTGCGTCGTTTTTTTATGAGCCTACCGTTCGGGTCAGATCAGTATATTGATCGGGTCGCAGGTCCCGGAAAAACTGCCAGCCGTCCCTGACTTCGCGGATGAGTTCGAGATCAAGATCGGCCATAACGACTTCGTCTTTGTCTTCGCTGCCTTTGACCAGGAACTCACCGCGCGGGTCAACGAAATAGCTGGAACCGTAAAACTTGCCGAATTCCCACGGTTTTTCAAGGCCGACACGGTTATTGGCGCCGATAAACACACCGTTGGCCACCGCCTGGGCCGGCTGTTCCAGTTCCCATAGATACTGGGATTTGCCCGATGTGGTGGCTGAAGGGTTAAACAGAATCTCCGCGCCTTTTAGTGCCAGCAGCCGGGCACACTCCGGGAAATGGCGGTCGTAGCAAATATAGATGCCAATCTTGGCGTAGGCGGTTTCAAATACCGGAAACCCCAGATTGCCCGGTTTGAAATAAAACTTTTCCCAGAATCCCGGCCAGGTGTGGGGTATGTGAACTTTTCGAAACTTACCCAGATAGGCGCCGTCGGCATCAATTACGGCGGCCGTATTATAGTAGACCCCGTCAATTTCCATTTCGTAGACCGGGATGATCATCACCATCTGGTATTTTTTGGCATATTCGGCCATACGTTCGGTGGTCGGACCCGGAACCGGTTCGGCGGTGCTGTACCATTTGATATCCTGTTCGGCTGGAAAATAAGGGCCGTAGAAAATTTCCTGCAAACACAGAATGTTCACGCCTTTTTTACCGGCTTCTTCAATTAACGGAATATGCTTTTGGATCATGGCTTCCTTAATTTCAGCCGGCGTTCCGTCATGTTTGGCGTTGGATGCCTGGATATGGGCACATTTTACAACTCTGGACATCCTTTTCCCCCCTTCAGCGGTTATTATGTTTAATATGGAGCTATATATTATAGAAAAATACTTTTTATTGACTGGCAGGCAATTGCAGTTGTTCCGACTTAAAGAATCAAAGCCGAGGTCATCATGGTTGATAAATTAGCTTTCTTATAGTGGGTATCATCATTTGCCGTCAAGCTTTTTTCAAATTATTAATATAAAATGAATCTTTATTCAGACATTTAAGAGATTACCAATTGACAATTATTTATGAAAAGCTTAATCTTTTAGTTTCGTTGAACAAATCATCTCGGTACGTTCGCCAAATGAAAAATTCCTGTGATCCCAAGGCCCGATTACCTCAACCGCAAACCGTCATCCTGCTAAACTCAATATCACCCACGAGGAGGAAGAATTGTGAGTAATTTAGATAAATTTAAGGAAATGAGCAAAGGGCTTGATCTGGTCCAGGCCATTGCCGAAGCGGACCGCTGCCTGCTTTGCCACGACGCCCCCTGCTCCGAGGGGTGTCCGGCCGATACCCAGCCGGGTGAATTTATCCGCAAGCTGCGGTTTAAAAATGTCACCGGTGCCATACGAACGATTAAAGAAAATAATATAATGGGAGGCGCCTGCGGCATACTTTGCCCGACGTCGCGGCTTTGCGAAGAAAAATGCAGCGCTATGTTTAAATCTCTGAATCGACCCGAAGGCGCTGACCGGCCGATTGAGATCGGTAGAATCCAACGCTTTTTGGTGGAACATTCCTGGGAAAGAGGCTTCAAAATATTTGAAAAACCTGAACCCCGATCCGAAAAGATAGCGGTGGTGGGCTCCGGTCCGGGCGGTTTGAGTTGTGCGGCCGAATTGGCCAAAGACGGCTATCAGGTGACGATTTTTGAGGCACGACCGGAACCCGGCGGGGTTTTGCGGTATGGGGTGGTCTCCTATCGCTTCGATCTGGACTTCCTCAAGCATGAAATGTCCGACGTTGAAGCACTGGGCGTTAACTTTGAATGCAACACCCCGATTGACAGCAAAAATGGCGCTGAAAAACTATTAAAAGATGGTTTTGATGCCGTGTTTTTGGCCCCGGGTCTATGGGACGCGGCCACGATCAAACCGGACGGCAAAGATATCGAAGGCCTGTATTCATCAGTAGACTACCTGGCGGCGCTGCGTGACGGACGCTTTGAGGAAATAGAAAAGAAAATAAAGGGCAAGACCGTTGCGGTTATCGGCGGCGGATCGGTGGCCATGGATTGTATCGAATCTGCTGCCAGACTCGATCCCAAAGATGTTTATCTGATATACCGGCGGTCCTATTGCCAGATGCCGGCCGAGCCCGATGAGCGTATCGAGGCCCAGGAAGCCGGGGTTCATTTTCTGCTGCTGAATCAGCCGATCGATTATCTGACCGATAAAAAGAGCCGGCTCAAGGGATTGAAACTGGCCCGCACCCGTTTGGGAGAGCCGGACGAATCCGGTAGACGAAAGCCTGAACCCATTGACGGTTCCGAATGGATCATGGATGCGGATGTCGTGATCGAGGCCATTGGCAATAAAGCCCCGGATGAGTCCCCCGACTGGTACCCCAATGTTGATCTTGACGGTAAAAAGCTCATCAAGGCCGATCCGGAGACCGGGAAAACCTCGGTTGACGGCATCTTTGCCGGTGGTGATATCGTCCGTGGGCCCGCTCTGGTGGTTCAGGCGGTTCAGGATGGTAAAGTGGCTGCCCGGGCGATCAAAGATTACCTGGCGAAGTAATTTGGTAATTTTTCAAATATTAAGATTTAAACAATTTCAAAATTAGTAATCGTCCAAATGGAATGATGGAAGGTTGGAATAATGGAATATTGGGTAATTTGTGAGGAATTGTTATCCTAATTATAAAATAGATAAAATACTTTTTGAGCCAGCATTCCAACATTCCAGTATTCCACTATTCCAATAATCCCTAAAGCGAATATATTTAGCACGGAGGTAATATGGTTGCGAATAATGTTGATTTATCCATAGATTTTTGCGGGGTAAAATTCAAAAATCCGTTTCTGCTCTCATCATCACCGGTTTCCAACAGTGCCGAGATGGTGGCGCGATCATTTGATGCCGGCTGGGGCGGGGTGGTATTTAAGACCCTGAATTCGGACCGGCTGCCGATCGTCCATCCCTCGCCCCGCATGCACTGCGTGCACTACGGCAGCAAAAAGGCTATGGCGGTACAAAATGTTGAAATGATATCCGATCGTCCCTTGAAGGACAACCTCGCTGAGTTCCTGTATTTAAAGAAGAATTACCCCGATCATCCCATCATCGCCAGTATCATGGGTTTTTTCACGGATGAATGGGCTTATCTGGCCAAGGCCGCCGAAGACAACGGGGCCGATATACTGGAGCTCAATTTTTCCTGCCCCCACATGTGCATAGAGGGGGCCGGTCATAAGGTCGGCCAGGCCTTTAAGCTGCTCGAAGGCTTTACCGCAGCCGTTAAAGATGTGGTATCTATTCCGGTGATGGCTAAAATGACACCCAATATTACGGACATGAATGAACCGGCCATGTATGCCAAAAAAGGGGGCGCGGACGCCATCTCCGCCATCAATACGGTGCGGGGTATTTCTTCAGTCGGTCTGGATGATTTTGTTCCCACGCCCAACGTTTTCGGCAAAGGTGCCATCAGCGGAACCTCGGGACCGGCCGTGCGACCCATTGGACTGAATTTCATCGCCTCCATGGCCCAGAATAATGAGCTGAATCTGCCGCTTTCGGGCATCGGCGGCATCGAGACCTGGATCGATGCCTTTGAATACATCCTGCTGGGGGCCTCAACGATTCAGGTGACCACCGGCATTATGCATTACGGCTATCGCATCGTTGAAGACATGATCGAAGGTCTTTCAGATTTTATGACCGAACGGGGCGTAAAACAGATCTCGGATCTGGTGGGCAAAGCGTTGCCGAACCTCCATGAAACCGAGGCCTTTGATTTGGAGCGTCAGGGAATTACACAGTATGACCTGGATAAGTGTATCGGTTGCGGCCAGTGCTATATCGTTTGTAAGGATGCTGCCGGCCAGGCCATTGAATGGGATGCGGCCAGCCGGCAACCGAAATTGATCGAAGAAAAATGCTTAAGCTGTATGCTGTGCAAATTTGTCTGCCCGGTTCCGGATCTGATTTCCTACAAGGAGATGCCCAGGGATTGGAACCGTCTGGAAACTGCGGTTATGGATAAAAATATGGAGAAAGACATTAAACTAGAGCCATTTACAAAGGAGGGCCCCGATGAGTGTGTTATTTAAAGGAGGTACAATCGTTAATGCCACCGGTCGTTATGTGGCTGATGTGTTTGCGGATGGCGACAAAATAAAAGCGATCGGGATAGATTTGGACAATCCGGCAGATGAGGTGGTCGATGCCAAAGGACACTATATTCTTCCCGGCGCCATTGACCCGCATACCCACCTTTGCATGCCGTTTATGGGAACCTATGCCCAGGATGACTATGAAACCGGCACCATTGCAGCGGCCTGCGGCGGTGTGACCTGTGTGGTGGATTTTGACCTGCAGCAAAAGGGAGAAACCCTGCTTGAAGCCCTGGAGCGCAAAAAAGCGCTGGCCGAAGGAAAGGTTGTGGTGGATTATTCTTTACATCCGGCCGTTATGGATCCCCGGCCGGAAGTCATCGAGGAAGTCAAAAACGCCTGCCAGGATTACGGCACCCCCAGCTTTAAGATCTTTATGGTCTATGACTTCAGGGTCGATGATGCCACCATGATCAAGCTTTTGGAAAAGACCAAGCAGTATGGCGGCCTGGTCCAGGTGCATGCGGAAAACGTTCACGTTATTGATCACATGAATGCGGTGCTTGAAAAAGAAGGCAAATTAGATCCCTATTACCATGCGGTCAGCCGGCCGAATCTGGCCGAGGAAGAGGCCATTTATCGGGCGACTAAAATGGTGGAGATGAGCGGGTCTCGAATTTACATTGTGCATCTGTCATCAAAAGAAGGTCTCTGGATTGTTAAACAGGCCCGCGACCGGGGCGTTCATATCTATGCCGAGACCTGCCCGCAGTATCTCTTGCTGGATGATGAGCGTTACAAGGAACCGGACTGGAACGGCGCCAAGTATGTGATGTCCCCCCCGCTGAGAACCAAGGAAAGCAACGCGGCCCTGTGGGAAGGCTTGCGCGGCGGCGATCTGCAGGTCGTTGCCACCGACCATTGTCCGTTTGACTTTAACGGCAAAAAAGATATGAACGGTAAAGACGATTACAAAAAAATCCCCAATGGCGCTCCGGGAATCGAAACGCTGTTAATCATGCTGCATTCAGAAGGCGTGGCCAAAGGGCGGATCTCGCTTGAGAAGATGGTGGATGTGCTTTCATCCGGCACGGCCCGCATGTTCGGTCTCAAAGACAAAGGCGAAATCGCCGTGGGCAAGGATGCCGATATTGTGGTCTTTAATCCGGACCAGAAATTTACCGTCACCCAGAGCAAACTGCATATGAATGTTGACTATACCCCCTATGAGGGCTTTGAGGTTACCGGTATGCCCAGCGCGGTTTATTCGCGCGGCAAAAAAGTATCCCGGTGGAACGGCGATCAAATGGAGTTTGTCGGTGAGATCGGCAGGGGAAGATTTATAAAGCGAGAGCCTTTTGAAAATTTCTAAATAGGTTGGCCGGTTGAGCCCGGCGGCCCGTTTACCAGTTAAAAAAAACAGGTGTAAGTAGACAATTTCGCTTACCCCTGTTTTTTTTTGGTAGAGCAGCCCTCTGTTGCGGCAATTTTTTGGCCGGTCCTACATTATTCTGTTAACCGGCAAACGGGCTCAGCGGGTAACGGACTCAACCATTTAGAGAGGAGTTCTATTTCTCGTTAGCGGATCGTAAGATTGAGTGCAGCAAAACGTTGGCGCCGGCTTCACAGTCTTCCCAGGTGACGAGTTCGACTTCAACGTGGCTGCGGCCGCCGATGCTGGGGACAAATATCATCGCCGTCGGGCAAACCTGATTCGTATAACTGGCATCATGACCGGCGCCGCTGACCATGTGCAGGCTGGAATAACCCAGATCATCCGCAGCGTTCAGGATGCGCTGCACCAGCTTTTCGTCAAAAGGCGAATGCTCCACGCGCCAGGTTTCCTCTATTTTGATCGGGCAGCCTCTGCGGGCCGCAATATCTTCAAAGTCTTTGCGGACCACTTCCCAGGCCTTTAAGGCATGGTCGTCGTCCCAGGAGCGGATGTCCACCGTAAAATGTACTTTATCCGGAATGATATTTCTGGAATTCGGATAATTTTGAATTTCACCGACAGTGGCCACCATATTACCCCCCATGCGGTTTGGGAGCGCGTTGACTTTCAAAATCATCTCGGCGGCAGCGCACAGCGCATCATGGCGGCCGTCCATGGGAGTCGGCCCGACCTGGTTGGCCTCGCCCTCGAGATACACATCATACCAGTGCAGGCACAGGATCCCTTTGGGGGCGCCGATTGTTTTGCCTTCGCGTTCCAGCACCGGCCCCTGTTCGAGATGGTATTCGTAATAGCAATGTGTCGGCCAACGTTTAGCCGGCACCGTTCCTTTGTATCCGATGCGGATCAGCTCATCTTCAAAGCGTTTGCCGTTAATGTCGGTGCGGTCGTAGACCCAGTCGCGTTCGAGCGCTCCGGCCCATACCCCGGATGCCACCATCGCAGGGGCAAATCGGGAGCCTTCCTCGTTGGTCCAGTCAACTATGATAAACGGTCTTTCGGTTTCGATATTATTTTCGTGAAGGGTGCGTAATACTTCCAGGGGCCCCATAACGCCTAAGATGCCATCAAAGCGCCCGCCTTTCGGTTGGGAATCGATGTGCGAACCGCTCATTACCGGTGCCAGGTCATTGTTTTTCCCGGGCCGTTTGCCGAAGATACTTCCCATTTCATCAATGGTAATCTCCAGGTCCAATTCTTTGAGCCATTCCACAAAAAGATCTCGGGCCTGTTTATCTTCATCGGACAGGGTCAGGCGCTGGACCCCACCACCGGGCGTCGCGCCTATTTTTGCCATTTCCTCTAATGATTGTTGCAGGCGCTTGCCGTTTACGCGTAATTCTTTAAGATCCATGGGTCACCTCCAAAAATTCATTAACATACTAATTTAACTAAATTAAACTTGTTTGCCTGGGTGTCAAATGTTTGGGTTCATCATCAAGGAATAATGGAATATTGGAATAATGGAAAACTGGGTTCTGCAGCGAAACTTATCCGCTTCTATGCCTTTGCCGACACAACAAAATCTGCAGTCGCAATGCGGCAATAATAGGTAAGAAACACGGTACTGTCAATTAGCAATTCGGCTCCAATTGACTCCATTTTATGACGTCTTATCTTTCGGTTTGGGGTCTTCATTAACCGGATTTCAATCGTTTCTTAAAATATTCTAAGGGGGTGAGATGATGACCGAGTGGTTTCCACTTCCCCAGCACCTGACGGAGCCGCATGAGGGACACGAGGCCCATCTGTGCATGGCTGAAAATGTCGGATTTGTGAAAAACAATCTGGAAGCGTACAAAAAGTATGTGCGCGACCCTCAATTCGTCTGCAAAAATTGCGGCCGTGCGGCAGCCAAGGCTGAAAATCTTTGCAGCGCTGAATCTCTGTAATTTAACCACAAAGATCACGAAGGACACAAAGTTAAGAAGTTAAAATTTTTTTGTATTTATCTTTGTGGTGAATAAAAAAGCGTGAATTGGTCAAACAAAACCATCTAATTAAACTTCAATTGATTGTTCCAACCAGCAAGGTCAGTTTCAATCCACCGTGCAAAATGGGATAGGATTCTGTCGCAAAGGGAACCGTGCCGGCCAGCTTTTTGCTGGGTGCAATTAGCACCGGCTTCCATCCGCGGTAATCACTTTTGAGTTTTTCACAAATGGCATGAAATATTTTTTGAGAATCATGCTTTTGACCGAGCCGCCGGCCGTAAGGGGGGTTAATACAGATAACCCCGGTCTGATCGGTAAGTTCCCGGGGCGCCAGATCAAAAAAATCTTTTTGATATACGCTGACGGCATCGGACAGGCCGTATTTTTCAACACAGCCTTTTAGTCTTTGACAGGCGTCGGGGTCTGTGTCTGAAGCAAAGGTCATCGGCCGTTCGGGCTGCACAAAGCCGGAATGGGCCTGACGCCTGATATAGTCCCATCGCTTCGCAAGATATGAGGGCCATCCCGCAAACGCAAAATCGCGGAACCAGCCCGCCGGAATGCGCTTGGCCATCAGTGCGCCTTCCAGGGAAAACGTTCCGGCGCCGCACATCGGATCGATCAGCGGTTGACTGCCCGTGTAACCAGCCAATAGCAGTGCGGCTGCTGCAAGTGTCTCCCGCAGCGGTGCTTTGCCCGCGTGTTTTTTCAGACCGCGTTTGTAAAGAAGTTCGCCGCTGCTGTCAATCGATACGGTGAAGCGATCATCCATGCCGCGGACGAAAATATTTTGTTCCGCGGCTGCGATCTTCCGAGATTTTTCATCAGGCTTAATCCCGGAAAGTTGGCCGGCGACGGTTTTCTGAAATCTTTCTGAGATTGCAGCTGAATGATGCAACCGGCAATGCGTTGTGGCCGCATGCACCTTTAAACGGCTGCCGGGGAGCAGAAACAGTTCCCAGGGGATAGCGCCTATTTTTTTTTCAAGCTGTCTGAAATTGGATGATTTGAATGCACTGATGCGCATTAAAATACGGTTGGGCAGGCGCAGATTTAAATTCGCACGGTAACAGTCATCGAGCCGGCCCTTAAATTCAACGCCACCGGGGGTTACCCGGGCATTGCCGACAGCCGGATGAAGATTCAACACCTCCTGGAGGCAAAGCGGTTCAAAGCCGGGAGGTGTTGCCGCAAAAAATGTGCGTTCCCGGCCGATGACATGGCGCTTGATGCGCTTAAAAAGTGGAGAGGTCGTGGGCATCATTTATTCGCCTGGCAGCGGTTAGATCGTGAATGTGGTTTGGCATCGCCCAAAATCATATGCCGGTTCGAATTAAAATCACATTCGCTCCCGGCATGCAATAGATATTGCCAATGGCCATATTCCGTTATAAGGTTCGGGCTTCGATCGAATCCAAAACCATATTAATGTAGGGGCGGGGTTTATCCCCGCCCATCGACCCGGATGCCAGACGGGCGGGGATAAACCCCGCCCCTACGTTGGAATCGCGTCATTTAAATTGAACCGCAGCAGGGCCGGTGCTTGCACCCGACCCTTGGGCAGGGCCTCCGTGCCGGCGCCATTCAATGTTTGCAGGGCCGAGCCTTTGTGCCCGTTTGAAAACCATGACCAAAGTTTATTTCAAAAAAGCCACTTACGATTATCCGGTTCTAAAGCCGATCATCTTTGAGATGCTTGAAACGATCCTGGGCGACCGCATCCATTCGAAGAGCCGGGTGCTTGTCAAACCGAATTTTCTTTCGCCGGCCAAACCGGATAAAGCCATTCTTACCCACCCGTTGGTGGTTCGAGCCGCCGTCGAATATGTTCTGGAAAAAGGGGGCCGCCCGCTGGTCGCAGACAGTCCGGCCATGGGATCCTTTGAGCGCATCCTCAAAGAGGGAGGTTATAAGGATGCATTTGATAGGCTTAACGGACATGTCGAGTTTAAGCCCTTTAAGGCCACTGTCAAAGTAAATATCGGTGAGCCTTTTGGGGAGATTGCCATTGCGCGCCGTGCGGTCGAATCCGATGTTGTGATCAACCTGGCAAAGCTTAAAACCCACACCCAGATGCTGCTGACCTTGGGGGTAAAAAACCTCTTTGGTTGCGTTGTCGGTTTAACAAAACCTGAATGGCACCTGCGCAGCGGCGTTGATCGAAATATGTTCGCACGCCTGCTGGTGCAGATCTATCAGGCGGTACAGCCTGCGGCGACGCTGGTTGACGGCATCCTGGCTTTGGAAGGGCAGGGGCCCGGAAGGCGCGGCAACCCCCGGCATGTCGGCGTGCTGGTCGGCAGCCGCAGCGGTCTGGCCGCCGATGTGGCCATCTGTCGAATGTTGGGAATTGCCCCGCATCAGTTACCGACCTTGCATGCGGCCGAGAAACTGAGCGTATTGGAAGGCGAGCCGAAAATCATCGGCGATTTTAGCAAAATCTCCAATTACAAATTGCCTAAACTGGGTTCCCTGACCTTCGGCCCGAAACCCATTCAGAAATTTATGCGCAAGCATTTCATCCAGCGCCCGGCGGTTGAGGCTGAGGTTTGTAAAATGTGCGGTGAGTGCTGGCACATTTGTCCGGCCGGGGCCATTACGCCCTATGAAGAAATCATCGGCTTTGATTACGATCGTTGCATTCGTTGCTACTGTTGTGTTGAAGTCTGCCCCCATGGTGCGCTGCAGGCCGTTGAAACCCTCCCCGGCAGACTGCTGCGCAAAATTACCCATCTAAATGAATAGCAGCT
>Ga0224509_10000375_pt1 | contig 12324 bp, 7 predicted proteins | sample SF_Jan12_sed_USG_5_FD_170158 | JGI IMG/M metagenome (GOLD analysis project Ga0224509, IMG submission 170158) | Sediment microbial communities from San Francisco Bay, California, United States - SF_Jan12_sed_USGS_24 | ecosystem: Environmental > Aquatic > Marine > Sediment | place: USA: California... | reverse complement strand
CATGGATAATCAGTTCCTTGCGGAGTTCATCGCTGGGTTCGACACCATGGATGAGCGTGACGTAGGCATAGATCCCCTGTCCCTTGATGTCATGGGGGTAGCCGACGATGGCCGCTTCCGCGACGGTATCGTGCAGTACCAGTGCGCTTTCAAGTTCAGCGGTACCGAGATTGTGACCCGAGACAATTAACACGTCATCAACACGACCGGTAATCCAGTAATCACCATCGGCGTCGCGGCGGGCGCCGTCACCGGTAAAGTATTTCCCCGGAAATGCACTGAAGTAGGTGTCAATAAACCGCTGGTGGTCTCCGTAAACAGAGCGCATTTGTCCGGGCCAGGGGTGTGTCATTACGAGGTTACCTTCGGCAGCGCCTTCCAGCACCTTGCCTTTGTTATCAACGATCGCTGGCATCACACCAAAGAACGGCTGTGTCGCAGAACCCGGTTTCATTTTTACAGCGCCGGGCACACCGGCAATCATATGGCCGCCAGTTTCAGTTTGCCACCAGGTGTCGACAATGGGGCAGCGTGCATTACCGATGCTGTGGTAGTACCACTCCCAGGCTTCCGGGTTTATGGGTTCGCCAACGGTACCGAGCAGGCGCAGGCTTTCACGTGAGGTTTTCTTCACCGGGTCATCACCCATGCGCATCAGTGCTCGCAGCGCGGTAGGCGCCGTGTAGAAGGTATTGACCTTGTGCTTGTCGCAGACCTGCCAGAAACGCGAGGCATCCGGGTAGGTTGGCACGCCTTCAAACACCAGCGTGATGGCGCCGTTGCAAAGTGGACCATAGACGATATACGAGTGGCCGGTAACCCAGCCGACATCGGCGGTACACCAGTAAACATCGCCATCATGGTAGTCAAATACATACTTGTGCGTGATAGCGGCATACAGTAAATAGCCGCCGGTTGTGTGCAGCACACCCTTTGGTTTACCTGTGGAACCGGAGGTATAGAGAATAAACAGCGGGTCTTCGGCGTCCATTTGTTCTGCGGGACATTCATCTGGCACCGTAGCAGCGGCCTCGTGGTACCAGATATCACGATCATCAAGCCAGCCGGTATCTGCTGTTGTATGGCGGACCACGATGACGCTGTGTACATTCGGGCAGGACTCCAGTGCCTTGTCGACATTGGCCTTCAGTGGTACCGGTTTGCCGCCACGAATACCTTCATTGGCGGTAATGACAGTCTGACAATTCGAGTCAAGGATACGGTCCTTGATGGATTCCGGTGAGAAGCCGCCAAATACTACCGAGTGCACGGCACCAATGCGTGCGCAGGCGAGCATGGCGTAGACTGCCTCGGGGATCATTGGCATGTAGATACAGACACGATCACCTTTGCGTACATTGCGTGACTTGAGTACGTTCGCCAAACGGCAGACATGTGCATGCAATTCCCGGTAGGTTACCTTGCTGTCATCTGCCGGGTCATCTCCTTCCCAGATCAACGCGGTCTGGTCACCGCGGGTTTCGAGGTGCCTGTCAACGCAGTTGACGCAGGCATTCAGTTTGCCGCCTTCAAACCAGCGGATGTGTCCCTTGCTATAGTCCCAGTCAAGCACCTTGTCCCAGGGTTTGTCCCAGCTGAGAAATTTTTCTGCCTGGTCGGCCCAGAAGCCGGCAGGGTCGCTGATGGATTCTTCATACATGGCCTTGTACGAGGCTTCATCAATCAGCGCGTTGCGGGAAAATTCTGCAGGTACGTTATAAATCTTGCTGTCTGACATCGGGGTGCTCCAGGTGCGGTAATTTCCTGTTAGGGGGTTATCCGAATACTGATTATAGTCCTGATATTTTCTGTGCCAAGCACCTGTTTTATGGTGTAGCGGGTGACGCTGTATATCTTGCCGGTGCGGGTAACTCTCTGCCCGTCGGAATAGAACGGATGTCCCAGTGTTCAATCGCCCACTGCCAGAGTTCCTCGCGGCTGGCATCCTGTGGTGTGTCAGGTAGCGGCTGGCCCAGGAAACGCAGTGCATCGATGATGGCGCTATTAAGGTCATCCATATCAATGCGTTGCGCAAAGGTTTGCTTGCTGAGCTTGGCATTTCCGGCATCGACCGCGATGGGTAAATGCAGGTAGGCGGGCGCTGGTAACCCCAGTAACTGTTGCAGGTAAATCTGTCTCGGTGTTGATTCCAGCAGATCGACGCCACGGACAACGTTGTTGATTTGCTGCTCACCATCGTCGACCACAACGGCAAGCTGGTAGGCAAACAGTTTGTCTGTACGCCTGATGATGAAATCACCGATGTCAACGGCCAGTTGCTGGTGCACGGCGGGTTGCAAGCGGTCCGGCATATCGATAGCTGCATCACCGACGCGTACACGCAGCGAGCGCGGGCTACGCCCCTCCGGCAACCCTTCGCGGCAGGTGCCGGGGTAGGCCGTGCTGCCTGCAAGTTCCTTGCGCGTACAACTACAATCGTAGACGTGGCCCTGTTGTTGAAGCTGTTCCAGTGCTGCCTCGTAGAGGTGGGTACGTTTGCTTTGATAGCTGACGGGGCCGTCCCATGTCATGCCCAGTCGCTCGAGTGTTGTCAGTATGTCAGCAGTAGCACCGGGGACTTCACGGGGGGTGTCAACATCCTCGATCCTGAGTAACCATTCTCCATGCTGGTGACGTGCATCAAGAAAACTGCCCGTGGCCGCTACCAGGGAGCCGAAATGCAACGGCCCGGTTGGTGAGGGTGCGAAGCGTCCACGGTATCCGGTCGCTATGTGCATTTACAGGGTATTGAGTCCCAGACATCCCGCGGAAATTCCTGCAGGTTCTGAAACAAAAAAGCCGGCAGTTGCCGGCTCTCTGATGATTTGATTGCACATTGCCAAACTAGCCCATCTGCTTTTCCCGGATTTCATCGATCACCTTGCAATCGATGCACAAGGTGGCGGTCGGGCGCGCTTCAAGCCGCTTGACGCCGATCTCAACGCCGCAGGCCTCGCAGAAACCAAAATCGTTGTTATCGAGGTTGCGGATGGATTCATCAATCTTCTTGATCAGTTTGCGTTCCCGGTCACGGGCGCGTAGTTCCATACTGAATTCAGATTCCTGCGTGGCGCGGTCATTCGGGTCCGGAAAGTTTGCTGCATCATCCTGCATGTGATGAACGGTGCGATCCACTTCTTCCATCAGTCCACGTTTCCATGCAAGCAGGATATCCCTGAAGTGTGCCGTCTGCTTGTCGCTCATGTATTCCTCACCCTTTTTCTCCTGGTAGGGAGCAATGCCGGGTACAGGACCGATTTGCGAGCCTGTCTTTTTACTGGTGGCTTTCTTCGGGGCGGCTTTCTTCGCGGTGGTTTTCTTTGCGGCGGCTTTCTTTGGCGCAGCTTTCTTCTTGGCTACGGCTTTCTTTGGAGCAGCCTTTTTGACGGTTTTCTTTTTCGAGACAGTCTTTTTACTGGCCGTTGCCTTGCTCGTTACTGCTTTCTTTTTTGCCGCCATCTAGGGAATCTCCAGCTTTTGCTGATTTAACATGCTGTTTGGATTGGAAAAAAATCTTTAATCCCGGGGCTTTCTACAGGTATTATTATCGCCGGGCAACAGCTTCAGGGGCGTTATTTATACGCCACTTTTGCTATTAGTCAAGAACAGGAATTTAGCCGTAACCGTCGCTCTCCAATACTGTTTTGGCCGGGGGGGGAATTCAACCAGGGTGTTTAATTTTTTTAAAGAAGGAATTGGCAAAATGCAACCGCAATTACAGGCGCTTTTATTTGATGTGGACGGTACTTTGGCAGACACCGAGGAGGTTCATCGGCAGGCATTTAATGCAGCATTTGCCGAGGCTGGTCTGGACTGGGTCTGGAGTCATGAGCGTTACCATAACCTGTTGTCAGTAACCGGTGGCAAGGAGCGTATACGTTTCTACCTTGACCAGGATCGTCCGGATTTTCAGTTGCCCGCTGATGCAGATGAATTTATCGCCGCTTTGCACCGTAGTAAAACTGAACACTATGTCGGCATGCTCACGAAAGGTGAGGTGCCGTTACGTCCCGGTGTTGACCGGTTGATCAGGGAGGCACATGCCAGTGGTTTGCGGCTGGCAATTGTCACTACTACCACGCCGGCAAATGTCAGCGCCTTGTTTGAGTACAGTTTTGGTGTTCACGAGGATGAATGGTTTGAACTGGTAGCCGCCGGTGGTGTGGTAGCAAACAAGAAACCCGCACCTGATATCTATAACTACGCACTGGAAAAGATGGGGCTGAAGGCAGAGGAATGTCTTGCACTCGAAGATTCAGGCAATGGTGCACTGTCTGCGCGTGCTGCGGGTATTGATGTCGTTATCACTGTCAACCGCTATACAGACCAGCACGATTTCACGGAGGCGGTGCTGGTACTGGATCATCTGGGCGAGCCGGACATGCCTTGCAAGATGCTGCAGGGTGAGTTGTCGCCGGGTCCGGTTGTCGATACGGATTACTTGCGGCGTCTGCACGCACTTTGCAGGTCTGCATGACAATAAGGCAAGCAACGCGGATGCAGTTGATCCAGCCATTTCACGTAATGGCCCTGCTGGCACGTGCGCGTGAACTGGAAGCAGCCGGTCGTTCAGTTATTCACATGGAAATTGGTGAGCCGGATTTTGTTACCCCGCAACCGCTGATCGATGCCGGTATCAAGGCGTTGCAGGACGGCCATACACACTACACGCCGGCAACAGGACTGTGGGCGTTGCGTGAAAAGATCGCCGGGTTTTACCGGACACGTTACGGCGTCAGTATTGAGCCGGAACGGGTCGTGGTGACCCCCGGCGCCTCGTCTGCGCTGCAGCTGGTGCTGGCGGCGCTGGTTGATAGTGGTGACACGGTGTTGTTGTCAGATCCTGGCTACCCCTGTAATCGTAATTTTGTGCACTTGCTAAACGGTAAGCCAGTGGCTATTCCGGTGGGCGCGGCGAACGGCTATCAGCCATTGCCGCAGCAAGTGAGTGATAGCTGGACAGCGCAGGCCCGGGCGCTGCTGATTGCTTCCCCGTCAAACCCGACGGGTACCTTGCTTGATGAACAAACGCTGCGTGAATATCACGCTATCACGGACCAGAAGGGCGGCAGCCTGATTGTCGATGAGATCTATCACGGCCTGACCTATGATGGCCCCGCATCTACTGCACTTGCCGTGTCGGACGATATTTTTGTCATTAACAGCTTCTCAAAGTATTTCGGTATGACCGGCTGGCGACTTGGCTGGCTGGTGGCGCCGCGCGAGGTGGTAGCGGATATCGACAAGCTGGCACAGAACCTGTTTCTGGCAGCGCCGACGCCGGCACAGTACGCTGCACTCAGGGCCTTTGATGAGGATGTGCTGGAGATTCTTGATGAGCGCCGTGATGAGTTTCGTGCGCGACGCGACTACCTGCTACCAGCCCTGCGCGATATCGGTTTTGATATACCCGTCAACCCTTCAGGCGCATTCTATCTTTATGCGAATTGCAGTCGCTTTACCGATGACAGTTTTTCCTTCACCAGCCGCCTGCTGGAAGAAGCGGGTGTTGCGATAACGCCGGGAATCGATTTTGGCACCAACCGGCCTGAACATCACGTGCGCTTCGCCTATACGACATCATTGGAAAACCTGCAGGAAGGTGTACAACGTCTGGCACAGGCGCTGTGAAAAGTACAATGGCGGGCCTGTGAAAATATCTATAGGATAGTTATGGCAGTGATCTGCAAAACTTCATGGGGCAGCACCGGGCTGCACTGTTGACAGGTAGTGTAAAAGAGCTGATGCATACGTGAACAAGCAAATTACACTGTCAAAAATCCATGAATCCCCTCGTATTGTAGGTATCCTTATTGGTCTGTGTATAGCGCTGCTCGTTATTCTGGTGCGCAACAATGGTGGCCTGCAGTTTCTTGATCTAGAAAGTTATGACCTGTTGCTCAGTATGCGAGCATCAAAGGCAGTTGCAGAATCGCGGGTTGTACTGGTGTCCGGTAGCGAAGAGGATATCCAGACTCTGGGTGAGTGGCCCATGTCCGATATGACCCTTGACCGGGTTTTTGAAAGGCTGACTGCGGCCGGTGCGCGCGCGATCGGTCTGGATATCTACCGGGACATGCCGATACCGCCCGGTTCATCTGAATTGCAGCAGACCCTGTTAGGCAATGATCGCATTATTGTGGTCAAGAAATTCGGTTCGCATGATTCTCCGGGTGTGAAACCACCTGCCTACATGGAAGGCAGCGGTCGTGTTGGTTTCACGGATACCGTTGTTGATGCAGATGGCATCGTGCGGCGAAGTTTATTGTTTCTGGATGATGAAAGCGGTGTGTCATATGGTCTCTCGCTCAGGCTGGCGCTGCTGTATCTCGCGGATGAGGATATCTGGCCACAGGCGGGCGAGCCTGATCCGTCTTATATCCGTCTTGGCGAGGTAACCCTGCCGCCATTTGAGCCCGATGATGGTCCTTATATCAATGCCGATGCAGCCGGCTACCAGCTATTACTGAGTTATAGCGATGGCGTTGATGCCTTCCCGGTTATTGGCCTGGTGGATTTGCTTGCAGGCAACATTGCGGATGAGGTATTTCGGGACAGGATCGTAATTGTTGGTATCTCGGCAGACAGTGTAAAAGATGCCTTCTTTACGCCTATCAGCACCGGATTGCAGGAGCACAAGAGTGTTCCGGGTGCCATGGTGCATGCCTATCTTGCCAGCCAGCTGGTGCGGGCAGGGATGGATGGTGAGCAAATCTTGAAAACAGTCAGTGAACGCTATCAGCTGTCCTGGATTCTGTTGTGGGGGCTGCTGGGAAGTATGGCAGGTCTGTTTGTCAGATCTTTTCCAAGACTTGTTTTGCTATCGATCAGCGGGGTTGCTGTTATTGCTGCAACATCCTGGTGGGCGTTCCAGTATGGCTGGTGGTTCTCCCTGATAGGGGCAGCTGTCAGCTGGTTGCTTTCGGCCAGTTTGGTGACTGCCTACTTGTCCGGCTACGAGCGGCTGCAGCGTGGTCTGCTTATGGAGTTATTTTCAAAGCATGTCTCCAGTGATGTCGCAGATGAAATCTGGAAGAACCGCGACCAGTATTTCTCACTGGGCAGGCTGCGTTCACAAGAACTCACGGTTACCGTGATATTTACTGATATTGAGCACTTTACCACTATTTCAGAGAAGCTCGATCCGGAAGCACTGATGGACTGGCTGAACAACTACATGGAGTTAATGGCCAATATGGTCATTAAGTGCGGTGGCGTTGTAGATGATTATCACGGTGATGCCATCAAGGCGGATTTTGGCGTACCGATTGCCCGCACCACCGCGGAGCAGATCAGGCTGGATGCCATCAATGCGGTTAATTGTGCGCTGGGTATGAAGCAAGAGCTGGAAAAGTATAACCAGAAGACCAGGGAGCAGGGTCTGCCCAATCTGCGAATGCGCGTGGGCATCAGTACCGGCACTGTGGTGGCAGGTTGCCTGGGCAGTTCCGAGCGGATGAAATACACGACCATTGGCGACACGATAAATACGGCAGCAAGAATCGAGACGCTGGACAAGGAATCGTTCAATACCAGTGAGGAATCATCAGACTGTCGTATATTGGTGGCGGAGTCTACAATGAACTATATAAAAGGCACGTGGCAGGCAGAACCGGCCGGATCAGTAGTGTTGCGGGGGAAAACCAGGCCAGTTACCGTCTACCGTGTCGATACCTGTGTGGCGGGAGAGGTTAATCATTATGTTCCGGGTGGAGTGATAACGTGAAAATTCGTATATGCATTACAGTCGTATGTCTCGCGCTTTCTGTGGCAACGGGGGCGGCGATTGCGCAGGCCGCTGAAGCCGCGAAGTCCGGGGCATCCAGTGAGAAGGCTCAGTCAAGCAGTGGCGGTACCAGTAGCAGTGCCAGCCAGAAGGCCAGGGCAGTGCCGGTTTATACGCCACCCAAAAGGGGAGCGCCGCTCGCAAGGGTTGGTGGCGGTTCACGTGGCGTTGAGGATGGTCTGCCGTATATTTCGGTGATAACGCCGGATCATGTTGGCTACACCAGCATGTCTGCCCCTGTTCTTTACTGGTATATCTCTGAAGATATGAAAACCCGTTTTGAGTTTGCCCTCATCAATGATGATGATATCGAGCCGATGGTCGAGGTGACGTCCGAGCAGATGATGACAGCCGGACTCAATTCCATGAACCTGGCTGATCACGGCGTAACCCTGCAGCCGGGTGTTGCCTATCAATGGTCTGTGGCATTGGTATCTGATGAAAATAAACGTTCCAGCGATATTGTTTCCAGCGGGCAGATAGAGTTGCTGGAGATGACAGAAGAGCAAAAAACCGTGCTTGAAAATACCAGCGGAGAAGATCGCGTGGCAATTCTTGCAAGAGAGGGCTACTGGTATGACACCTTCGACAGTATGTCCCGACTGATTGCAGACAATCCGGATAACGCTACCCTGCGTACACAGCGTGCCGCCTTGCTGGAGCAGATCGGGTTGCCGGTAGTGTCAGCGGCCAGCAGGTGATTGTCGTTCCAGGTAATCGCGGACGCGCTCCGCTTCTGCAATAACAAGCGCACCTGTAGGAGCGGAGCGTATCCGCGATGTTGCTCGGCAGCTTAATTCATCGCGCATGCGATGCGCTCCTGCGTCAGTAGATACACTTGTAGGAGCGGACCTCGTCCGCGATCAACTTTCAGACTACCCGTCCCGGGCTAAAGCAACCGCGCTGACAAACTAAAACTGAAGCCGTCATCCTGGATGTCATTATCCGGGTTATCAAAATCCTGGAACGCATGCCCGTAGTACAGGCTGAAATCAAAACGCTTGAATGCGGTACCAATGACGCCAAGTCCCATACTGCCGATGTGATCCTTCTGCGGATCCAGGCCGGTGCGGTTACTGACGCTGGCAAAATCCAGGAACGGTGCCAGCTGTATGGCCGTATTGCTGGCGGCATGTGAATACACCGGGATGCGAACTTCAACAGAGGCAACAAAGCCCTCGTCGGAGACCAGCCGGTTCTCGCGGTAACCGCGCACGGTGTCGGAGCCACCAACGGTGAACTGTTCCATCGGTGGCAGGCCGTGGTTGGCCAGCTGCCCGTCGGCGCGGAAAATAACCTGTGCCTCGCTGTTGCCGATGCGCTCAGCCCACTGGAACTGGCCAAGCCAGGAGACAAACTTGCCATCGCGGTCTTCACCGTTGACGGTGGCATCAAATGCATCAATACCGGTGCTGAACATGGAGCGTGCGGCCACAACCCGGTTGCGCCCGCGGTTGACCATTTCCTGTGAGAAGCGGATCACCGACAGCTTGGTCTTGCCGTTGTCGGTACCTGGCACGAAGGCGAAGCGTTGGCCGAGCAGGTAGGTCTTGTTCTCACGCAGGTCAAGCGAGAGGCCGAGTGTGAGTGTCTCGTTGACTGACAGGTGAAAGGGCTGTGTCAGGAACAGGCTGATGGTTTCCTCGTCGCTCTTGATATCAAGCTCATCAAACGGGTCTTCCACCACCTCGGAATCAATACTGTCATAGTAGACGCCCAGCGTGGTGTCGTAGCGGTTCACCGGGATGGCATAGTTGACAGTCCACTCGTCCAGTCCATCGGCCTTGTCATATTCGAAGCTTAGCGTGTCGCCATAACCGGTCAGGTCCTGGTGAAAACCCCAGATGCGCGCTTCTTCGCCGCCAACACTCGGAGACTGGTGATTGTCTGCAGCGATCCATAGTTGGTAGGGCTGTGCCTCCTGCACCTCAACATTCAGCCGGCTTTCCCCGGGTTCTGCGCCGGGTTCCAGGGTGGCATTGAGTTGTTCAATGCGCGGGTTCTGCTGCAGGATCTGCAGGCGTTCGCCCAGTTGTACGATGTTCAGCGGTGGTCCGGCGCCAAGCTCAATGCGTTTGCTGATGTAGCTGTCTTTCAGACGATGGTCGCCGCTGATCGCAATGTCACTTAGTTCACCCTCGATAATTTCAATGGTGACGATGTTATCGGTCAGCTCCTGGTCCGGGATGATGGCACCGGAGTTGATATAGCCATGATTAACGTAGAACAGGGTGAGGGCATATCGCACAGCCTGCAGTTCGCCCGAGGTAATCTTGCGGTTCTCATAAGGGCTAATGATTTCGTCAAGTTCCGCATTTGTGAAAACCGTATTCCCGGTCAGGCGGAACTGCTTGATGAAAACGCTGCCCTGGCGGGACAGGTCGGCCTCGGGCGGTGCTTCCGGTAATGCAGGCAGTACGAGTGGCTTATGTTCATCTTCCGGTTCAAACGCCGGCAGTTCCAGCGGTGTTTCACTGGGCCGGTTCTGCGGTACGCTGACAGGTGCGGCGACTGCAGAAGCAGTAAAGCACAGCAGTGCCAGCAGCAAGGCGAGTGACGGGATAAAACTGCAATAACCCGAAGGCCAGGGATGCAGGGTTATTTTTCCTGGGGGGGCGATTTTTTCTGACATGGTGCAGCCTTGTATTTGATTGTTGTGGCCTGGTTCATGAACAGCTGTATAAATCATAGCATAGCGTAGCATCGACTTTACGCTGCCAGGAGTTCTGGTGGAACGGTAATAGTTCCCTGTATGCGGTGTAAATAATTCACATCACGGGTGTGCCGGTCTTGTTATGTTTCCGGTTGCAGCATCTTGCTGAGCATACAAATGTAAATATCTCACAGCCTGTTGCCAGCTTTGTTCACAGACAATGACGGGTATGCGTTCTACCGTGTAACTACAGCGGACCGGATATTTTCCGGGCAAAAAAAGCGAGCAATTGGGAGGGGGATTACGACTATGGGCAGGATTGCAGGCAACAGGGCTGATCAGCCTGTTTCTGGCAGGGTCGGGAATATACGTATATTCCACAATACGCACCTGCCTTCTTGACGAGGATAATAAGTACCTGCCTGAAAGAAGTAGTGTTTGTGCTACGCTTAACGGGTAAATTGTTTTGTAGAGCATGTTTTCCTCGTACGGGAATTCATGTGAAACAAGAAGATATACAACAGTTCTGTGAAGCTGTAATAACAATAACATGGAGCTATCCTCCGGGAGTGGATACAAGAATGCTGTTTGCTGATCTGTCCCCTGGGCTTATTCCGTGGTCTGCTACCGTGAATTTATATGGTCTGTCAGGGCCGTATCCGGAGAATACTGCCGGTTTTCTACACGCAAGGTTTTGTAATGAGGACTAGTCCGGCCGCGTCTTTTTTCTCGCGCATGCTGGCAGCATGCGCCTTGCTGGTCAGCCTGCCGACGTCTGCAAATCATGATCTGATTCTGGTTTTCGACCCCAACTGTGATCTATATTGCAGGGGGCTGGTGCATCGATAGTTAATATGAATATCAATCGATCATCCTTCTATTATCTCGGCCGCGAAGTTGTTTTGTCGCTGGCAATCCTAATCTGCCTGGCATATTTGCAACCTGCTCAAGCTGCTGGACCCATTACCAACGGAGATTCGCCAACAGATACGATCGATTTTGACGGTGAAATCGACACCTGGACATTTAGTGCAAACAGTGGTGACGGTATCCGCGTCAACATCGGCGCAACGGACAGGGTCAACTTCACGCCGCTGATTCGCCTGTACGATCCCGGCAGCACCCAGGTTGCTTCCAACCAGGGCACGTTTTCTGCAGATATCACCTGGCAGGCCGCACAAAGCGGTACCTACACCGTCGAGGTGCTGGATTCCAGCGGCACGCCGAACGGCACGGCCACTTACACGCTCTACCTCGCTACCATCCCGGGAAGTTTCATCATTCCAGCCGGCGACGAGGGCGGCGAACCGAAAAACGGCGGCGTGGTGAATCCCGGCAGCATCGACCTCGGCGACATGGACCTGTGGACTTACCCGGCGGACGCCGGTGACACCCTGCTTATCCATGTTGGTGAAATCAACGGCACAGGCCTTGGACCCGAGCTGGTGCTGTACAGCCCGGACGGCGTTGAGCTGGGCAGCAGCAACAGTACGGATGCCACTGTCCTGGATCATCCGGCGGCGGTGGCTGGCACCTACACCGTGGTGGTCCAGGACAGGGCCGCGGACGTCACCGGCAGCGGCGACTACGAGTTGTATTTTGCCGGCATCCCTGGCGACGCTTACAGCGTGCCGGGTCCCGGCGACGAGGGCGGCGCGCTGACCAACGGCGGCGTGCACGCCGGCAGCATCACGGTGGGTGACCTGGACCTGTGGACTTTCGAGGCGGACGTGCAGGACACCCTGCGTATCCAGGTCGGCGAGATCACGGGGACGAACTTTAGTCCGGAACTGGTGCTGTACGGCCCGGACGGCAGTGAGCTTGGCACCAACAAGGGCAGTGCCTCGACCGACCTGGATCACCAGGCGACGGTGGCCGGCACCTA
>Ga0224509_10000370_pt1 | contig 12387 bp, 16 predicted proteins | sample SF_Jan12_sed_USG_5_FD_170158 | JGI IMG/M metagenome (GOLD analysis project Ga0224509, IMG submission 170158) | Sediment microbial communities from San Francisco Bay, California, United States - SF_Jan12_sed_USGS_24 | ecosystem: Environmental > Aquatic > Marine > Sediment | place: USA... | reverse complement strand
ACCAGCTTCGACGTAACCGTCTCGGGCATCAGCGGTGTAGATGATTTGGCGACAGTGCAAAGTACCGTTACAACAGCATTAACGGAGTATTTTTTATCGGTCGAACCGTTTATCGCAGGCCTTACTATCCCACCTCGTAACGACCAGATAACCCGGACTCGTGTATCGGCGATTGTCGAAGACATTGTTACCGCTGCCGGCGGGACGTTTACTTCCGCTGTATTCTTCGAGACTGGTTCGCCTGGCAGCCTTACCGCTTACGTACTTGGCGAAGGTGAAAAGGCGAAAGTCGACACCGTGGTATTTAACTAATGGACTGGCTTAATATATTCAAGCATTTGTTACCTAACGCGCGAGCGTGGCGGATAACAATAGAAAAGCGGCTCCGCGAATTCTTCCAGGGCCTTACCGGCATTGGGGAAGACGCTAAAACGTTTTTCGATGGTGTATATAACGACCTGGACCCGCAGTTAACCCGACAGCTCGACAACTGGGAAACGCAGTTCGGACTACCTAACACTGCACTTACCGAACAAGAGCGCCGCGACCGGTTGGACGCCACATGGAAGGCGTTAGGAGGGCAGTCTCCGCGCTACATACAGGATACGTTACAGGCTGCAGGATTCGACGTTTATGTCCATGAATGGTGGGTACCTTCCGTAGAACACCCGACCGGCGGTTCCGTTAACGGTGACGTTATGCCAGTGGCCCGTAATCCCTTCGATTATCTATGGGACGGCTCGAGCCCTCGGGAGTTTATCGGTTCTGGTCACGACTTGGCATATTGCGGCGGCGACGAATGTTACTCTAACTCGCAAATCGACCCACCAGGTTACCCGCTGGTTAATAAAATCCTGGAAGCGAACGTCGGGCCAATTGGCGCCGGTCATATCCAGCTATTCGCCGGCGGTTTGTTAGCGGCCAGTGGTGCCGATACAGTAAGTTACACCCAAAAGCAATATATAATCCCGGCCGACCCAACAAAATACCCGTTTTTCCTGTATATTGGTGGGCAGAATTTCCCAGACGTAGCGACAATACCAGGCGCCCGGCGGGACGAGTTCGAAGACCTTTGTTTAAAAATATGCCCTACCGAACAATGGCTCGGCATTTTAGTTAATTATTCGTAAGGAGTTACGACCATGGCAACTAACCCCAATACGCTACCGGAAAATGCCGGCCGTATCACCGCCCCCGACGCTAATTATACGTATGGCTCGGCTAAAGACGATAGTACCGGTACGACTGGTGACGGTACGCCTATTAAAAAGGCGATACTTAACGATACGTACGGCTTCCAGCAAGCGTTACTAAGAGCTGCGGGGATCGTACCGACCGGAAACGCCGAAACACAACTCGCATCCCAGTATATGCAGGCTGTTGTAGAATTAGCCAGCGGTCGCGCTTTTAATTACGACGAATCCGGTGTCGCCGACGGTTACATTTTAGATTTACGCGCTAACCAACAAGGCGTAGCGGCTTACTTTGAAGGCATGATAGCCAGATTTACCCCTGGTAACACAAACACCGGCCCATCTACAGTTAATGTAAACGGCCTTGGCGTGACCACTATACGCCAGCCCGGCGGATTAATTGACGTAACTGCGGGCGACCTTATCGCGGGGCAAACTACAACGTTGATTTATCGAACTTCCCCCGGGGTACATTTTGAGTTACAAGACAGTGGTGACGATAAAGTCGGTACCGTAGTAGGCAAGGCATCGAGTATCGTACCGGAAGGCTATTTAGAGTGTGACGGTTCGGCTATTAGTCGTACAACTTATGCCGTACTTTTCGCGGACATTGGGACCCTTTACGGCATTGGTGACGGCGCTACTACATTCAACATTCCAGACTTACGCGGTGAGTTTATCAGGGGTTGGGACAACGGTAGAGGCATCGACCCGGCGCGCGCTATCGCTACATTCCAGGCGGACGCCTTCGAATCTCACAACCACCAAATCAGAGACCGTAATTTATATCCGTTGTCTGGTGGTAGTTTGGCGTCGGCTGCCGGTGTGGGTAGCTTAACTGGTAATTTTTCAGAACTTACCGGCGGTACCGAAACGCGCCCCCGTAACATTGCTATGATGTACTGTATTAAATTTTAATAGGTGGACGATATGAAACTTTATAACTATGACGATAACGGTGTTTTTACAGGGGTTTCTACTGCCAGGCTTGACCCGTTGGAAAGCACCGAAAAAAAACCGGTGTACTTGATTCCACGCAACGCGATTAAAACACCGGTGCCGGAAGAAGACGGTAAAATCGGTGTATTCGACGGCTCTAAATGGTCGCTTGTAGAAGATCACCGGGGCGAAGAAGCGTACGATACGGACGGGGAGCCCGTTACCGTAGACAAAGTGGGTAGTTTGGTCGACTTAGGCTTGACCGATACAGCACCACCAGAACCACCAGCCGACCCGCGCCAGGTACGAGACGCCGCGCTCGCTGCTTTGGTACATGACTTCGGCGACGGTCGCGTTATCCAGTGTCGCCCGCACCCCTATTCCGACGAAAGCAATATGCGTAACGCCATCGAACAAATGGGGCGCTTAGGTCAATCAGAACGTTCGTGGTTCGCCGCAGATAACACCGGGGTAACTGTCACGCCTGCAGACCTGCAGACGGCGATAGAATCCGGCCAAGACCAGTCCGCTACCGTGTGGGCTACATTCTTCGCAGATATTGGAGGTTAATACCATGCCTAGCATATTCGAATTTGTTATCGTCCTGTTTGTTCTTCTAGCCGCGTGGTTTTTGTGGTCTCTTCGCGGCCAAAATATTAAAGAATATTTCCGTACTCGCGACGGTAAAGGTGTTCTTAAAGGTATTGTCCTGGCTGTTGTCTTTGCCGTGGGGCTCGCAGTGTTGTTTAGCCTGGGAGGCTGTAGCGGTACGTACGTAAACGACGCTTCTGTCTACGCTGGTCTTGACCACACGAAGAAGTTAAGCCCGCAATGCGAGGATAGAGGTCCGGACAACCGTACCACCAGTAACTTAGGTGTCCGTGTCAATCTCTACGAATCTGCCGACGAGCGCTTCCGTACTAACGCAAAGTACACGCATCATAGTTGCGCCTTTAGCCCCGACGACCGCTCGTACGACGCCCTGGGGGTGGAATTGGAGTACAAGCTATGGGAACGCTGATAAGTACCGATAACTTCAACCCAGCAACGGACGTAAAACTCCGTTGTACTTGCGGGCATCCGGATTGCGACGAACGTAGCGTCGACCAGGAAACGTTAGACCAGGTCCAGTTAGTACGCGAAGACCTGGGGCAACCTATGACCATTACGTCCGGCGGCCGTTGCCCTAATCACCCTAACGAACGTACCAAGAGTAAACCAGGCGACCACCAACGCCAGAAAGCCGTAGACGTTGCTTGTAGTGACGAGCAAACCGAGACTAAGCTAAAGGTCTTGGCCGGCCGCCATGGGGCTACCCGGGTCGCTGGTGGCGCTTACTGCGGGTTTGTCCACATGGCATGGACCGAGACCGAGCGTACGGACGTACCAACGTGGAGCTATTAACATGAAATTATGGGATGTTGTAAGGACCGTAGGTTCGGGTATTGTGCGCGAAGTCGTACCCGGTGGCGGCCTTCTGGTAGAAGCGGTTAACGCATTTCTTCCGGACGGTCAAAAGTTACCCCAGGACGCCAGCGGCGAAGATATCGACCAGGCGGTCGCTAAGTTACCGCCGGAACAGCAAGCCGCCGTACTGGAAAAAGAGTTCGACGTCGATATTACCCATATCAAGGAAAGTAACGCGACGGTCCGGGCAATGCTGGAAAGTGACGCTAAAAACCCACATAGTACGCGGCCGTATATCGCTAAGGGCTCGTTCCACGTTGTAGCCTTCGCGGTTATCGTCGCTATCTCCGTGTGGGCTTACGGCGTGTTTACTGATAATAGCGAACTGGTCAAGTCCGTAATGGATGGTTGGCAATTTGTGTTAGCGGTTATCGGGCCGCTGGTAACGTTGCTATGGGCTTACTTTGGTGTGCTTAAACAAGAGCATAAAAACAAACTGGATGCAGCTAACGGAGCGTCGACGAAGTCCGGTTTAGCTGGTATTATTTCGTCCGTACTACGACGCTAATAAGATGAACATTTTACAAAACGGCGGACAACCAATGCCCGATAACCCTAATAACTGGATAGTTGCACTAAACAGGTTACCGCCCGAGTCCGGAGGCGTCCTTATGGCTGTCGTCATTGCAGTATTAAGAGTTATATACGACCGTAAAGAAACTAAACCACTGCGTATATTATTAGAAGCCGGTATTTGCGGCGCGTTATCCTTGTCGGTAACGTACGGTATATACGCCCTCGGACTTAATTCTAATTGGGCCGTTTTTGCCGGTGGTGCGATAGGTTACATAGGTTCGCAGACAATACGCGAATTAACGGTACGATTGATTAACAACAAAATAGATTCTTAAAACATGGATAGTTTAAAGGCTTTAGCCTGGTTGTTAACTGGGATTATACTAGCGGTTTGCGCGGTGGTTGTGTTCGATACTGTAGAGCAACAACTTATAGCGTATAAAGTGCCGTCCGTGTCGGCCAAGTGCAAAGACGGTACGTACAGCACTTCGAAACGTGGCTCGGGCGCTTGCTCTCGACACGGCGGCGTAGAAGTCTGGATTATTCGTTAGTATCCGTAACGCTCCCTGTAATCTTCTTCCTTTGGTCCTGTAGGGTGTTCGGCGCACCAGACGCCCCAGGCTTTACGGTGTGGGTAATGGTAGCCGTCGCAATAGCAAGTATCGAAAACGCCCGTACGTTCCTTCCACTCTTTGTAACGACTCATATCTAACCGGTAATCGACCGCCCCACAACAACGACACTTAGGCGGTCTTACGTATTCCCATAGTTCCCGAGCCAACGACCGGCGCGCGCGACATTGCCCGCACCGATAATGCCGTCTTGGTCGACGTTTGCCGTTTAATACTTGGCAATATTCGGCGGCTCGGGTTTCCCATGACCACACGGCTAGAATGCTTTTTGCCCGGGCTTACCTTGGCGGTTTTCCCGCTTGTGGTCGGCGCGCTTTTTGTTGTATTCGAGCTTTTCTTCTAGGGCTCCCATGATATCGTAACTAGCGTCCTCGGCTATGCGTAATATGGTCTCGATACACACCGTATACGCTTTACTTATCTGGTCGCGGTTGAACCCGTCGTAAATAGCGACGGCCAAATCTGCCAGCGCCACATTAATAACCAGGTGTTGACCGCCGATAGTCGTAATTTTACGCCCGCGTAGTAAACGGTGGGGCTGTAGAGCGCCTTTGTTGTAGTCCCACTGGTAGCGGGCGCCTACGTCCAGGAGACGGATAAGCGCGTCGGCGAGTTCCACTTCTCCCATGGCGCGCCATAGTAAATGGTCGTCGTTAAGGTGCTTACGCTCGCCCTCCGTGGCCTCTGCGACCTCAGTAGACACCAGTTGCAACGTTTGGTAAATGCAGCGGTTAGGGTCGTCCCACCAGCCTACAGCCTTGTTTTGTTCGTAAATGACCTGGGCCAATTCGTTGTAATCAATAGACATAATATTAACTTCCTTCTTCGTTGGTTAAATGCTTCTTAGCGACTTCCATTACTGGCGCTAAATTAATATGGGACTTATGCCAGGCGACGACCTCCGGGTTATCGGGGTCGTTTTCCGGGCCGATATATTCCCGTGGGTCACTCTCTGCAGCTCGGAAGAATTCTTCCATTTGCTGCCGGTCCTGTTGAATGTTGAACTTAGCGACCATAACGTCGTATGCCGCCACGGTGTACCGTAGTTCGTCGGTAGTCACTTCTTCGCCTCGGCGTACGGCGTCGGTGATTTGGGTTAGTGTACGCATAGCTACGCGCTCCTAAGTGGGTCGACCAGCTTACGCGCCTCGGCGATATAGTAGTCGAAGTTGATATTAGACCGGTGCGCGTCGCGAATGTCGTTACACGGTGCTACCAGCCACCCTACGTTAAGCCCAGTACGGCGTATCTCGTACTTGGACTTGTTCTTCGTATTAATCCGTTCGTCCCAGGGCAAGCCCGTAGAGTCCAATTCGTGCGGCTGTAGATGGTGGTAACCGACGGGGCCATTACGTACGGCGGTTAGCTCGGCGATAACCTGCTTATAGAAGTGGTCGGTTAACTTGGTGGCCCGCTTCCAGGACCCAACGATATTACCTTTAGCTGGCGGGGATATTTTCACCAGCTCGCCGCCTTCGGTGCCAATATAATAACGGGTAATATTTTGGAGCTGGCGTTCGTTACCTGCAGTGTCGCAAATAACCAGCTTGTCCGCGCGGCCCACTTTGGTACGGAGCATAAAGTCGAAGATATCCTCGTGGCTTCTGATAAAGTCGCCGATATCTTCACCACGTACGAGCGCCGCTTCTGCAGCCCTGGCGACCACAAGTTCGCTATGGTTCTGGTGCCACTCTCGTTTATATTCGTAAGCGCCTTTACGCTTTAGGTCGCCGCCTTCGTACTCGGCGATATAGTTGTTAACGTCGCGGATAAACATACGGGAGTAGATAGCGCTTTCCAGTTCCAGGCACGTAAAACCTTCCCACCACTTACAAACCGCTTTCATGTGGTCCACATAGCCACGGGGGCAACGAACGGTAAGGCCGTCGGTATTTACCTGTATCATTTGCAAACCTGGTATGTCGATAAGGTGTTCCGCCAGTAGGCATAATAATAGCTGGCCGTTAATCGTTATCGACATAGTGTACTGAGGGTCGAAGAACGGGCTATATTTGTTGTTACTGTCACCGTAGGCACCGTTGCGAGATAGTTTAATCGCCTTGTTAAGTGGGGTGCCTTTTGCGTGTTTGGCGCGCTCGGCTTTAAGCATTGCGTCCACTACGCCGAATTGGCTACTAAGGTGTTCCGGGTAGAGATTGTTAACAGCTCCCAGGCTCGGGTAGTACCCGGCGACGTCCCAGTCGTAGATAACGTAGTCGTCGTCGCTGTAAACAATTGTCGAATCTATCGAGCCATGAATACCACCGGTGCCAAAATCATATTGGAAGCCCTCTACAATAGTGTTTAGCCCCGACTGGTCCTTCCACCCGCTAACGAATTTAAACCGGTCAAGGTCGGCGCGCTGGATTAGTGCGTCTTTACATTTACTAAGTAACAGCCCGTTTTTAAGCTGTCGGTCGAGGACCTTACCTTCCTTTAGGTGCGGTACGTCGGCATGGGTTAGACCATGTACTTTAATTACCGTTGGGTCCATGTGCATAGCCATAACCGGTGTTACGTCGAGGTATTCGAACACCCCTTTAGTTTCGGTAATAACCTGGGACGATAGCCAGTCGCGTACGCGCTGGAATTCCGGGCGTTTAAATTGAATATACGGGAAGATAACATTAGCTAACCCAATAGACGGCCGTATCGTTTGGCGCTTCTGCTTTCTACCGTTTACATAGGTGTAGCAGCACCCGGGGTTATTCTTCTCCAACTCCATGATAAAGAGTTCGGTACCGATTTTTTTATCGCTATGATTAAGGAAGTTTTTACCGTACCTGGTACCCAGTTCTTCCCTAAATTCTATCATTTCCAAAGTTTCAATATAAAAGGCTTCGGTCTCGTCGACGTCGTGGTCGTTGTATTTGTTTAGTGTTGGTATCTGCGCTACCTGCAGCGGGACACCAGGTTCGAACGGTAGGTCCTCAATATTTTGAGACCGCATGTTAAATTCAAGCATTTTTAGCGACGTAAGCCGCGCTTTGTTGTCGAAGTGGTGGACCTTAGATAAATCGATTTGCTGGATTAAGACGTCGTTATCCCAGATAACGTTACTATTTCGGTCTTCCCAGGGCGTAGCGATAATAGCGGCTGCTTTACCGTAGCAGTCGTCGACACTTAAACCATGGTGGAAGTTATTAAGGATGAAATGGACGATAGGGTAATCGAACCCGTTATTATTAAACCCGACCATTCTACAACCGGCTTCCTTAAGGGCGTGTAGGAAGACCACAAGGTCGCGTAGTTGCTGATACCGTGGGCTTACCTCGAAGAAGGCGCGGGTACCGCTACGGGGGTGCTTAAAGGCCGCTGTAAATACATTGGGGTAGGTCTCTAAATCGTACACCCAGTCCAGCGGGTTAAACGGCACCAGCTCGCTAAACGCTTCCGGTGTGCCACATTTCGGACACGCTGGTAAACTTTGCTTATAGAATTTACCACACCCGTTTACCGGGTCACATTTACGACGGCCTCTAATCATTGTTTCGCCTTAATAATCTGAGTTACCCATTCTCGACGTGGCGCGCGTTCTTCGTTTTTAAAAACTACTCCGTCGGATAAAGGGCATTCAAGAGGGACACGCCAGAATATAACTTCCCACTCTCCGCGCTCACCATCTACCGGTCTCGAAGAATGCGGGATAACGCTTTCTGTAATATTGCATCCCATAAACAAACCCGACAAAGCAGGTGTTATATGTCGTTTTAAATGCTTACAGCCAGCGCAAGTTTTACGGGTGTTAGTCATAACAATAGCCCTATTTATTATTGAAAAAGAGACCCGCCGAAGCGGGCCAAGTAGGAGAAATATTATTGTTATACTTTCGGAAGTGCTGCGATTTGCTCGGCGGAATAGTTAACCGCCAATAGTTGCGCCTCGGTCCACTGGCCGCCGTCCGGAGTCTGGTATTTAACTTCGGCTGGCGCAGGTGCAGCCGGAGCTGCAGGAGCGGGCGCGGCTGGCGCTGCGGGTCCTTGTCCTGGTTGCGGCTGCAGTAAATCCGGTGCAGGTTGTACAGGTGCCGCCGGTGCGGGAGCTGCAGGAGCGGGCGCGGCTGGCGCTGCGGGTGCAGGGCTTGGGGTTGCCCCTGGCATTGGTGCCGGAGTAGGAGCGGCGCCAGGCATTGCCGGAGCTGCAGCGGGGGCCAATGGCGTAGCACTTGCACCGGCTGGTAATGCGGCTGCAGGAGCGCCACCGAACACCGCGTCGGCGTTAGGACCGGTAACAATTTCTTCCCCGTAACCCACAAGCTCTACCATTGAGTGATTAAGGAAAATACCGGGCTGTTGTTGCGAGCCGTTACCCTTCACGCTACCAGCAATACGGATATAGTAACCGCGCTTAATCATAGACGGGTCGGTAATCAACTTGTGGGCGCCGTTTTCCAAAATGTAACACTTCGGAGCGTAGCCACCAGAAAAGTTAAGTACCCAGTGACCCGGGAAACCTTCACGGTCGCAAGGCTTGGTGCCTTTAGTATTAGGGACCTGGCTATCGCCGTCGGTTACTTTAAAAGCGAATTTCGGACTAATACAGCCGCCGTTAGCGTCAAACAGCGACGGGAACGAGGTACGGGCTTCGTTGTGGATAATCGCCCACAAATCGTTATACGTAGCGTCCGTCTTAGCGATAGCGATAGCCATAAAGTAATCTACTCGCGGTTGTCCAGCGTTCGGACCGTTTTTAATAACGAGCGGGTTACCTTCGGCGTCCTTGGTTTGACCTTCGAAACAATCGCCCTGTACCAGACGACCAACCGGGGTTAAAATTTGCGTTACTTGTTGTTGTGTCATTGTGAGAATACCTGTTTTGCTTTGTTTCCATTATCCGGAACTATTTTAACTCCGGTCCGAGGTTGTGAAGAATACGCCTTAATGACGGCTTCGTCAACACCCAATTTTATAGCCTGTTTGGGCGTAATGGCTTCTTTCTTACGAAGGTCTTTTCCGAGCATATCACCCATAGCGACAACTTCGTCGAACGGCTTAACCCACTTATCGCGGCCGTACGTATCTTCGCGAGACCAACCGGGTACCAATGCACCAGCGCGCATACGGCCGGCGACCTGTTCTTCGAAACCCGACTCTAAATATTCGAGTTGTTTACGGGCTCGTTTCACTAAAGCCAGTTGTACGCCGAGTGCTTCGTCCGATAATTCCACGGGGGTGGGTTTACTCGCGGCTTCGAAGAGACGGTTACCCGCTGTAAGTGCAGCTTCGCAGGCATGGCGAGCCGGGCAATGCTTACAATGGTCGCCGCTATTGGTGGTTGCATTAGGTCCTAATGCAGTAGCGGCATTACAAGTCAGTTGGTTAAAATAACCGCGTAGGTCGCTGCCTTTTACTTTCCACTCGCGGATAGAGCCTTCCCGGTGAAATGCCCGAGGCTGCGCTATCCGTATACGAATGGTAGTAATCTGGTCTTCGAGACCGTTAACTCCGTACTTATCGAATATGCCGGCCGCGTAGTTAATCGACTGCCAATTCTCGAACGCTTCCACTACCTCGTATCCGAACTTGTAGTCCCAGATAAATAGCTCGCCGGTTTTACGGTCGAAGAGGAAGCAGTCGCACGTACCGAAGCTGTACTCGTGGACTCGTTGGGCCTCAATACGTTCTTCTACACCCAGGAAGTCACCACCAAAGACACCGCGTTCGCGCATAATCATAGCGACGTCGTCGGCGTATTCCTTGGCACCGTCGAACATTTCTTCGGTATAAACGACACCGTTAGGGGCGGTTTTACCTTCCCAGTCGGCCCACTTGCCACCGTTGAAACCGCGCGCGGCATTCTGGATAAGTTCGGCCCCTATTTCGTGCGACGCGGTACCCTCTGCAGCTTCCGGGGTTTCCTCGGTCTCGGGGTAACATTGGGCCATTAAGACCCAACCAGTACACCCACCAGGTTTACCCCAGATACCAGCCGACGACGGCGGTATGATTGAGTGCGACATATTAACCCCCGAGTCCCAGTTCCGCCGCTACAGTTGGTACCAGGTCCGGACGAGCGCCCAAGAGTGCTACCGACGCTAACCCGGCTTTATTAGCCGCTGCGAGCATTTCTTCCGGTGTTTTACCGGCTGCCGTAGAAGCTGCCATTAATGCCGGCAATGTGGTTATACCGCTAGCAGGCTGGGCAGCAGCCGGGGCAGTAGTAGGAGCTACAGTAGGTGGCGGCGGTGTAGCTGGTGTTGGTGCCGGTGAAGGTGCGGCCGCAGCCGGCGCAGGAGGCGGGGGAGTTGCAGTAGGCGCCGTGGCAGCTTCGGAAGCCACAGTGGGCGCAGGTTCCGCCGCTGGTGCGTTTGGGACTGGTACGGCCATAGCTGCGCGGAGTTCCGCTTCGACCTCTACTACGAGTGCAGCGTCTACGCCTCGCTTCTTCTTCCATTGTTCGGTTTTAGCGAGTTTCGCTTTACTTCCGGCATGGATGCGAGCGTCCCAGGGTAAACCGTCTTTATCGACGTCAACGCTGGAAGGTGCCGAGGATGCAGGCGCCGCTACTGTCGTGCTGGAATCCGAACCAGTTACAGGGGGCTCCGGGGGCTTTGGGTCGACTGGGTTTTCCGCGAACAGTGACGGGGAAGGCTCGGCCGCTGGCGCTGGTGGCACTTCTTCTACTGCAGTTGTTACGGTTGCGGTAGTTGCTTCCTGGTGTTCGTGACCTTCGGCCGTTACCGCAGGTCGTACAGCTTCGGTTAGTTGCTCGACGGGAATTTCGAAAGCGGCGGATACCGACTTTAATAACTCTTGCTCGAATTCTTCTAACGAGATAGCAGTATCGGCGTTACCGCCCTGCTTACTTACGTCGATAGCGAGACCGTGTAACATATCGGAAGCGCGAGTTAATGCGTTGTAGTCCAGGGGGACCGTTAAAGTTATCTGGTTCATTGCGTCATATTCTCCGTTTTGGTAGTTGACGGTATGGATACTATAGCGTAATCTCTACGCCGTCAACAAGAAATAATTATCGAGGGTTTTAAAGTGTCCGACGCATTAAAGGAATTAAACAACCGGGTTATAGCCGGTGTAGCTGGTTTTAAAGCAGGGTCGCCCGAAGCACACCAAGCATTACGCGCGGTGCTTAATGACGCTTTCGCGGACGGCTTACTCTCACAGCCGCCAGAATGGGAAACCCCACTCGATGTAAAATGCTACTTGCGTCCTGAAATTAAACAAATCGATATCGAAATTAGTGTCGGTATTGTATTCGACCAGGTGGCGGATAAGTGAACCTACCAGTACAAAAACCGTTAGCGGCTGCAGTCGCCCGGGAAGTAGCGCTTAAATTACGACCGTACCAGGCGACCGCCAAGGCTGATATTTACCAGGCCTGGAACGACGGCGCGGTTAATGTGTTGGCCGTACTTCCTACCGGCGCCGGTAAAACGGTTACGTTCTCCGATATCCTGCACGACCACCAGGGCGCGAGCTGCGCTATTGCACACCGCCAGGAACTTGTAGCCCAGATATCGCTAGCGCTAGCCCGCGACCGTGTCCGCCACCGAATCATAGGTCCTAAAAACGTCGTTAAGTTGTGCGTTAATTTGCACATGGCCGAGATAGGCGCCAGTTATTACGACCCTAACGCTAAGTGCGCGGTAGCCGGCGTCGATACCCTGGTCCGCCGTGGAGGTG
>Ga0224509_10000368_pt1 | contig 12398 bp, 9 predicted proteins | sample SF_Jan12_sed_USG_5_FD_170158 | JGI IMG/M metagenome (GOLD analysis project Ga0224509, IMG submission 170158) | Sediment microbial communities from San Francisco Bay, California, United States - SF_Jan12_sed_USGS_24 | ecosystem: Environmental > Aquatic > Marine > Sediment | place: USA: California... | reverse complement strand
CGGCCGTCTCCCGGATCGGTGAATCCGGAACTACCTGCCCAAGGCGCGTAAAGTGCCGTACAGCGTTTTCATTGGCACCCTGTCCCCTTGCCGCTTCACCCTGTTTGTAAATACTCGACGCAATGCGTTCCTTCAGGTCCGCCTGTGCGGCAACATCATCTGCGGGCGTTAAGTTACGCAGGCTGTAATAAGAACTTTCCGCATCCTCAAAATTTCCCATATCGAAATGCGAGTATGCGATTACGGTCCAGGCTGTGCGCGCGTTTTCAGGCTTGGCCGGCGGCTGCTTGGTCACGACTTTTTTGCCAACGGCAATAGCCAGGTCATACTGGCCCTGCAAGAAGAGGTCTTCCGCGACCGTTGTCAGCACGGCTCCTGACTCAGGGTGTTCGGGAAAGATATTCGCGAATCGCAGCCCGCTGTCGAGATACCGCTGATGCCAGGTGTCTTTACTGACGCCTTCCAGTGTCGCTTCATGCTCGCGGTACGCAAGCAACGCCGCATAACCCGCTTCGGCCGACCTGTCATTGAACGGGTAACTGTAGGACGTTCTCTCATACTCCATCATGGCAGCGTCAAATTCCCCGCTTTCATACAGCGTCTCAGCCAGCAGGAAATTCGTGTTTGCCGTATCCGCTTCGCCCGGGAAGTAGGCAAGATACTTGCGGTACCAGTTCGCCGCTTGCTGAAAATCGGCTTTATTGCCTCTCTTCTGAGCTTCCGCATGATAGTACTGTGCGAGATCTGTCAGGTTGGTCTTGAGGTGTCCCGCCACGGACTCATTCGCCGCGCGTGGGTTCCGCATCCAGAACTCGCCGTGCATTCCATAACGTTCAACAAAGCTCTTCTTGCCCTCGAGCACGAGACTCGGAAATCCGCCTTGCTTGTAAGACTCGATAACCTGGACCTGCAGGGACGGCGACATCGGGTGAAACGGGTCCTGTTCGACAAATGCCTCGTAGGTTTCCGCCGCGTCCTGAAAGCGTTCTTTCTCTAGATACAGGTCGCCGAGGTTGCTGTAAATCACATGGCTGTAACTTGGCAGGCCTCTCTGTGCGAGAAAGCTGTCGATACTGTCCGCGCCGTCCATATAAGAGAAACTGATACTCAATACCCGGAAGGTGTCTTCGATCATCTCCCGCTCGGCGCGGCTCAGGGCTTCCAGGCGTTTCTCGCCCTCACCAACGCGCAGACCGGCGATACGCCTGTCAAGAAGTTCAAAAAACGGGCTCAGGCTGTCCTCATGTATGCCCAACTTAAACTGCGACCAGCCAAGCTTGTAGAGCGACTGCTCGTAGAAACGGGATCTTTCGCCGTAAGCCCGGACATCCTGGTAGGCCGCTTCTGCATCGTCGTAGCGTTTGTTGACGAACAACATTTCGCCGCGCCGAAACTGTACTTCGTCCACAAGCAGCGTGTCAGGAAAGCGCTCGATCAACTCGTTCAGTACCGTCAGTGCATCGTCGTTACGTCCGCCAACTTCATAGGCGCGGGCCAGCTGGTACAGGACCGTGTCATTGCGGCGGTAATTGGGATAGGCCTCGAGAAGTCTCTGATAAAGCCCGACCGCATTGTCGAAATTTCGCGAGTCCAGCGCTTCAATGTTTTCCGTCAGCTGCTCTACTTCCGTCGCTTCGAGCTCCAGGTCACCAAGACGCCGCAGCGCTTCCGCCTGGAGTTCGGCGTCAGTCGAAACAAGATCCAGAAAGTCACGGTAGCTTTCGCGCGCAAGCTCGGAACTGTCGAGGATTGTCTTGCCCGGACGCACATCCACGCTCTTTTCCTCGAGGCTCTTGATCGTGTCATTGGCAGCAAGTGCGACCGGCGCAGTAACCAGCGCCGCGATCAGAGAGACAGCGAACAGGAAGCGCACGGTCACTCGGAGACCTCCTCAGACGAACTGGAGATATCGTATATCGCGGCCAGCGCAAATCGTGCCTGCACACTGTAGACACCGAGGCGATCTTTCTGCGCCTGCAGTTCACCGACGGCAATCTCCTGCAGAAAATCACGCTGGCGAATTATCGCGTCCGCAATTTGCAGGCGCGTGCTTTCCAGGCGAGGTGCGAGGCCGTAAACGCGATCGCTTAGCGCCTCAAAACGCAGTGGTTCAGTACGCATAACCTCATCGATCTGGCGACGCGAGCGTTGCGTTTCGACGAGCGCTTCGCCAGACAAATAAAGGTCCCGACGAACCAGCCCCAGGCGCTCCTTGAAATCCCGCTCGAGATTCCACTGCAGTACCCCTTTGAGCAGATCGACCTTATCGCGCACTTCGGCTGCTTCGGGAAGATCTGCCCGCACGGCCCGACCGCGCTCAAGGCCAGTGACCTCGTCCCACATGTCGAACTCAGACTTCTTCGCGAGCGACAACCAATCGTGTGAACTCTCAATAGAGTCCAGCGTCGAATCGAATGAGAGTTTGGACTCAACCATCCGGTCGAGGTCAGCCCGCTCCAGCGCGGCCTCAACCAGGGGCAGTCTTTGCGCATACGCCTCTTTGCGTGTTTCAAGCATATTTTCGAAGACGTCGACATTTCGCAGCCAGTCCTCGATATTCCGGTTCAGGTAGTGAAGATCCCGGTAGTTCTTCAGACCTTCCTGGAACTGATGCGTCGCCAACAAATGAAAGAGATACCTTGATTCCAAGCCTTCGGGTAAAGTCTGGAGATTCCAGTACCATCCCGAACTGTTGAGCGGATCGTTGGCAATAAACTGATTGAAGAAATCGCCCGATTCGATAAAACCGATAGTCTCATCGAGCCGGTTGGACTCTTCGTTAAATGCCTCGATTGCGTTCAGGTAATGATCAGCCGCCTGGCTGATTGCATCCAGCTTCGCCATCGCAAACGGAATGGCCAGGAGCGACTCCTGCACGGCAGAGTCCAGTAGATCCCGGCCACGAAGCTCCATCCAGGGAACCAACGCGCGCCGGTAGCTACTCATTTCGGCGTCGGCCCAGCCCACTCCCAACAGAGCCTTGTTGGAAAACGGCCCCTCAAGCCGAACGCGCTGCAAGGGGATTTTTGCCGCCTGCGGCTGGCCATCCTGGAGTAAGGCATAACCGAGCGCCACGTTCGCCTTGTCACGCAATGCATTTGTTTCGTCGTTATATGGCGCCATGCTGCCGAGTTCATCCAACAGAACCCTGGCTTCCTCGATACGGCCGCTGCGTACCAGCGCAACGCCGGTATTGAATTTCGCGTATCGCGCCCACTCGGTCTGACCCTTCCAGTTGCTCAACCCGGCTATGGCCTGATCGAAATTGCCAGCGTCGATTTGAATCTGCGCACCGAGCATCGCAGCTTCGTTTTCGAGGTGTTCGGGCAGTGCGCCGGCGATATTCGCCAATGCACCCCGTGCTTTGTCGAGGTATCCACGCTGGTACCAGATCTTCGCCAGAAAAAACCAGGTACGATCCCGGATGTCCGGCGCCACATTACTCGCAAGCAGATCCTCAAAAATCTCGGCAGCTTCCAGGTGATGGCCGTAGGAGAGATACATACCGCCAAGCAACAAGTCGGCTTCCTCGGCATGATCTGATAGCTGGTTCTGCTCCTTCGCGACAAGCAGTCTTACGATGGCAGGTACGTAATCTTCCTGGTAGAAATGGAACAGCGCCTCACCGAACTGGGGATCCTTGATTTCTACAGGTTCCACGCGATCGCCAGCGGCCTGTACGACCGGGACGGTAACCAGGAGCAGGACGCAAAAGCGCAAGATAAATAAACGGCTTGCGCGCAAGGACTACTCCCATTCCTTGATGGCGAATTCCGGTTGTTGTTTTTTCACACTATCGGTGATTTCCAGCTCTACATACTTGGCACCGATACCCTTGTCAAAGGTCATCGTAGCGCCCCGGCGATAGTCCCTGACATTCGGGCCTTTACCTACAAACACTGCGACAAGCTCATGCTCGCCGGTCTTCAGGTTCGCCATATGCACACGATGCACACCGCCCCGCATCAGCGCGTCAGCCTCGCGCGCCGTATACAAATAATTGGCAACTTCCTTGCCGTCGATCTTGATATTCACTGAATCGAGATTGAAGTACTCACCGACGTCCAGCGAGACGAAGAACGCAACCTGTGAATTCGCAGGGAACAGCAGCTCCTCTTCCAGCAAAAACAGGTCTCGATTGAGATCAAGAACCTCTTTTTTAAGCGTCTGTACTTCCTGGTCAATAGCACGAAAGTCCTCTCGCGACCGGGCTTCACCAGCACCGGCAGCGGCAGCCTTTTCTGCGGTTGTGCCAGCGCGGGCAGGGTCCGCGTCCTGCGCAACGGCAGCCAAACTAAACGCAAGCAGGGTCGTTGTGACAAGCGTTATGAATATCTTGGTCACGTCATTCTCTCAACAGTGAACGAATTTGATTGAGATACATGTCCTCGTATCCCGGCTTGTACCCGTGATGTACGTGGCGGACAGTACCCTGACGATCAACAATAACCGTTACGGGCATGGCCTCTACATCGTAGAGTTTACTAACTTCCTTGCGGGAGTCGAACAGTACCGGAAAGTTGACGCCGAGGTCGTCCATCATGTCCATGGCGCGACCTGAATCGTCATCGATATTGACGCCAAGCAGATTGAAACCGACGCGCTGGTAGCGCGAATACAACTCAGCAAGCAACGGCATCTCCTGCCGGCACGGGCCGCACCAGGTAGCCCAGAAATTAATCATGACCACGTCGCCACGGTACTCGGATAAACGCATGTTTTCACCGGTCGAGCTCTTGAGAGCGAAGTCCGGTGCCTGCTGGCCCTCCATGCTGCCTGCTGCGAGGCTGGAGGCGGCAAAAACACCAAATACCAGGGCGATAAGCGAATTCTTCAGTTTCATAGGTCCATTCCTTGTGTAACGAGCCCTGCTCCTTCCATTGGAAAAGCGGCCCAGACGGCACCAATCAACGACGAATGGTGACAGTCGAGCCCCTTCCGGGCCGTGATTATGGTCACAATTGCTCAGGTTTCTCTGAACATAATGACGCATAGTCCGATGAGACACGCCACACGCGTAATCGCTACAGATTACGTTAAATTGACGCGAATCCCAATATCTCTACAGAGACGAATGTGCCGCTTAATGATAGGCCTATGAGTATGAATTTAAAGTGAATATCCGTCGCCTTTCAGCGACATCGACTGGCCTTCTCGCCACTATTCGGGCGCGTCTGAAGCAGGCTGCATCAGGCCATCCGAGTAGAAGACCCGACCCTCGTCGTCAATCACGATGCTCTCGTAGTCGGGCAGGCTGCCAATCAACGTCAGACCGCGCTCCACACCCATGACGAATACCGAGGTCGACAGCGCATCCGTTATAACGGCATCGGGGCCAAACACCGTGGCGCTGCGTACGCCAATGGCAGGCTCGCCAGTGCTGGGCTGAATAATGTGGTGATAACGGACGCCCCCTTCCTCGAAATAGCGCTCATAATCACCTGAGGTCGAGATCGCCTCATCAGCCAGTGGCACGGATATCGCGACCTCGCCATCTTTGCGCGGATCTCGAATACCCACCATCCATGGCCGACCGCGCCGATCACCGAGCAGCCTTGAGTCCCCACCCGCCGTTACAATGGCGTTCTGGACGCCGCGGCCCCGCAGGATGTCGATGCCGCGTTCAACCACATAGCCTTTGGCAATGCCGCCGAGATTGATGCGCACGCCCGGCTCCAGAAAATGCACCGTACTCCTGACCTGGTCGAGTTTTACCAGTCGGTAATCAATATGCTGGCGTCCAGACTCAACGGTTTCGAGGTCCGGGCGCTGCCCGGAGCGAAAATCATAGTACTGCCCGACGCTGTCGTACGTAATATCGAAAGCGCCCCTCGTCAGGACCGAAATATCGAGTGAACGTTGAATCAGCCCAAACAGCTCACTACCAGCCGCAACCTCGCCCTGTGCTGCGTCCCGATTGATTTTTGATATTTCGCTCTTATCTTTATACGTACTCATGAGGCGATCGATGCGTGCCGCCTCCTGAAAAACCTCTTCGAGCGCCTGGCGACCAGCTTCGGGGTCGTCGCTCCAGAGGTGAATGCTGACCTCGGTACCCATCATTGCGCGGGCATCGCTAAACCAGTCGGCCAGCGCAGGAGACGCCGACAACGTCAACAGGAGCATTGCTAGTTTTGGCCCAAGACCGGGGTTATGCTTGGTGCGACAATAATTAAGCAAGGAGCGGGACAGTGACTTCATTCCTGATTTTTTTAGGGCTAATCGCCGCCATTGTGTTCTGGGCGATTGGTATTTACAACCGACTCGTCAACGAACGCAACAGGGTTAGAAACGGCTTTGCGCAGATCGACGTTCAGCTTACCCGACGTCATGACCTGATTCCGAATCTTGTTGAAGCCGTCAAGGGCTATATGAAGCATGAGCGCGAAACGCTCGAGGCCGTGATCCAGGCTCGTAATACGGCCGTATCGGCACTAGACACGGCTAAGGCAGACCCGGCCAACGCTGCAGCAATCAAGGAACTCGGCGGCGCCGAAGGCGCACTGGGCAGTGTTCTCGGGCGCCTGTTCGCCTTGTCCGAGGCATATCCTGATCTCAAGGCCAACCAGAACATGATGCAGTTTCAGGAAGAACTCGCCACTACCGAGAACAAGGTTGCCTTCTCAAGACAGGCGTTTAATGACGCCGTAATGGGTTACAACAACACCGCTGAAAACTTCCCCAACAACATCATCGCCAACACGTTCGGTTTCGAACTCGCGAGCTTCCTCGAAATAGAAGCGGAGGAAATGCGGGAAGCGCCGGAAGTTTCGTTCACCTGATTTTCAGCTCGTTGCCGAAACCGTGAATTTCTTCGCCGCGCAGGACCAGGCACGCAAGGCGTCGCGACGCCTGGTCCTTGCTTACATTGCAGCCACTGTCCTGATCGTTGCCGGCGTCACCGCTATCGTCGGATTCGCACTGTTCAGTATTGGCAATACCGGCTATGACTACACGCTGGGCGGCTTCATTGGTGCGAATGCCGGCATGCTGGTCGGCACCGCCTTGCTAACCACGCTTTTCATTCTCGGCGCCAGCCTGTTCAAGACATCTGTGCTGTCATCCGGTGGCGGCGCTGTCGCCACCCAGATGGGCGGCACGCTCGTGCCCGCAGACGTGCGCGACCCATTGCGTCGACGACTTCGCAATGTCGTCGAGGAAATGGCGATCGCCTCGGGCGTCCCCGTACCCGAGATCTATGTGCTCGAAGAGGAAAGCAGCATTAATGCGTTTGCGGCCGGGTTTACTCCCAGCGATGCAGCCGTTGCCGTGACGCGCGGCACCCTTGAACTGCTCGACCGTAACGAGTTACAGGGAGTTATTGCACACGAATTCAGCCATATTCTTAACGGTGACATGCGCCTGAATATCCGCCTGATGGGCGTCCTGTTCGGCATCATGGTGTTATCTCTGATTGGACGCCTGATCGTTCGCGGCGGCTATCATGCAAGCATTATTTCCAGTCGCCGCGACCGCGGCGCACCGGTCGTGCTCATTGTAGGACTCGGTCTTGCCATACTTGGCAGCATTGGGATGTTCTTCGCGCGCGTTATCAAAGCAGGGGTCTCGAGGCAGCGCGAGTTTCTCGCAGACGCCTCCGCCGTACAGTTCACGCGCCAAAGCGAGGGCATTGCCAACGCGCTGAAGAAAATTGGCGGCTACAGTCAGGGTTCGCTAATTCAGGCAGCGGACCCGGAAGAAGTCAGCCACATGCTGTTTGGCTCAGGTTCGAAATTCGCCGGCATCTTCGCGACGCACCCGCCGCTGGTCGACAGGATCCAGGCGCTGGACCCGGGCTTCAGGGAATCCGACTTTCCGCAGGTAGATCCGCGCCAACACCGATCGATGGAGCGCGGTCCCAGCGAAACCGCAGCGGCATTCGCTGGTGGCGTTACCACCGCCATTGCCAGCGGGGGCGCTCAGATGCTCGCTGAGTCAATCGCCGAAACGGTCGGTCAGCCGGAAAACGAGCATGTCGAGTACGCGCAGCATCTGCGGCAATCGACCCCAGAGTCGCTATATGAGGCCGCGCATTCCGCAGAGTTCGCCTACCTGCTCACTATCGCGCTTATTCTCGACCGCTCGGGGCGCATGGTCGACCGACAACTCGCACTGGCAACGGAGCAACTCGGTACCGAGCGCGCCAGGCTGCTGCGACGGTACTATGATGAGCTTGCCGCTACGGGGCCGGAATATCGACTGCCATTGCTCGAAATCGCTTTCCCTGCACTCAAGCTGCGACCGGTGCAGGAGCTGAGTTACCTGGTGTCGCTCACCACGCGCATGATCGAAATCGACGGCGAAATCGATCTTTACGAATATTGTTTCTACCGCATCTTGATGAGCAACCTTGGCAAGGCGGTGGACCCGTCTGGACGCCGCCGCGCGCTGCGCTCGAAACGCGGCGATCTGCAGGCATCGGCGATAGGATTGCTGCGCGTCCTCGCCGACTACGGCCACGATAACGAAAGCGAACGAGAAGCAGCGTTTGCCACAGGTATTGAAACCCTGGGTCCCTGGGCACGGGACTACGTCTACGAGTCTGACCGCAAGTTCACAGTAGCGGTTCTGGACCACGGCCTTGACGTGCTGCTCGGGCTCAACAGTAAAGGCAAGGAATCTCTGCTTCGAGCAATCAGCGCGACTGCAGGTCATGACGGCAAACTCACTGTCACAGAGGCGGAATTGATTCGGGCTGTCTGTGCCGCACTCGACTATCCCCTGCCACCTATCCTGGTACACAGATCGCGTTAATTAGTAGCGGCTCTTTTTGTCGTATCATCGAACTCCGGAGCGATTCATTTGTCGGACACAACCATGAAGACCCAACGCATTCTGGCCATCTTGACCTTGCTGGCCCTCTTTGTTTCATCCTTTGCACACGCTGCGACGCGCGAAGAAAAGCGAGTTGCTGATGCAACCGACGTTCTCGACCAGCTATCTCGAATCCCGGAGAAGAGCATTCCGCCCAACCTGCTCTCGCGGGCGTACGCTGTTGCCGTTATCCCGAACGTCGTGCGAGCGGCATTCGGGCTGGGTTTGCGCCGCGGCAAAGGCGTCATCGTGGTCCGGCAGGACGATAATTCCTGGAGCAATCCGGCATTTATTACGCTAACCGGTGGCAGTATCGGCTGGCAGGCTGGAGCCGATTCAACCGACGTCATCCTGGTGTTCAAAACGCGTACGGGGGTCGATGGCATAGCCAATGGCAAGCTGACGCTGGGCGCGAACGCATCAGTGGCAGCCGGCCCGGTTGGGCGGCACACGAGCGCCTCAACAGATATCGTATTCAAGGCAGAGGTCTACTCCTACTCACGCAGCCGCGGCTTATTTGCGGGCGTTGCGCTCGAAGGTGCAGGCCTGACGATGGATCGCAAAGCGAACGCGACATTCTATGGTTCGACCAGCATGACGCCCGAGAAAATCTTTGTTAGTTCGCCGAACCTTGCGCCCGATATCGCGAATACATTCGTCCAGATTCTGACTGCACAAACCACGCGACTACCAACATCACCTGGCATGCAGGCCGGTGCCGCGCAGTCCGATACCGGGGAAGCCGAAGCCGATGTACGTACTTTCGGTATGCCTGAGCCCGGCGAGGCGGATGACGAAACCGAGTACGACCCTAACTACTAGAGCCGACGGAAACGCGTTTGGAAGAACTGATCGACAAGGTCCAGCAACTCGCGGAATTGATGGGGCCTAATCCTTACCTGCAGGCCACCATTATTGCAGCTGCTTTCATTCTGGCAGGCAAGATCGCCGACTGGATCATGTCCGGCATCATCAGGCGGATTGCACATAGATCCACTAATGATTTTGACGATAGTCTCGTCGATCTCGTCCACCGTCCCGTGTTTTTGTCCTTCGTCCTCCTCGGCCTGGGTCTTGCAACACTGCGGGTCGGCATGCCGGCCGCGCCTGAGTTCCTGACACTCGGCCTGCTCAAGACAATCGCGATCGTTGTCTGGTTTGGCACACTGGCCGGCTTTAACAATCTGATTGTCCGGTCGTTCAGGAAGTCGTCACAAAGCAAGCTGGTGCAAAGTGGCATGCTTGCGCTTCTGCACAATGTCGCCAAGGTCGTGCTCGCCGCGATGGCGGTGTATTTTATTTTCCTGGCTTGGAACATCGATGTCACAGCCTGGCTGGCCTCGGCAGGTATCGTCGGTCTGGCCCTGAGTTTCGCCGCCAAGGACACGCTGTCGAATCTGTTCGCCGGAGTCTCTATCGTCATCGATGCGCCCTACAAGACGGGGGACTACATCATTCTTGATTCCGGCGAGCGTGGGATCGTGACGGACATCGGCTTACGCAGCACCCGCATCCTGACGCGTGACGACGTCGAGATCACAGTGCCAAACGGCATTATCGGCAACAGCACAATTACCAATGAAGCGGGTGGCCCACCGGCGCAGCACAGGATCCGAATTGGTGTCGGCGTTGCCTACGGCAGCGACCTCGATCAAGTCATTGACACACTGCAGAAGGTTGCGGAAGAGAACGCCAGTATACTTCCTAGTCCGGAGCCACGAGTACGCTTCAGGCTGTTCGGCGACTCAAGCCTGAATTTTGAGTTGTTAGGATGGATTGCGGACCCCGCCAGCGGCGGTCGCGTAAGACACGAACTAAACTGCGCGGTCTACAGGGCGTTTAACGCACAGGGAATCCAGATTCCGTTTCCGCAGCGCGACCTGCATGTGCGCACTATGCCTGCGAGCGACTAGCCCTGCTGGTTTTCGTCGTTGCGGCGACGCCGTGCTTCGCGAACAAACTATCGGTCGTCCGTTGCGTCTTCCTCGGGTACCTGCTCCGCACTGGGCGCATTGCCACCGTCGGTCGGCAACACAGCGTCACCGTATGCGGAACCGGCCTCGTCCTCAGCAGCGGGCTCAGGAATTACGGCCATGGGGAGATTGCCCTCAGGTAAGCTCTCGGACTCATCTCCGTCATCTGTCGGCGGCAACACGCCAAACTGCGCCAGGTATTCGGCTTCCTTACGCAGGCGTTCTGCTTCTTCGGCGCGACGCCGCGCTTCTGCTGCCGCTTGCTGCGTGCGTCGCAGCGCTGCGCGCTTGCGTTCGGACCGAGCCTCGAGTTCTTCGCGACGCGCGTCCTCTTCCTCCAACTGAATGCGCTGCACAGCCGCACGTGCGTTGATGCATTCCTGATCGTAGCGCGACTCCTCGCGATTCTGCTGGCAACGGACCATGGCTGCCTCGAGAAGCATGGGATTATCGATGAATTCGGTGGTCGTACGGACCGGTGGCTCATTCGGAGTACAGCCGGCCAACAGTCCAATCCCGAGCAATAATGCTGTCTTGTGGCTCGCCATCATGGTTGGTCTTGTCCGAAAAGTTGATTAAATGGTAGAAAATTCAGCAAGCTGGAATGGCTATCATAGCAAAAATTTCAAATTCCCCTTTAGGGCAGGGTTCGCAGTTTTGACATGTGACGGGGGCTATTCGAGTTATAGTGCCGTCTGCGCACGAGGTGGGTAGATAAGATTGTCAGGCTCAAACCAGTTTTCCCTGCTAGGCCAGCGGCGCTTTGCACCGTTTTTTGCGACCCAGTTTCTCGGCGCCCTCAACGACAATATCTTCCGCAACGGCCTGGTCATCCTGATCACTTTCCAGGGTATCGTCGTCGCCGGTATGGATCACACCCAGCTGGCCAATATCGCGGCTGGCCTCTTCATCCTGCCGTTCTTCCTGTTTTCTGCAACGGCCGGTCAGCTCGCAGACAAGTATGAAAAGTCCCTGCTGATCCGGCGGGTCAAGATGCTCGAGATCGGCCTGATGATTCTGGCGGCTACTGCCCTGTTCACGGGCAGCTACGCGCTGCTCTTGGTGGTGCTCTTTCTCATGGGCTGCCAGTCGACGATGTTTGGCCCGGTCAAATACGCCTACCTGCCACAGCAGCTGGCCGATGACGAACTCGTGGGCGGCAACGCTCTGGTCGAATCCGGTACCTATGTCGCGATCATTCTTGGTCTGATCATCGGCGGCATCGTCGTCGGCGACGACATTGCCAGCGGGCTTGGCTTTGATAAGCAGGCGATCCTTGGGGGTTGCCTGATCCTCGTGGCCGTCATGGGCTACCTGACCAGTCGCGAGGTACCAAAGACCCGCGCGGTCGACCCCGATTTGAAGGTCAGCTGGAACGCCTGGAAAGAAACCTGGCACATCATTCAGTTTGCGCGCGCAGAACGCAGTGTATTTCTGTCCATACTCGGCATTTCATGGTTCTGGTTTTTCGGTTCAGCCATGACAATCCAGATTCCCGCTTATACGCTGGACCTTCTGAACGGCAGTGAGTCGATTACGACATTTTTACTCGCCGCATTCGCTATCGGCGTTGGCATCGGATCGTTGTTGTGCGAGCGCATGTCGGGGCAC
>Ga0224509_10000367_pt1 | contig 12406 bp, 12 predicted proteins | sample SF_Jan12_sed_USG_5_FD_170158 | JGI IMG/M metagenome (GOLD analysis project Ga0224509, IMG submission 170158) | Sediment microbial communities from San Francisco Bay, California, United States - SF_Jan12_sed_USGS_24 | ecosystem: Environmental > Aquatic > Marine > Sediment | place: USA... | reverse complement strand
CAGGTTTCACGCGTCCTGAAAAAAGACGGTGTGTTTGCCTTCGCAACATTGGGGCCCGACAGTCTTCGGGAGCTCGCACGGGCCTGGGCTCGGATCGACGATCAGGCACACGTCAATCCGTTCCCGGATATGCATGATATCGGCGACGGACTGGTGCGCGCCGGCCTCCGCGATCCTGTGCTGGATGTCGATCGCCTGCAGGTTACCTACGAGACACCGGACAGGCTCTTCGCCGACCTGACGCGGGCGGGCGCCCGCAACGCCATCGCCGAACGTAGTCGCGGCCTGGTCGGCAGGGGCCGCTTTCAGGCAATGACCGAGGCACTGGCCTCCGGGCGCGCGGACGGCAAGATTGTCCTCGACCTCGAGCTCGTTTACGGGCATTGCTGGGGAGGCGGCCCCAGAAACGACCCAATGAACTATAAAGTTGATGCGGATCGCATTCCGTTGCGCGGCTAAGCGATTGTTAAATAAGAATTAATCTTAGCGCGACTCATATCAGAAGGATTGCATGGACGCAGCGATTTAAGTACAATTCCCGCGCTAATTTGCTAGCTTTGGCGGCAAACCGGCCAACCGACGAGTTCCCGGGGTCACCGGGCCAGCGCTCACTGGCAGTTCCAGTACTCGTCAACATCCGGAATATTTAGACAGATTGCGACCGTTTCGGCGGTTGCAGGGTGGACAACTAATGATACGAAAATCGTTTTGGGGCCTGGTGGGCCTGGTAATGGCCAGTACGGCAAGTGCCGAGTGGGCGCTTAATATGCCCAAAGGCGTTACCGACCTCAGTGCCGAGACCTACGACCTTCACATGATGGTTTTCTGGTGGTGCGTGGCCATCGGCGTCGTCGTCTTCGGCGTTATGATTATCTCGCTCTTCAAACACCGTAAATCGCAGGGCGCGGAGCCCGCGACGTTTTCGCACAGCACGACGGCCGAGGTTATCTGGACAGCGATTCCGGTCGTCATCCTGCTGATCATGTCCGTGCCGGCGGCGGAAACGATGATCAAGCTTGAGGACACCCGCGACCCCGACCTTTCCATCGTGATTACCGCATACCAGTGGAAGTGGCACTACAAGTACCAGGACGAAGGTGTCGAGTTCTATTCGAGCCTCGCGCGTCAAAGCGTTGACGCTCGTCGCAAGCAGTCCGGTGTTGATGTGAACGGCGTTGAAAACTACCTGCTTGACGTGGATAACGCGCTGGTCGTACCCAAAGGCGCGAAAGTGCGACTGCTGATGACCTCCAACGACGTCATTCACTCATGGTGGGTGCCTGAACTGGCCATCAAGAAGGATGCGATTCCAGGCATCGTTAACGAGACCTGGTTCAAGGCGAATGAGGTCGGCACCTATCGCGGCCAGTGCGCCGAGTTGTGTGGCAAAGATCATGGCTACATGCCGATCGTTGTCGAAGTCGTTGAGCCAGAGGCCTTCCAGGCCTGGGTCGACACCCGCAAAGACGACGGCGCCAAACTCGCCAGCGCGCAATAAGCAATATTTCGGAGTATTAAAGGTATGACTGCTACTACCGTAGACACCAACGCCGCGGACCACGACGACCACGACCACGGACCGACCAAGGGCATCGGGCGCTGGCTGTTCTCGACCAACCATAAGGACATCGGCACGATGTACCTTATCTTCAGCCTGCTGATGTTCTTTATCGGCGGCTCGATGGCAATGGTCATTCGTTCGGAGCTCGCCATTCCCGGCCTGCAGTTTGTGCACCCCGAGTTCTTTAACTCGATGACCACGATGCACGCTCTGATCATGGTGTTCGGCGCGGTAATGCCGGCCTTTGTCGGTCTCGCGAACTGGATGATCCCGCTGATGATCGGCGCACCTGATATGGCGCTGCCACGGATGAACAACTGGTCGTTCTGGATTCTGCCAATCGCGTTCGGCATCCTGTTATCCACCCTGTTCATGCCGGGTGGCGCACCTGCGGGTGGCTGGACGATGTATCCACCGCTCGTCCTGCAGACCGGCGACGCGTTCCCGTTCCTGATCTTCTCCGTGCACCTGATGGGCCTGAGCTCGATCATGGGCGCCATCAACGTCATCGTGACGATTATCAACATGCGCGCACCGGACATGACGCTTCTCAAGATGCCGATGTTCGTCTGGACCTGGCTCATTACGGCTTACCTGCTGATCGCGGTAATGCCGGTGCTGGCCGGCGCGGTCACGATGCTGCTGACCGACCAGTTCTTCGGCACGAGCTTCTTCCTCGCGGCCGGCGGCGGTGACCCCGTCATGTTCCAGCACATCTTCTGGTTCTTCGGGCATCCCGAGGTGTACATCATGATTCTGCCGGCCTTCGGTGTTGTGTCGGAGATCATTCCGACGTTTGCACGCAAGAAGCTGTTCGGTCACGACTCGATGGTTTACGCCGCATCATGTATTGCGTTCCTGTCGTTCATCGTCTGGGCACACCACATGTTTACTGTCGGCATGCCGTTGACGGGTCAGCTGTTCTTCATGTTCGCGACCATGCTCATCGCTGTCCCGACGGGAGTGAAGATCTTCAACTGGATCGCGACGATGTGGCGCGGCTCCATGACCTTCGAGACGCCGATGCTGTTCTCGCTCGCGTTCGTCTTCCTGTTTACGATCGGTGGCTTCTCGGGCCTGATGCTCGCTATCCAACCGGCCGACGTGCAGTACCACGACACCTACTTTGTTGTCGCGCACTTCCACTACGTGCTCGTGCCGGGTTCGGTGTTCGCCATTATGGCCGGCGCCTACTACTGGCTGCCGAAGTGGACGGGGCACATGTACAACGAGAAGGTCGGCAAGCTGCACTTCTGGGCATCGACTATCTTCGTCAACCTCACGTTTTTCCCGATGCACTTCCTCGGGCTCGCCGGCATGCCACGACGTATTCCGGACTACTCAACGCAGTTCACGGACTTCAATACGATCGCCAGCATCGGCGCTATCGGCTTCGGTCTGTCGCAGCTGATTTTCGTGTGGATCCTCCTGACTGCCAAGAAGGGCGCGAAGGCTACGGATCGCGTATGGGAAGGCTCGCACGGCCTTGAGTGGACGGTTCCGTCACCGGCACCATGGCATACGTTTACGACCCCGCCTAAGGCGCGTATCGCAAACGAGTCTTTCGAGTAAGGCGTGGACGAACTTGAGCGCAAGAAGCGTATCCGTCGCACGACCCTGATCTTCGTGGCGGTTGCCCTGGCGTTCTATATTGGCTTCATCATGATGGGCGTAGTCCGCTCCTAAACAGGATGAATATGAGTTCCGAGCAGAAGAACAACGCAAATCGAAACCTGGTACTTTCGCTGCTGGTAGTGGTTGTTGGTGCGTTTGGTTTTGGTTACCTGCTCGTGCCGCTGTACGATGTATTCTGTGAGATCACCGGGTTCGGTGGTCGCACCAATACGGAAGCGGTGGCGGTGACGGAAGCACCCGACCTTGAGCGCGAGATTCGCGTGGGGTTTGTAACGACCGTTAACTCGTATGCACCCTTCGAATTTGCGGCAGATGCAGACAGCATGACCGTCCACCCCGGCCAGATGTACTTTGCCACATTCACGGCGAAAAACATGACGGACGAGGACAAGGTGGCGATGGCCGTGCCGAGCGTGGCGCCGGTCGCTGCAGCCGAGCACTTCGTCAAGATTGAATGCTTCTGTTTCGACAGCCAGTCATTCACCGCACGCGAGGAGCGGGCCATGCCGCTGCAGTTCATCGTTGATCCGGACCTGCCCGACTACGTGGACACCATTACTTTGCAATACACATTCTTCGACACCGCACGCGTGGCGTCGAACTAAGTACGCTCCAGATTTCCAGAGAATCAAAATGACGACCCACTCAGACGAACATTATTACGTCCCACACGGCAGCCACTGGCCCGCCGTCGGCTCACTTGGCCTCCTGTTCCTTATGGTCGGCGTTTCGAGCTGGCTAAATGGCGCAGGCGCAGGTTTTTACATCATGCTGACCGGCGTTGCCATCATCATTTTCATGATCACAGGCTGGTTCGCCGCGGTCATCGGTGAGAGCGAAAGCGGTCTGTATAACGCACAGGTCGATGCGTCATTCCGCCAGGGCATGTTCTGGTTCATATTTTCCGAAGTCATGTTCTTTGCGGCTTTCTTCGGCGCATTGTTCTACGCCCGCAACATGTCCATTCCGTGGCTGGGTGGCGAAAGCAACAACTTCTTTACGAATCTGCTGTTATGGGAGGGCTACGAGAGCACCTGGCCGACGAATGGCCCGGGCAACATTGGCGGTGAGTACGAGACAATGCCGCCGTTTGGCCTGCCACTGATTAACACGGCACTGCTGCTGACTTCATCAATCACCGTAACGATCGCGCACCACGCCCTGATCGCCGGAAAGCGCACGCAGCTATCCATCTTCCTGGCCGCGACATTCCTGCTTGGCTTCGTGTTCGTCTACTTGCAGGGCGTTGAGTACATCCACGCATACCAGGACCTGAATCTGACCCTGTCCTCCGGTATCTACGGTTCAACGTTCTACATGCTGACCGGCTTCCATGGCATGCACGTAACGATCGGCGCGATCATGTTGACGATTATCTTCTTCCGCGTGTTGAAGGGGCACTTCACCACGGACAAGCATTTTGCCTTCGAAGCGGTCGCCTGGTACTGGCACTTTGTCGACGTCGTCTGGATTGGCCTGTACGTTTTCGTCTACTGGATGTAAGCATAGAAACGGGACGCCCTAATTCCGAAATAGCGTGTCCGGCACCGAATCAGGATAAACGACGGGCGCTGCGGCGTCCGTTTTATGCCGGGTCAGCCCTGCACCCAACCCATCAGGTAGGATATGAGCAGGAACAGCACAAGGATGGCGGACAACGCTACCCGAATCTGTAGCGCCCGCTGTACCTTATGCGAATCGTGACGCTTGCCGGAAAGGTAGAACAAGCCCGAACCGAGGCTGATCAGGATGGCGGCCAATAAAACGAAGACTATCAACTTCATGATCGATACACATAGAAGACGAGCGCGCAGTATAGCGTGAACAGCGAAACCAAAAAGCCGTTACCTTCCTGGCTGCCACTCCTGGTCGGCGCGATGCTTGTCATCCAGTTTGCCGGGCTCGGCGCCTGGCAAGTCAGTCGCGGCCTCGAGAAGCGCGCTGATCAACAGCTATTCAAAGACGACACGGGGTTCGCGTCCTGGCAACACGGCATGGAAGTGCGCCCGTACCAGCGCCTGGAGGCCTCAGGAAACTACGACAGCGAACACCAGCTGCTGCTCGAGAACATCATCGTTAACAGCCGCTACGGCTATTACGTCATTACGCCCCTTATTGGACTCAGCGGGGAGCCGGTATTGCTCGTTAATCGCGGCTGGATCGAGAAGACGGCCAAGCCGCTGGATATCGCCCGACTCGATTTGCCCGCGAACCGCCTGACCGTGCGCGGGCGCGCCGGATCCCTGCCGCGCGCCGGCATGAAGATGGGCGACGCTGTCAATGCGGGGGACGACTGGCCGAAAGGCGCTGTATACCCATCAACCGAGGAGGTTGCGGCGGCGCTTGGCCGTGAGGTGCAGCCGTTCGTGCTGCTCATGGATCACGAGGAGGAGCACGGTTTCTTTCGCCACTGGGTACCCACCGAGTTCGGCCCGGGCAAGCATTTTGGCTACGCGTTGCAATGGTTTGCCATGGGTGCCGTTCTCTCCGGCCTTCTGATCTGGAACTATCGCAAGAAACGCCTCAAATAATGACTGCCGACAAGACAAAGAAAGGCCGTGTCCAGCTACTGCTGATTGCGGCCGTATTCCTCGGGCCGCTGGCGCTCGCCACCTGGCTGTATTTCGGCGGACAGGGCCTGACACCCGATGCCCGGACTAATAATGGTGCGCTACTCGAGCCTATCGTGAACCTGACCGACGCCCTGCCCGAGTCGCCGCTGTTCGCCCCTGCCGATGGGCACTGGTCGTTGATCTACGCCAATTCCGAGGCATGCGATGAGGCCTGTGAATACTCGCTATACACACTGCGCCAGTCGCGGCTGATGCTGGGAAAAGAAATGGACCGTCTGCTGCGGGTCTTCTTGCACGGCGATACCCCGCCCGATACAGTGCTGCTTGCCGATGAGCATCAGGGCCTGATAACGCTGCAGGACAGCAACCTCCGTGACCTGCTGGAAAACAAGAAGCCCTCAAATCTCGCATCCGGTGGCTATTTCCTGGTTGATCCGCTCGGAAATCTCGTTCTGTATTTTCGCCCGGACATCGAGCCGAGCGCCATGGTTGAGGATATCAAGCACCTGCTGGAGCTTTCCCGCATCGGCTAGTTGGAACCCCGAGTGAACACGACGGTAGAAACACACTTGAACTGGCAGGACTACTACGAGCTGACCAAGCCTCGGGTTGTCATGTTGATTGTTTTCACCGCCATCGTGGGTATGTTTGTCTCCGTGCCGGGATGGCCCGGCATTACACCGCTCGTGTTCGGCACACTCGGCATCGGCCTGGCCTCATCCTCGGCCGCGGTCTTCAATCATATTCTTGACGCGCGCATCGATATCCAGATGATGCGCACCCGGGGCCGGCCGCTGCCACAGGGCAAGCTGACCGAAAGGTCCGCCCTCGTGTTCGCAACGATTCTGTGCATCATCTCGATGCTCATACTCGTGCTGCTCGTGAACGTGCTGACAGCGATTCTCACTTTCATATCGCTCATCGGTTACGCGGTTGTCTACACCGTGTGGCTGAAACGGGCAACGCCGCAAAACATTGTGATCGGCGGTGCCGCAGGCGCTGCGCCACCGATTCTCGGCTGGACGTCTGTCACAAACGAAATTGAAGCGGGTGCGTTGCTGATGTTCCTGATCGTATTCGTGTGGACGCCACCGCATTTCTGGGCGCTGGCCATCGCTCGCAAGGAAGAATACGCGAAGGTCGACATTCCGATGTTGCCGGTCACACACGGCGAAGCTTATACGCGGCTGAACATCCTGCTTTACACAATTCTGCTCGTACTGGTGACGATCCTGCCGTACCTGATCGGCATGAGTGGCATCATCTACCTGCTGACTGTGCTCGTGCTGGATGCGTACTTTCTCTATTACGCAATCCGGATGTTCCGCGACCCCGACGACGTGGAGCTGCCGATGAAGACGTTCCGGTTTTCGATCAGCTACCTGGGGTTCCTGTTTGCGGCCCTGCTGATTGACCACTACCTGATGTTCCAGCTCAATATCTAAACTGCGAAGCTGGTGAGTGTGCGTTCACGGGTGACGTATTACACTCGGGGACACCATGAGTTCCGAGGCAAACAAGCAGGCGTTTGAAGCACTGGTGCAACCGCATTTCGATCGGCTGTACCGCCTCGCATTTCGACTTACCGGTCGCAAGACCGAGGCCGAGGACCTCTTCCAGGAACTGCTGATCAAGGCCTTCGGCAAGCTCGACGACCTCGTCGCAATCGACGAACCAGGGTCGTGGCTGTCGCGCGTTATGTATAACTTGTTTATCGACGAGCAGCGGCGCTTTGCCCGCCGCCGCATGCATACCGTCGAGGAGGGCTTTCTACCGGTCGGTGGCATAGAGGGCTTTGCGGGCACCGAGAGCCCTGAGCGCGATCAGCATCGCCTCGAACAGCTGAATCAGCTGGATGTGGCACTGAAACAGCTCAGCGACGACCATCGACTGATTGTGCTGCTACACGACACTGAGGGATATAAACTCGAAGAAATTCATACCCTTATGGGAATACCGGTCGGTACCGTCAAGTCACGACTCCATCGTGCCCGGGCGCGCCTGCGGGAAATACTTGTCCAATCGGGAACCTTTTCCTAGCCCCGTTCGTGTAAAGAGTCAGACAGGACAGACACCATGAATAACAATAACTTGGAAAGACAGGATGAGGAAGTCCTCCAACTGTTGAAGGACTACCCGAAACCCACGGCCGATGCTGGCTTTTATGACCGCGCCCTGGCCCGCGCAACTCATGAGGGATCTCGCCGCCAGCGCAACCGTTGGGTCATGACCGGCTTTGGTTCGGCCGTCGCCGCTGGCCTGGTTCTCTGGTTCGTCGGCACTGTGTTCCTGGCAAGCCCCGATCTGCCGCAGCCGGAGGCCAGCATTCCGGGGATTACGATGACGCTCGAGGAACCCCGCACGGTGAACCTCGTGTTTGCATCGACCAAGGCGCTCGACATGGCGACGCTCACGGTTACACTGCCGGCTGGCATTGAGCTCGCGGGTTTTCCTGGTCAGCGCGAAATTACGTGGCAAACGAGCCTCGTAGAAGGCAAGAATTTTTTGCCGCTCAAACTCATCGCCTTATCCTCTGCGGGTGGCGAAGTGCTTGCGCGGCTTGAACATGATGACCGTGACCGCACATTCCGGTTGCGTGTGGATGTGAGCTAACGGAGTGGGTCAATGAAGCAGCTGAACATATTTTTTGCCGTCCTGGTTCTAACCATGCTGGCATTTGCACCGGCTACGGTCAGGGCGGAGGAGGACTTCGATGACCTTGACGTCACCATGATCGTCCTTGATGACGTTTCCGAGCTCGACAGCACTATCGCCGAGATGGATGGCCCTGACGACGATGACGTAAAGGACGAAGACTGGGAAGTTGAGAGCGAGTCAGATGACGACACATCTGACCGCGATTCGGACGACGCCTCCTCTGACGACGCCGAGTCGGAAGACGAAATGGAAGATGAGTTCGAAGACGAGTCCCGGGATGAAATGGAAGACGAGTTCGAGCATGACGACGTTGACGAAGAAGACGAAATGGAAGACGAAGATGACTTCGAGGACGGCGAGGATGTCGACGACGACGACTTCGATGATGACGATGACGATGACGACGATGATGACGACGAGTCGGATTCTGACGACTAAATCGCCTGCCGCCGGCTGGCCCAATAGCGACAGGCGCCAAACCACCCAAATCCCCCGTTTGTGACGCACTCGGGGGGTTTTATTTGCGCCACGTCATAGTTTAAGGAGCGCGATTACCGATATGCTCCCATATCTGACATAACGCTTGGCCACCCTCTACATGCAGAACAGGATTTTCATCACCGCGAGCCTCGCTCTGATGGCTGCCGTCGGTGCGCTGGCGCCCGCCAGCGCCGCGCACGCGATGACGGCCGAGCAGTATTTCCTCGATGGCAACCGGCTGTTCCGGGACGACCTCTATTGGGCTGCCCTGTTGCGCTATAGCCAGGCTGCGGAGGGCGGACTTGATACGCCGCTGCTTCACTACAATACGGGCGTCGCACACTATCGTGCCATGCAGCACATCCGGGCCCGAGAATATCTGCTGCGAGCGGTCGAGGATCCGACCTTACGCGTCGCCGCGCACTACAACCTGGGCCTGAACGCCTATGCACTCGGCGAACTGGATGAAGCATTGCGCTGGTTCCGGCTCACGCGCGATCAGGAAATGAATCCCAAGCTGCAGAAATTCGCGGTCGTGGCGATTGCCCGTATTCGTGTTCAGCAGGAACAGCCGAGCGAGGTCGAGGTGCTGGTCGAGGAGCCCGAGGATAAGCGCGAGTTCACCAAACTAGAGCTGCGCGCGACTGTCGGCTACGGCAATGACAGCAACATCTTCCGGTCGCCCGACCGACCGTATATTGATCTGTCTGACCGGACCCGGCCCGTGGTCGTGCCGCAGGTCCAGAGTGGGGCATTTGTCCCGGTCGCCCTGTTGGCGAAATACCAGATCAACAGTTTGCCGTATGAGGGCTTCTATGGCGCCTATCGCCTCGTCGGTCGTTACTATCCCGACGAAGAGCTCGAAAACGCCAACGAGTATCTGCATGAACTCAGTGTCGGCAGCGAATACCGGCGCAAGCAAGACGGGCGCGAGCGTCGCGTACATGGCGCCTTCAAGGTCGCTCGAAATGATGAGGTCTATTACGACCCTGATAACGGCCTGCCGCGCAGCAGTGGCGGCGTCGAGGCAAAGGATCGGATGAACTACCTGCGTTACGGCCCCGAGGTCTCGGCCAGGCAATCCGGCGAAAAGTTGTCATTCGGCGTCCGCGCCAAAGGCGAACTCTGGGATTATGAGGAAGCGGGGGAGCTCCCGGAATATGACCACGAGTATTTCCTCTTCAGCGCTTACGGCCAGTTCAAATTCACAAGCACTGCCCTGCTGCGACTGACGGCCGACTACTACAGCCGCCGCTACAGCGACCGGCCTGCCTTCGATCTTGACGGCCAGCAACGCGTTGGCAACCCGAATATTCGCTATGACTATGCCGCCTTGTCACTGCGCGCCCGGCAGCGGCTTGGCAGCAACCTGTGGTTCGGCTTTGATATCCGGCGGACTGAGCGCACAGATCAGTACGTGGGCTACAACAACTACACACGCGACAGCTTCGGCTTTGAGTTTCACTGGTCGCCGGGCGGTCGCTTCGACCTTGAGGCCAACGGCACCTACAACCTCTATGATTTTCCCAACGCTTTCGCATTTCACGAGCCGACGGCCGGGCGCAAGACGCAGGAGTCGGTTGAGGGTGAGCTACTGGCGTCCTACCGTGTGACGCGCCATATCAGTATTGTTGCCGAAGCGGAGTTCTATGAGAGAGTCTCGAACGACATCCGTATTCAATATGACCGCACTCGCTACTTAATTGGCGTTCGTTGGCAGCAGTAATACTGCTAAACTTTCGCGCTTTCCCCGGCAGGCTTCAGGCCCGGTTGTCAGCGCGAGATGGACGTCACACCAATCCTCGAAAACCTCAACGATGCCCAGCGTCAGGCGGTTACTGCGCCCGCTGAACCGGCCCTGATCATCGCCGGCGCCGGCAGCGGCAAAACGCGTGTGCTCGTACACCGCGCCGCCTGGCTCATCGACGTCGAGGGTATATCGCCGCACAGCCTGCTTGCTGTGACCTTTACCAACAAGGCGGCCGCGGAGATGCGGCACCGTATCGAAGCGCTGCTCCATGTGCCCGTGCAGCATCTGTGGATTGGCACCTTCCATGGGCTCGCACATCGCATGCTCCGGCGCCACTGGCGTGAAGCGAAGTTGCCGCAGAGTTTCCAGATCATCGACTCCGACGACCAGCTGCGACTGATCAAGCGGCTTTTCAAGAGCCTCGAAGTCGATGACAGCCGCTGGGCTCCCAAGGAAATCCAGTGGTTTATCAATGCGCAAAAAGACGAGGGCCTGCGTCCGCAGCACCTGGATGACGAAGGTGACACGAATCGTCAACAGATGATCTCGCTATACCAATCCTATGAAGAAATCTGTCAGCGCGGCGGGCTCGTAGATTTTGCGGAATTGCTGTTGCGTGCACATGAACTGCTGCGTGACAATGCAGAGCTGCTGGCACACTACCGACGTCGCTTCCAGCACCTGCTCGTCGACGAATTTCAGGACACGAACGCCATCCAGTACGCCTGGCTGCGGCTGCTCGCCGGCGGTGACGGCGTGCCGTTTGTCGTCGGTGATGACGACCAGTCAATTTATCGCTGGCGCGGTGCGCGCGTAGAGCACATTCATCAGTTTCAAAAAGATTTCCCTGGTACCAGAGTCGTCAAGCTTGAGCAAAACTACCGCTCGACCGCAACGATCCTCAATGCGGCCAACGCCGTCATCGCAAACAACGCATCGCGACTCGGCAAGAACCTTTGGACCGAAGGCGCAGAAGGCGAGCCCATCCGGGTCTACTCCGCGTATAACGAGCGCGACGAGTCTGACTTTGTTGTCGGCAAGCTGCGCGACTGGATCGACCACGGCAACCTGCGCGCTGACGCTGCGATTCTCTATCGTTCGAACGCCCAGTCACGAGTGCTTGAAGAAGGCCTGATCAACGCCCGGATTCCGTATCGCGTTTACGGCGGCCTGCGATTCTTCGAGCGCATGGAAATCAAGGACGCTCTGGCGTACATGCGCCTGATTTCAAATCGCGACGACGACAGCTCGTTCGAGCGCATTGTGAACAAACCAACACGGGGTATCGGTGCACGCACGATCGACATGATGCGTTCCTACGCGCGCGCCAATGCGTGTTCGATGTGGCGTGCCGGTGGCGCGATTGCCAGCGACGATCTGAACGGGCGTGCGGCAAATGCGGTCAATGCTTTTATGTCCCTTATCGAGCGCATGGGGCGCGAGACCAAGGGACTCGATCTGCACGATCAGGTTGATCATGTTATCCACATCAGTGGGCTCGCCGACTTCTTCCGCAAGGAAAAGGGCGAGAAGGGTGAGACGCGCATCGAGAACCTCGCGGAGCTCGTTAGCGCCGCAAAGAGTTTCGAGCCCGATCCCGCCGAAGAGATGTCGCCACTCGATGAGTTCCTGGCCCATGCCGCACTCGAGGCCGGTGAAGGTCAGGCGGACGCCTGGGAAGATTGTGTGCAGCTCATGACGATGCATTCGGCCAAGGGCCTGGAGTTTCCACTCGTCTTTATTTGTGGC
>Ga0224509_10000365_pt1 | contig 12422 bp, 10 predicted proteins | sample SF_Jan12_sed_USG_5_FD_170158 | JGI IMG/M metagenome (GOLD analysis project Ga0224509, IMG submission 170158) | Sediment microbial communities from San Francisco Bay, California, United States - SF_Jan12_sed_USGS_24 | ecosystem: Environmental > Aquatic > Marine > Sediment | place: USA... | reverse complement strand
GCTGAGTACCGCCAGCACGCCCGAGGCCGTCAGGATGGCTGCGCCGTGTGCCTGAATCTCCCGCGCGAAAAAGTGGGTGATCTTGTCCGTCAGGTCCCTGCGCCGGTGAGGTTCCCCCGGGTTCAAGAACATCAGGGCAGCAGGGACCAGGCTAAAGACCAGCAGGAAGGCGACCACGATGCCTGTGGCCATCATCCAGCCGAAGTCGATGACCGGCCGAATCCCGCTGAACAGCAGCGAACCGAAAGCCACCATCGTCGTAATCGCGGTATACAGGCACGGCACGGTCTTGGCGCGGACCATCTCCCTGACCAGCACTCCCTGGTCGGCATCGGGTGATGCCTCGTGCAGTTCGCGATAGCGGACGACCAGGTGGATGGCAAGTGACAGCGTCAGGATCAGCAGCAACGAAATGAAGTTGGATGAGACGACCGTCACCGGCCAACCTGCGAATCCGAGGAAGCCGACCATGATGATGCCGGTTGCCGCGCATGCCAGCATGGGCAGGACGACCCAGCGCGGTTTGCGGAACGCCACGGCCAGGATCACGATCAGGAAGCACAGTACGCCTATGCCGAAGGTAAGCAGGTCGTGCCGGATGAAGTCGATCGAGTCGGACACGATCATCGGCACGCCGCCAAGATGCAATTCGGCGGAGTCGCGATGACGATCGATGATGCTCCGGACCTCGGCGATATCAGCGCTCTGCTGGTCCCGCATTACCAGGCTATGGGCATCAAACTGTGCCGATACGGCGCCAAGCGTCGCCTGCTCCCCGGAGGTCAGTTCGCCGCTCAGGTTCTTCTCTCGCAACTCGTTGCGTTGCTTCAGCAAGCGATGCCAGGTGTCATCGCGACGGAAGTTGATCTGCATCGCCGTGGTCCGGCCATCCGCGCCGATGATCAGGTTGCGATACATCGGGCTTGAGAGAAATTCCTCTCTCGCCAGCGCGGTGTCGGTTCGCGGACTCTCGAGCGTCGGTACTTCCTCACTCAGTTCGGCGAGGCTGATCGGCGGGCTCTGGATGAGCGGTACGTCCAGCAGGCTGATGACGGACTCGACGTTATCCATCGCCGCGATCTCGTCGCGCAATGCCTTTAGATCGTCCAGGACGGCTGGACTGAAAAGGTCCTGGTTCGGTGTGTAAGTGACGATCAGGTAGTCGTCCGAGCCGTAACGCGCCCTGATTGAACGGTAGTATTGCAGTGCCTCGTCGTTTTCGAGCACCAGCGAATCGGCGGAAGCGTCAAGCCTGAATGCCGGTGCGTGATACGCGAAAAACGACACTACGAGAGCAATCACGAACAACGTAATCGCAGGTCGCTTCAGGACCAGCTCGTCGTAGGCGTGCAGTAGCGCGGTCAAAGGCTATCTCTCGAAAACGATCCTGGCGTCCACGATCGTTATGGCACCTTGCCCATCAAAAATGGTGCCGGAACGCCGATCTGCAAGTACGGGAGGGCAAAAAATCCCATATTTGACAGTTGCTTGTCCCCTTTCTGTCGTCGTGCGAGCGCCTGCTTATGTCACAGTCGCCACCTGCAGACGTCCATGCTGCGGATAATTTGAGGTGACTACACACACACGATGGAACGCAGACATGATTAATCTACCCGACGGCATCGTTTCGGTGCATCTCGGAAACGAGAGATACCGGGGTGCGTATTATTTTCGAGGCGACAAGCTTGTTGTCACAGCCTACGGGATGCAGGAATCCTCCGCCGATCTCGCGGTTCTCGGCGGGGAACGTGGCCAGGCCGTGGTCAATCTCGCCAAGCTCGTCCTGATTGACATGGTGCGAGCATCACAGGCAATGCCCGACTGGTATCCCAAGCTGTCGCTTTGCGGGACCACGACCCAGATCTACTACTAGACAGTACCAATTAGGGGACAGTGACTTTAAGTGCCAGGCAAGGCGGACTTTGCCTGGCACTTAAAGTCACTGTCCCCTTTCGTAGACGATGTTGCCGCCGATGATCGTCATGATAATTTGCCCCGCCAGGAGCCGGCCGGGCTGCTGATCGGCGACGACGAACGGGTCGATATTCATGACCGTCAGGTCCGCCCACCGGCCGGGCTCGATGATGCCGGTATCGTCTTCCCGAAAACTCGCGTAGGCGGACCACGCCGTGTACGCGCGCACCGCTTCTTCAACGGACACCCTCTGCTCCGTGTACCAGCCACCTTCGGGATGCCCATCTTTGTCCTGCCGCGTGATCGCCGAGTGCAGGCCGTAAAAGATGTTGTGGTCGGAGCCGGGATTATCAGCATTGAAGGTCAGCCGGGCGCCGGTCTCGCGCAGCGAACGCCAGGCATAGGCGCCGAGGATTCGCTCCGACCCAAGACGGTCTTCGGCCCAGGCCTTGTCTTCCATCGCATGCGGCGGCTCCATCGACGCAATGATGCCCAGCCGGCCCAGGCGCGGAATATCCTCGGGACTGATGACCTGCGCGTGTTCGATGCGATGACGGTTCGCCGCGGTTGAAGGGTCCTCTTCAAATACGGCCTCCAGTATGTCGAGCGCCTCGCGATTACCCGCGTCGCCGATAGCATGGATCGCTACCTGGAACCCGGCTTTCATCGCCTCCGCATTCAGCGCCTCATTGAAGCCGTATTCGTCGCCGCTGACGCCGCGGTGCCCCGGCTTGTCCGAGTAGTCGTAAAGCAGGCGCGCACCACGGGAACCCAGCGCGCCATCGTAATAGGCTTTGACGGTGCGGGTAACGAGCATGCTGTCCGTGTCGGTGTCCGGACCTTTCCCGATCCATTTGCGAATCAGTTCCTCGTCGCGCAATGACAGCATGGCGTAAACGCGGATCGGCAATCTGCCCTGTGCCTCGAGTTCTTCGAGAACGCTCATCTGCTGCGAATCCAGGCCGGCGTCATGTACCGCTGTGTAGCCGTCGGCCGCCATTTGCTCGAGGCCGAGCAGGAGTTGCTTCGTAAGCGTCGCCCGCGACGGTTCGGGAACGGCGGAACTCAGCATCTGGACGGCCTGGTTCAGGAACAGTCCGGTCGGCTGGCCGTCGCTGCCAAGACGCATCTCCCCGCCGACCGGCACGACCGATTCCGCGGTGATGCCGGCTTCATCGAGCGCTATCTGGTTACCCCAGCCGGCGAAACCGTGCAGGCTGTCCATGAACACAGGGTGGTCGGGAACCTTCGCCGTCAGCAGCGCCTTGTCCGGGTAGCGGTTCGCCCAGGCGCCTTCGTCCCAGCCGCGGCCGACGATCCATCCGCCCTTCGGCACGGACTTCGCGCGTTCGACGATCAGCGCGACCGCTTCTTCCTCGGTCTCGACGCCAACGAGGTTGACCTGGTCCAGCAGCGCGCCCAGGCCGAAGACGTGCGTGTGCGAATCGACCAGGCCCGGAATCACCGTGGCGCCAGCGAGGTCGACGACCCGGGTAGAGTCGCCTTTGAACTGCATCGCATCGACGCTGCTGCCGACGAACAGGATTTCACCATCCCGGATTACGATGGCCTGGCCATCCGGGTGCCAGCCACCCGCGTCGCGGGGCGCACCGGGCATCACGGTGCCATCCGGCCCCGGCTCGTCCCAGTCGAGCGTATACACCCGGGCGTTGATCAATATCAGGCCGGCGTCCTCTGGTTGGGCGGGCTCGCCGGGGTCTTCGGCGCAACCGGCCACGAGGGCCAGCAACGCAAGGGTCTTGAGCAGCTTCATGGTTTCATGAGAACAGGGGTAGAGCTTTTTTTCCAGTCCTGGCGCTGTGTTCGTCGCTATGCTGCCGTTGATCCGCTTCCGGCAACGAGGATCACTGGTAAACACGGCCCTGATGCTGAAGCCAGCCGTCCGGATGCTGACCTGCAGGGTCATGGTGCGTCCAGTGGATTACACCGCCCCTGGAGTTGGAGCGGTACTCGCCGTAGAACTGGACGGCGTCACCCTCGCGAATCCCGTTGATTCGCGGTGCCAGGTCAATGTTGTGCGCAATCAGCAGCGTCCTTCCGCTGGCAAGGCGCAGAATGAAACGCTGATGTCGGCTGCCGTCGTTATCGTCCGCGAGCACGCGCACGACGGTACCCGAACCCTTTGCCTGGCGGCCGTCGACGAGGGCGGTGCTGGTGCCGATGCTGGCGGAGGGTCCGGTGCTGGTAGCCGCCGGCACCTGCTGTGAATACGCCTGATCCGCCGGGCTGTCGAATTCCTGGTACAGGTAGACGGCTGCGAAAATGACCAGGACAGGGAGAAATCGTTTCATGAGATTACCGTTGTCGAGTCCGCATATGACTTCTTCACATCACGCAAAGACGTTTCTTGGCGACGGGTCACCGGGAACAACAGCACTGACCAGACAGTCGGCCGCTATTTCGTCAGCAAGGTCACGGAGACTCACGACGCTCATACGCGATCAACCGCTCAAAAACTTCGTCCCCGTCCCGGAACAGGATATAGGCGTCGATGCGGTCATCGTTGCGCCGGTAGAAACTGACCATCCCGAAATGCAATGCGTTATCTTCCTTCTTCACCAGTTGCAACGTGACGTCCTCGGTCTTGTCCTCCCAGGCCGTGAAGTCCGGGTTGAAGTGCCGGATCTTCAGGCTCAGCGTGCCGTCTTCGACCGTCATGACCATCAGCTCGTACATGGCGACGCCATCGTCGCCGAACAGCTTGAACATGCCCACCATCGAACCGGCGGAGGGTGGGTTCCAGACTTCCTCGAAGCGCTCACCGAAAGCCGTGCCTACCCACGAACCGACCAGCCAGTTCGCATCATCGAGCGTTGCTGCGGGATGCTGCTCGCCGTCGGCGAGCCGGTAGGTGTGTTCGGTTTGCAGCTCGGCAGCCGACAACATTGCGGGCAACAGCAGCAGGATGAGGCTCGAGCGCACGAACATAGCGGCCGTCAGTTTTTGATCGCCGGTGAGGCGGCGCCGAGACGCCGCCGCACGAGATCGATATCGCGTCGCAGCTTGTACACGTCGTCGGTGTAGCCGCGGGGCACGCCCTGGATAGTGGCCTCGTTCTCGAGGCGATCGAGCTGCCGGAAGCGCTCACGCACCTCTTGCTCGTCACCAACTGGCGTCCGTTGCGGGTCGATCGCGTCAAGCTCGGCGTAGATGCGCAGCAAGCGGCGGCGGATCTGCCAGCGATAGGCCGGAGGAACCAGTTTCACGAGCGGCACACTCAAGCCGATCAACGGCAAAAGCATGATCCACAGCCGATCGACGAGCGTGGCTGCCCAGAATGGCAGGTAGCGCATAAGGAACGGTGGACCGTAGTCAAAATGCCTCTCTGCCTCCTCGCTGAGCGGCAGGTCGACGTACTGCGGGGTGGGAAACTGCCCGGCGTCGGCGAGCAGGTCATGGCCGCCGAAGACATCGCCGGCAGCAACGAGCAACAGGTCGGTCAGCGCCGGATGAAAATCCTCGCGCGCGACCAGCATCGCGCCGAAGGCGATCGTGTGTATATCTTGCGCAGGGCGGTCCGCCTGGAAATCAAGTACGCCTCTCGGTAACAGGATCGTCGAGAGAAACGGATACCGACGTGGATACGCCGCGGCACGCTGCATATCCTGCAGGGTGACGCCGGGTACTTCGATGAGGTCGGTGACGGCGGCGGCGGCCGGCGAGCCAACGACGAAGGCGGCGTCGATGTCGCCGGAACTGAACGCGTTCGCCATATCACCGGACGGCATTTCGGCGAACTGCGAGTTGGTCTCGCTGACTCCGTTCGCATCGAGAAGAGTCAATACCACGGCCCGCGTGCCACTGCCCCTGGCGCCGACGGCGATACGGTTGCCTTCGAGATCGCCGAGGTCGTCGAGAAGCAGGTCTGACCTGGCAAACAGCCATAGGGGTTCCAGGTACATGGTGCCGATTGCGGCGACGCTCTCGGCATCCGCAGGCCCGGCGATGCCGCTCTGAACAAAGGCCAGATCCACGGCGTCGCCCTCTCTGACCAGGCCCAGGTTCTCGACCGAGCCTGCCGTGGTCCGCAACTCGAGGTGAATGCCATCGCGGGCGAGAATCTCTGCGAGCCGCTGGCCATACAGGTGATAAGCGCCCGACGCTTCCCCGGTTGCGAGCACAATGTGCCGTGGCGGCGCCGGGCCCACAAACTGATAGGTCACCACGAGGGCCGCAACCAGCAACACGATGGCGAGCAGCCAGGTGCTCGCGATGTCGCGCAGCCGTTGCCGTAATGCTGTTGCGGACTTTTCCATGATTACTCGGGCCCTCTGCTCACGATTGCAATGTGTGACTCCAGCCCGCGCATGAGCGGTAACTTTTGAGGCCGGATCGCGTGTCGCGGAGTTCAGCCATGTTGTTGTTCTTTTGTCTGCCGGTGTTTTCCCGACAATATATCAGAGACGCGGCACTGCGCTGAGCATGCCGGGGGTGCGATCGCGCGAAGCTCAATTGGCCAGCATGAGTACATCCAAATGCCCGTAACCAAATACAATGAGCCCGGGAACAGGGCCTGCCAAATAGTCAGCCTGTTGTTGCCGCCCGCCCCACGGCTGGCAACCGACGCACATTATTCGCTAGGATTAATCGGCTGCCCCGATAAAAGCAACCCAACCCGAGAAAAGCGAACCATGGATAACAAGAATGAAAAGGCTGCAACCGGAAGCCGAACGACGGCCGAATTCGACTGGACGGGGTTCCTTCTTCGCCTCGCCGCCACTCTCGTGCTGATTCTTGCAACGTACAACCCGAGTGGCTGGTCGTTTGCACACTGGCTACAGAACGGCTTTTCCAATAGCGGGCTCGGTCCGGAACATTTTGTCGTCGGCGTCATCATCCTGATCGGCTGGGTCATATTGCTGACGGCTACGCAACGTTCGATGGGCACCTTCGGGCTGATTCTGGAAGCCCTGCTTTTTGGTGGCCTCGTCTGGCTGCTGGTCGACTTCGGCGTTCTGGACATCGACTCGGTCTCCGAGTTCACCTGGATTATCCTGATCATCCTGTCCGTCATGCTCGCCATTGGCCTGAGCTGGTCGCACGTCTGGCGCAGGCTGACGGGTCAGTTCGAAGTCGATGACGATTGATTCGGCGAGTTCGACGGCGGCGACAGCTCCGTCTTAGCGGTGTCACTGTCCCGTAATCGGCGAGTTGTAAACTCGCTCGAACACGTGGTCCATGCGCTGGCGCAGGAACTCGAGGAAACGGTCGATATCCGAGATCCGGCGGAAGGTAAGGTAGCCGGTCTCGAGAAATTCCTGTAGCGCGCCGAAGCCGGCGGCATGCGCAGGCTTGCGCATCGTTCGCAACAGTCCGCCGATCAGGGGAACACGTGCCAGTTTCTTCAGTGTCTCGCCGAGGTCCGTTGCCAGGTGCACGAGGTCCATGCATTCGTCGTACGAACTCACCTTGCGGCAGGCGATGAAGTAGTCTTTTTCGGTGATATCCGTCGGCAATTCGCCGTCGACCAATAGTTCGCGGCAGATGCCGAGGTTGATTTCGAGGGCTCGTGCGTTGAGTTCAACCGCGGCTGCGGCAGTCTCGAGTGCATGCGTCGGCAGGCTCCTGACAATGACCGGTGTGGCGCGCTCGATATCGCGGTCGCGGGCGCTGACGCCGACGCCCGCCAGGTCGCTGACGATGAAGTCGACAGCCTCTGCGTAGCCTTCGGGCTCGAGGAGGTCCGAGAAGTACGGCAGCATATAGTTGAGTTGCCAGCGAGTGAAATGGTCGTAGGACTCGTACAGGCCCGGGTCGCCCAGATAATCGGCATGCAGTTCGTTGCTGCGCGCGATCGCACGGCGGAATTTCGCGGCGGCCTGTTTTCTGTCCGAACGTCCCATAGGACTGCGATTCTCGAAGGTTGCCGGGTTGTAGCACTATTCGTAATTGCGCGTACTGGTCATGACGGCTCGATCGACCGACGCCAGGAGTGCCACCGACGCGTAACGATCGATGCCGGCTAGTAATCCGGCTCGGCGTCCGGTGATGATTGCGGACTGGCTGTAGAGATTGCATCGACGGTGTCCCGATCTCCACGTAGTCGAAAGGCATACAAATTACCGTTGAGGGAGCCTGCGTATACCAGCCAGGCACCAACCGCGGGGGCAGCCGCAAATCCGCTGTGTACTCCGCCGTCGATTGATGGCGAGTCAGGCAGGTAGCTCCAGATCGGATCACCGCTGGAGAGATCGATGGCAAAGAAGCCCGGCTCATGGGCGACGATATAGTCCTGCACGCCGACTGCGCCGACGTAGAGCATGGACTCGTCGTGAGTTAGCGGAGCCCAAATAGAACCTGTCGTGTCGAACTCCCATAACAACGTTCCATCCTGCGCGTCGAACGCCAATACGGCGCCACCGTCCGAGCCCGCTGCAAACACGATGTCCCCGATGACAAGGGGAGGTGGCTCGACCCAGGAGAACCAGAAATAGTAATCCCATTTTCTTTCACCGGTTGGCAGGTCGAGTGCGATCAGGTCATAGCCGCGTGTTCCAACAAGGACCGCGGCATCATCGTGGACTGCCGGCGAAGAGACAACGTTGCCGCCCACGTTCGCGCGCCAAACGAGTTCACCGGTCGCCGCGTTCAGGGCATATACGTGACTGTCCCAGGACGCTCCGATGACGAGGTCGCCGGCGGCGGCGGGTTGACCGAGCACCGGACCTTTGGATGCAAAGCGCCAGACGACGTTACCGGAGTCGAGGTCAACGCACACGATATCGCCCTCGTAAGTGCCGACGTAGCCGACGCCGCCTGAGACATTTACCGAAGAGGCGTAGTGGTCATACATAAAATCGTCGGTTTTGCGATTGACGGGCCCCGGTTCGCCGCGTGCGAGGGGTACTTTCCAAACCTGTGAACCGTCTCGTTTGTTGACGCGGTACAGGTAACCGTCATCGGACTGAACGACTATGTCGTTGCCCACTTCACTCGGTTGCGAACGAATGATACCGCCGGTGCGTATCTTCCAGAGCAATGCGCCTGTATTCGCGTCCAGGGCGAAAAGATCCCCGTCGTCGTTGCCGAAATACAGCGCGTCGCCCGCGACAAGCACACCGCCCCAGATCGCGGCTTCGGTCTCAAACTTCCAAACCGGTTCCTTGCTCGGGCCGAAGTGACGCGGCGCATTCTTTTTAACCGGATCATCCGATTTCCGGAATACAGCCTGGACCTTGTGATTCGGAATTAGCGCCTGCGGGACGATGCCGGATAGCTCACTACCCTCAGCATTCATTTCAAGTACCATCGGGCCGATCCGGATCGTACTGCCTTCGACCTGAACTTCGCCGAGGCGGATACGCTGCGACTGGATCTGTGGAAGTTCCAGTGTTGCGCCCAATGACCGATCCTCAGCGGATTCGAAGTGGATGACGAGTTCACCAACCTGTCCTCGCACTTCGGGACGGGCGGACCAGGTGCCCACCAGGGTTTCGGTTGCTTCGGCTCGCGCAACGCCGATGCACGTGAGCGACAGGAATACGGACAGCAGTGCCTTGACGGCGAGAGACATCATGAATGCTGGCGTCCCTTCTGTCAGGTCAGTTGCCCCATTATCGGCAAATTACGGATACGCTGCCCACTCGCGGCGAATATGGCGTTGGTGAGCGCCGGTGCCGCTGACGGAAGACCTATTTCACCAACCCCGGTCGGCACGTCGTCATAATTGAGGATGTGCGTCTCGAAGAGGCTCGGCACCGTTGCGATGCGCATCAGCGGATAGTCGTCGAAATTACCTTGCTCGACCTGCCCGTCCTTGACCGTGATCTCGAGCCCGAGCGCCGTGCTCAGGCCGTCGATCGTGCCGCCCTGCAGCTGTGCGTCGACGCCGTTGGGGTGCACGGCAAAGCCGCAGTCGATAGCCGCAACGATACGTTCGATCGTGAGTTTGCCATCGGCAACGGTCACCTCAATGGCATGTGCCGTGTAGCCGCCGAACGTAAAGTGCGTTGCGAGACCGACTCCCCTGCCTTCCGGCAAACGCTTGCCGTAATCGATGCGTTCAGCGACGAAGCGCAGGAGCCTCGAAAGCCGGCCCGGGTTGAACGTGGGGCCGCCGTGGCCGGAGTATTCCAGTTCGCGTGGCTCGCCGAGGAGGTCCAATTGCAGTTGCAGCGGGTCCTGCCCGGTCTCATGCGCGATCTCGTCGATGAAGCTCTGGATCACGAAGGCGTTCGCCGTGTGCGCCGGCGCACGCCAGGAACCACGCGGCAGCCCGATTGTGTTGTGGAAGTACTCCATGCGGATGTTGTCGACGATGCGACGCGGAAAGTCGTCGAGATACAGCTCTGCCTGGTACAGATTCTCGTCCGGCATGTCCGGGCGCCGATAATATTTGCTGCCGCTTGCGAGGCGTTGCGCCCACGCCGTGACCTTGCCATCGGCGTCAATGCCGGCGCGCATCTCGTGCAGCCCGCCGGGGCGATAGAAGTCGTTCCTGATGTCGTCCTCGCGTGACCACTGCAGTTTGATCGGCCAGCCGGTCTTCTTCGAGATCATGGCCGCTTCGGCCACGTAGTCGTTCGTCAGGCGGCGACCGAAACCGCCACCAACGCGGGTCATTTCCACACGAATATTTTCCCGCGGTATGCCGGTGACGGCGTGGGCGGCCCGTGACGCACCGCTCGGCATCTGTGTCGGCGCGATGATGTGGCACTCGTCAGGCTTGACATAGGCATAGCAGTTCTGAGGCTCAAGTGGCGCGTGCGAAACGAAGGGCACACGGTACTGCCGTGAAATCGTCTTGGCGGCAGCCGCCATAGTGGCATCGAAATCACCTTCGTCGAGAACGACCTGGCCGTCGCCCTTCAACATCTCTTCGTTCTCGCGCCAGAAGCGTTCGCTACTGTCATTGGCGTTAGGACTTTCATCCCATTCGATCTCGAGCGCGGCGCGCCCCTGCATCGCGGCCCACGTCGAGGTTGCCACGACGGCCACGCCGCTGGCGAGAATGATGTAGGGTTCGCCGGGCTCCGGGCCGTCGATTTCAAAAATATCCAGCACACCGTCAACTTTGCGGGCCTTCGTGTCGTCGAAGGTCTTTACGCGCGCATTGAGGACCGGCGCTCGGGCGATAACGGCATAACGCATATCCGGCTGGACCGTGTCGGCACCGTACATCGCCTTGCCCGTCACGATGTCGCGTGCATCGATCGTCTTGCGGCGCGTGCCGATGATGCGATAGTCGCTCGATGCTTTGAGCGTTGCGGGTTCCTCCGACACAGGCAATGCGGCCGCCGCGACGACGAGTTCGCTGTAGGGAATCTCGACGTTTTGCGATGCGCAGACGACGAAACCCGGTCGCGTATTGCACTGCGACTCGTCTACGCCGAGCCGCTCAGCGGCCGCACGTACGAGTTGGCGTCGCGCGTCAGCGCCGACCTGCCGCATGAATTCCCAGTTGCTGGTGAGTCCGGTGCTGCCGCCAACGCCCTGGCCACCACCGTATTTCCACCTGAAACCCTCCGCCGTCTTGACGATTCCGAGCGGCATTTGCTCGATACGAACCTTGTCCCATTCGACGTCGAGTTCCTCGGCAACCATCATCGGCACCGTCGTGCGCAGGCCCTGGCCGATTTCCGGATCCTTGCAGCCAATGATGACGCTGCCATCGGGATTAATCTGTATGAAAAACCCCAGCATACGTTCGCCTTCCTCTTCGTAGGCGAGTGCCGGCAGACCGATGACCAGGCTGCCCGCGGCGCCCGCGCCCGCGATCAGCACCTGGCGTCGGGTGAAGTGATGCCGGTTGAGGAGGGCGCTCATGATTCTTCTCCCGCTGCGATTTCAGCCGCACGATGAATGGCTTTACGGATACGAACGTAGGTGCCACAACGACAGATGTTAGTAATATTAGCGTCGATATCGGCGTCGCTCGGCTTCGGGTTTTGCCCCAGGAAGTCAGCAGCCGCCATGATCTGGCCGGCCTGGCAGTAACCGCATTGCGGCACATCGTGTTCCAGCCAGGCTTGCTGCACGGGATGCAATTCATCGTCCGAGGGGGCCAGGCCCTCGATGGTCGTTATGCTGCGGCCGTCGATCCTGGCAACGGGTATCACGCAGGATCGTCGCGCCGCGCCGTCGACGTGCACGGTACAGGCACCGCACTGGCCGATGCCGCAGCCGAACTTCGTTCCCTTCAGGCGCAGGTGGTCGCGAATGACCCACAACAGCGGCGTGCCCGGATCGCCTTCGAATGAGACTTCCTCGGAATTGATCTTGAATGACACCATGATGCAAACGCTCCCCGATCTTTAGGTTCTACTGACAAGCATAGGACAAAAATCGCCCTGAATGATGCATCCAGCGAGACAAACGGAATTATTTTGTCGACGAGGCGTTGCCCACCAGCGATGACCTGCATTAATCAGCCGTCGGTCTGCACTGCGACGAGCTCTCCCTCGACAAGCGCCTCCGCACCGCGAACGGCGATGCGGTCCCCGGACCGCAGATTGCCACGCACCGCGACGGAGTCGCCGCTTGCCTCG
>Ga0224509_10000364_pt1 | contig 12423 bp, 8 predicted proteins | sample SF_Jan12_sed_USG_5_FD_170158 | JGI IMG/M metagenome (GOLD analysis project Ga0224509, IMG submission 170158) | Sediment microbial communities from San Francisco Bay, California, United States - SF_Jan12_sed_USGS_24 | ecosystem: Environmental > Aquatic > Marine > Sediment | place: USA: California... | reverse complement strand
ATGACTACTCGGTGATGAAAGGTTCGCCAGGAGACTATTGCTGCCACAATGCCGTGATGTACACGCGTAAAGAAGCGGCCGACAAGCGAATTCCTATTCCCTATGACTTCGATATGTCGGGTCTTGTCGACGCAAACTACGCGTCGCCACCCAGGCATCTGCCGATTCGGCTGGTACGAACGCGGTTTTACAGGGGGCTTTGTCAGCCGACTGAGGTCATGGAGGCGGCCCGTGCGCACATGTTGTCAAAGAAAAAAGAGATCATTTCACTATACGCACAGCACCCGGAGTTAAGCCGATTGTCCCGCAATAGAAACGTCAACTACATCAAGAAATTCTTTGCGACGCTTGAAAACGAGTCGACATTCCATAGCGAGATAATTGATCGATGCCGTGGGCGCGATCGTCTCGAAGCAATGTTAGAGGGCGAAGAGCCGCCGATTCCTTAGAGATTAGACATCGGCCCATGCGGGTCGTCTCGCGCTGCCTTTTCTCTGGCCCTTGCGGCTTTGTCACTCTTGCGCCGAATTTTCTCATGTGCGACGTGCTGGGATTCCAGTCCATCACCGAAAGTACATACGCCGATCGACGCGTAGTTGAAGAAGACTGTCAGTACGACTGCGATCTCGATTGACTTTACGCCGGCGGCAATGCCGACCCCAATTGATGCAAGAATAAACAGCGTGTCAAAAGTGTCGCTTAACGCTCGTCGGAAGCGAACGCCTGCTGCGATTCCCGCCAGGCTGAACGCCAAAGCCAGACTGTGCTGCACGACTGTGACGATGCCGGCGACTACGGCTGGAAGAACCAGGGTAGTGGTGTCAATCGAGTGGTCGTATACACTTCCTTTGTGAATTGCCCGATACGCCCACGAAACGGGCAACATCAGGATCAGCGTGGAAGTCATGGCGTAAATCAGCGACATCGCCTCCTGCAGCCACGCTGGTCCGCGCGCCAGGCGCGCTCGCGTGCTCTCAGTAACGATATCCTCGATCTCTTCATCGTCGGCGCTGAGCAGCGCCTCTTCAAGATCGTAGATGCTGGACGAGCCAATATCGGATATTTCGCCAACGCCACCGAGCGGCAGCTGATCAATGAAGCTGGGCGTCGTCGCCGCGAGAACAACGAGCACGACCGCAAGTGCGGCGTAATAAATCGTTATCTTGACTGCCACTCGAAGAAGCGAGCTTTTGTTATCGGCAATCAACGCGCTGATACGTTGTTCATGCTCCATTGAAATTTCTCACCTTTGTAAATTGGCGCGCCCGAGAGGATTCGAACCTCTGACCCCAAGATTAGGAATCTTGTGCTCTATCCGACTGAGCTACGGGCGCGGCGGGGCGATTCTAGCTTTTTTCTGATCTGATTGCGCTTCATAATGCACTCCAATTCAGAGGCAGGAAACTTCAGTGACGATCAGGCACCGACTCATCGAGTACCGGGATGGCGATACCGTGTTGGAGGGTCGTCTGAGTTGGGACGACAGCATGCCAGACCAGCGCCCGGGAATCCTGGTGTCGCATACAATCGCAGGCCGGGCTGCGCTCGAGGAACGTAAGGCCGACCAATTGGCGGCGCTCGGTTATGTCGCCTTTGCGCTCGATCTATATGGCAAGGGGGTGCGTGGTGAAACGCCCGAGAAAAATCGCGCCTTGATGAATGCTCAGCTAGCCGATCGCGCAGCTATGCAAGAACGGCTATTGCTGGCACTGTCGACGCTTAAGGCCCAGCCGGAGGTTGATGAAGACAAAGTAGGCGCAATCGGCTTCTGTTTTGGCGGCCTATGTGTTCTGGACATCGCGAGAACCGGCGAAGACCTGGCTGGCGTCGTCAGCTTTCATGGTTTGTTCCATCCACCTGGGAACACGCGTGGTAATTCAATCAAGGCGAAAGTACTCGTACTGCATGGCTGGGATGACCCGTTGGCAACGCCTGATGAGGTGAACTCGCTCGCGGGCGAAATGTCTGCAATGGGTGCAGATTGGCAGTTGCACGCATATGGCAATACGATGCATGCCTTCACGAACCCTGCCGCGAATGATCCGATCGGGGGCACCGTCTACGACGAGACGGCTGATCGGCGTTCTTGGCAGTCTATGACGAATTTTTTCGACGAGTTGTTTGGCGGGTAGTCGCCCGGGAGAATGAAACACATGAGAACAAAACTGTTTTTGATCGCAGGACTGGCCGCAAGCCTGGTTGCCTGTTCCGGAGACAAGGCACCCGAGGAAGAGGTCGTCACAGACGTGGTCGAGCTTACCTCCCCGATTGCCGTTGAAGCAGCGGGTGGTAATCCGGCAGCCGAGCTGGCTGCGCAACAGATTGAAGGTGACTACATGCGCAGCATCGTCGTGGAGATCAGCGATGATCGCTACGAGGGCCGCGGTCCGGGCACCGCCGGCGACGACATGACCCGCGAGTATCTTGTCGAGCGCATCAAAGAGTTGGGCCTGGAGCCAGGCGCCGCCGACGGTAGCTGGGAGCAATCGTTCGATCTGGTCGGCGTTAACGCAGCGCAGCCCGATTCCTGGACGTTCGATGGACATGGCAAGTCACTGACGCTGAAGCAATGGGACCAGTTCATCGCTGGCAGCGGCGTGCAGGAGGACCGGGCTGAGGTGTCGGAGGCCGAGGTCGTTTTTGTGGGCTACGGCATCCAGGCCCCGGAATACGACTGGGACGACTACAAGGGTGTTGACCTCACTGGCAAAGTTTTGCTGATGATGAATAATGATCCCGACTGGGATCCCAACCTGTTCGCTGGAGAAACACGGCTCTGGTACGGTCGCTGGGACTACAAGTACCTGAGCGCGGCCCAGCAGGGCGCGGTCGGTGCAATTATTATCCATACCTCGCCCTCGGCCGGTTATCCATTCCAGGTCGTGCAGACCTCATGGACCGGTGTGCAGTTTGAATTGCCTGCGGGGGACGAGCCACGCGCTCAGATAAATGCCTGGCTAACAGAGGATGCAGCCAGAGACCTTGTGGCCATTGCCGGATACGATCTCGACGAACTGCGTGAAGCCGCTTACAACCGCGACTTCGAACCCGTGCCGCTGGGTGTGTCGACGTCCATCGCCATGGATGTCGACATCACTCGTGTTGAGTCCGGCAATGTGTTGGGTCTGATCCCCGGCAGCGATCCCGAATTGAAGGATGAAGTCGTTATTTACACGGCACACCATGACCATCTCGGGATAGGCAGGCCGAACGAAGATGGCGATGCGATTTACAACGGCGCGTTCGACAATGCGACGGGAGTGGCGCAGGTCATGGCAATTGCGAAAGCGCTGAAGGCGCTTCCTGAGGCGCCACGGCGTTCGATCCTGATCAACCTGGTGGGGGCTGAAGAGCAGGGCCTGCTCGGCTCAGAGTACTACGCGGCCAATCCGACTTTTGCTCCGGGCAAGATTGCCGCGAACCTGAATTACGATGGCGGCAATATCTGGGGACACACGCATGATGTGACCTACATCGGGCTCGGCAAATCGACGATTGATGAGATTGCAACGCTGATCGCCGGCGAGCAGGGTCGCGTTGTCAAGGCTGACCAGTTCGCCGACAAAGGCTATTTCTACCGGTCCGACCAGTTCAGCTTTGCCAAGATTGGCGTACCGGCCATGTACCTGGATACGGGGACCGATTTCGTTGATCGCCCGGCAGGCTGGGGGCGCGAGCAGCAGAATCACTACACCGAGGTCAACTATCATCAGCCGAGCGACGAATACGATCCGAGCTGGACGTTCGAGGGCATGGTCAGCGACGCATTGCTCGGCTACTGGACAGGTCTCGCGATAGCCAACGCAGATGAGATGCCCACCTGGGTACCTGGTGATGAATTCGAGGCTGCTCGTATCGAAGCGCTGAAAGCCGTTGAAGAGCAGGTCAGTCTGAGAGACTTGTAGAGTTTCGGCCGGCATCTTTGGCGCGGTACAGGGCCTCATCGGCCCTGTGCAGCCAGTCGTTGCCGGTCTCGCCTTCTTTTATCTCGGCGACGCCTAGAGAGATAGTCACGGCATGATCGGGGACGAGTTCATTGGCATCGACCAGGGTGCGGAGTTGTTCGGCGAGGTGTGCTGCGCGATGCAGGTCAGCGCCTTCCAGGACGACGACGAACTCTTCGCCGCCGATTCGGTACAGGCTGTCGGTTACGCGGATACGCAGATTGATGATCTCCGTCACCCGTTTGAGTATCTGGTCGCCTACCGCGTGACCGTGGATGTCATTGACCTTTTTGAAGTGATCGAGATCAAGTAATACCAGGCAAGAGGGCGTTCCTGATCGTCTGAATGACTGCACGACATCCGTGAGCTTCGCGTCGAGGCCGCGACGATTGCCAGTGCCCGTCAACGGGTCCTTGGTTGCCAGCGTCAGCAACTGCTCTCGCTGAAGATTCGTGATCACTGAAAATGCGAAGGCAAACGCGCTGGTAACGAGAATGGTAATGATGATCGTTATTGTCTGATGGGTGTCACCGGACGGTAGCAATGCAGGTAGCAGGGCTACGAGCATGACGACCGCGCCACCAATTGCCTCCCGCGGCCGCAGCAGGTAAAACACGGCGATCAGGCCGGGAAAGGCCCAGTAGACCTGGTGCGCTCCAATGGTGTACACGGTTGCGATCACGCCGCCCGTGCATAAAACTGCGATGGCAATGCTCGCGACCCTGACTTGCCGCGTACGATAGGCATAGGTCCCAAAAATCAGAAAGCCGGCAACGATTGCCGTGTCGACAATTGCGGCGAGCCAATTGCCCTGAATGTACCGCAGGATGGCGAATGGCAGTACGCCAATTGCGCCGGCTGCGCTAAGGATCAGGGGGAGATAATTTTCAATCGCTTTGTGATGCGATCCGGAGTTGACGATGTAACGCCAGGCATCCATTCCTGAGTGAAGTTTCCGCATGTTAGCGAAACTGCCCCATTTGCCTGCCGCTGTCAAAATGTGAGTTAAATTTCCTCATAAGCTCAATATGTTATGACTAATTATTAGTATCGATTCTGCCAAAGATCGGCCTTTGCGTGCGCTTAACATATTCTTTACACCGCGTCTCATTCGCATTTCGCGAACATGAGGAGACCACAATGACAAGATCAAAAATCATCAGTTTGTTGCCTGGTTTGTGTTTGGCGGGGTCATTTGCAGTTGCTCAGCATGTTGAGGCACCGGAACGATATACCTATGCAACCTACCTTAAGGGCGACACGAGCAATGAGGGTGTCGCGGATGAATTCGTTGCAAAGTACGAAGCTTAAGTTCTGGACAAACTTGTCGAAGACGGAGTCATTAACGCCTGGGGATGGATGCGTCATCACACAGGCGGTGAATGGCGGCGAATTCGGTGGCTTGGCACTGATTCGATTGATGCCGCAGTTGCGAGCATGGGCAAATTCGGTGAGGCCATGGAAAAGGCCTATGGTGACGATGGCCCCGACATGGGAGGGTCGTGCAGTAGCCATGACGACTATATCTGGAAGGTTGAGGCAGGGACGACAGGAAAGGACCGGGGCAAAGTGGGAATTTCAGTGTACTTGTCCTGCAAGGCGACTGAAGAAGCTCGTGCGGATGAAATCGTGAAGGAGAACTTCGCACCCGTTTACGACAAACTCGTTGAAGAAGGCAAGCTCGCGTCGTGGGGTTGGCAGTCACATGTCGTTGGCGGTTGGTTGCGCCGTCTGCATACGATGACTGCAGCCGATTTTGAGACCTTAATGGCTGCTCGAGCAGAAGCTCTGGCGACAACCTACGCTGAAGATAATGAAGCCGGTGCAGAGTTTGCAGGAACTTCTGGCGGACACCAGGATTATCTGTGGGGTATCGTCCACGAGACACGCGCGTCTGAGTGAGGAGTGCAAAAAGCCGGGCAACGCCCGGCTTTTTTTCGAGGGGGTGATCAGGAGCGCTTGAACCGGCTGAAAAATCGGTTCTTCTTCGGTTCCAGTTCTTCGTCGTCGAACTCCGCATCTCGCGCGACGCGTTCCGAGATGGGCGGCTTCACGTTCAGTGCTTTGAGTGTCTGGGTCATCGACGTGTTGATCTGGTCCTCGATCGGCGCGGGAGTCTCGAATGACGATGAAGGCTCACTATTTGTGGCGCTTGGCGGCGTGTCTTTGGTTTCCTGAATCGACGGGTGCAGGTCGACGTTGAGTGCTCGAGCTAATTTCAGTCTTTGTGATGCGCCGATATCCAGTCCGGCTTCGCCGCCCTGTTCGGGGGTCTCGAGTGAAACTTCTACAGCGGGTACCCCGGCGGCTTGTGCCATCTGGGCAGCCACAGTGTCAAAAAGTGCTAATTCGTCATCGTTGGCAGACTCGCGGGAGGCTGGCGGGCTGGCAACAATCTGCGCGGCGACTAAATTGAGTTCCTCACCAAACAGGGTTTCTGCCAGCTTGTCGTCGACTTCCTCGATCGTTTTCGCCCTGGCCAGCTCAACCGCAATGCGTTCCAGTTCAGCGTCAGCTTTCTTGGCCTTCCGCGGTGCAATATTCACCTCCGGAATGCCGGAATCCGTCGTAGATTCTTCAATTGCCTCCGGCGCGTTCGGGCTGATCTGACCCGGTTCGTCAATCAGTTCGTTTTCGATTCGTGACTGAATTGCGTTGTCGAGCGTAATCTCCGGAATCTCATCGGGTGCCGGTTCCACCATGGGTTTCTGTGGCTCCACTGCAAAGGGGGCTTCGGCTTCAGGCTCGCTGGTGGATGGGCGCTGGGCAAATGCCATGGCCTTTTCGAGCGCATCGAGATCCGGCCTGAGTTCGGCAATTGTCGGATCGCGTTCCCATTCCGGAATATCGGCAGCCGACGATTCATTCATTAACGGCTTTACGTGCCCAGGATCGTTTTCCAGGACAGGCTCGGGAGCCGGTTCGAAAACTGGTTCAGGTTCGGCCTCGAAGACCGGCTCGGGGGCAGATTCAGAATCAGGTTGGGCATCGACTTCGAGAACTGGCTCAGAATCCGGTTCCGGCGTCAATTCAGGTATTTCTCCCTCTGCAGCGGCTGCGATAACCTCGGGGGCAAGCATCTGCAGATCGGGCAGCGTGTCGTGGATCAATTCGGGAATGTCATCTTCACCAGCCTCTGTGGTCACCGTTGCCTGTTCCGCCGAGGGCTTTGATCGTTCTTCCAGATCGGCTACTAATCCAGGATGTGGATCGACGACGGGCATGACGACGGACGCCGGAGCTGGCTCGGGTGCAGCAGGGAGTGGCGTTGCATCGAATTCGGTTGCTTCCAGGCCGAATTCCTCTTTCGCGACTTTCGCGACGAACAACGCCGGAATCCGCTCCATTTCTGCTGTCGCGGCCGAGCTCATGGCCGATTCAACGAGATTATTCGCGACGCGCGGAATGCCGCCGCTGAGTTCGTGGATGAGGTCCGCGGTGCGTCCGTCGAATACCTGCTCGAAATCATTACCTGCCAGCCGGAAACAATGCATCAGGTAGCCACGGAGCTCGGCTGCGCGCAGCGGCTCTATAGCATGGCGCTGTCGAATACGTTGGTTCAGGCGGGCCAGTTGCGGTTCTTTCAGAAATTCGAGCAAGCCGCCGTCACCCATGAGCACGATCGCTGCGCCACCTGATTCGCCGGCATCAGCCGCTGTCAGAGCCTCAAGTTCAGCAAGCGTCTCTGCGCCGGTCCGGATCGCATCTTCAACGGCGATTACGACGTGCTTGCCCTCGGCTTCAAGCTGCCTCAGCTGTTCGCGCAACGCGGTGAACTGGCGGATCGTACCCCTGGGAAGTTCTGTCGTGCCCAGCTCCTCCAGCAGGAATTCGAGCACATCCGTGCCTTCAAGGTGCAAACGACCGATGCGCACCGTTGTATGAGTGCCACACAATGCGTCGAGCGACTTGGCAACAAGGGTTGTCTTGCCAGCGCCGGGAGGCCCCGAAACAGCAACAACCGCATCCTGTGACATCAGTGCCTTTCTCAGGCCTGTCATCGTCTTCGCGGTTTGTGGTCCGACAAACACGTTGTTGCCCATTGCCTTGGCGAGAAACGGGCGTTTTTTGAGCCTAAACTGTTGTTCGTACATGGCGATCCGGTCGTTGAGTAGGTGGCTGTGACCCGGTCACAGCCTTACCAGACGGTCAGTTTGTCGTCTGGATCGCCGGAATTCATGGAGTTATGTCACAGAAACGATTTTTAGGCGCAATTCCGCTCCGTTCCCGAATCATTGAGCACAGTCAAATAAATCCCTGAATTTATGCCGGGAAACCGTCAAAATACGCGCTTTCCAGCGCAGAAAATCGCTCCCGAGGAATGACAAAAAAATGCGCAAGTTACTGATTTTTGGAATCCTGGCCGCCGCTGTTGCCGTTGTTGTTGTGATGACGAACATGCGGCCTGTGCCGCCCAAGAAGGAGCGAGTAGAACTCGATCCGCTCGTTGAGGTGCTGGTGCTCGAGGCAATGACGGCGAATTTTGAGGTCCGCAGCCAGGGGACAGTCAGGCCCAGGACCGAGACAATCCTCAGCGCAGAGGTCTCCGGAACGATCACCGATATGTCGCCGAAATTTGTAGCCGGTGGCGTATTTGAGAAGAACGAGGTCCTTGCGCGCATTGATCCGACCAATTACGAGGTCGCCTTCAAGCAGGCTGAGGCGATGGTCAAGCTGCGCCAGATTGAGTACGACGGCGCAATAAAGCTTCGCAACCAGGGTTACCGCGCGGAGGCAGAATATGCCTCGGCCGCTGCAGCGCTTGCGACTGCGGAGGCCGAACTTGTCAGAGCTCGCCGTAATCTCGAGAGGACGTATATCCGGCTACCTTATGAGGGGATTGTCAGATCTAAGGAGTCGGACCTGGGGCAGTTCGTCAATCCCGGCACACGGCTCGGCGTCGTCTTTGCGACCGACGTCGCTGAGGTCAGGCTTCCTCTTACCGATGCCGATCTGGCATTTGTGGATCTGCCAGATACGAGTGACGTTACTTCAACTGGTTCAGCTGAGGGTCCTGCCGTCATTCTAACTGCCGTGCAAAAGGGAAAACCGGTTGAGTGGGTTGCATCTATCGTCCGAACCGAGGGCGTTGTCGATGAAAAAAGCCGCGTGACCTACGCGGTGGCGCGAGTTGTCGATCCGTATCGCTTGCACGCGGATGGCGACGAATTGCCTGTGGGGACGTTTGTCAGTGCAATCATTCAGGGCGGTGCTGCGGAGAACGTCGTCCGCGTCCCACGAAGCTTGTTGCGCGGCTCAAATGAGCTTGTTTTTGTAGATGAGGAGAACAAACTTCGCATCCGTAAGGTTGGCATCGTGCGTGCGGACAGTCGCTTCGTCTATATCGGCGAAGGCGCTAAAAGCGGTGACAGAGTAGTGATTACGGCATTGGAAACGCCCGTGAATGGAGCCACTGTGCGAACCACCGGCGACAAGTCGGGTAACACAAAAATTGCGAGCGGGGAGGTCGACTAACGATGCAGCGGCGGGGAATAACCCAGGAGAAGGGCATTATCGCCTGGTTCGCGGCTAATCACGTAGCGGCAAACCTGCTGATGTTGTTTATCATCGTTGCCGGGTTGCTTTCGGCGTTGACTATTCGCAAGCAGACATTGCCCGAGTTCGAGTTCAACCTCATCCAGGTAAGTGTGCCGTACCTTGGAGCTGCGCCACAGGAAGTCGAGGAAGGCGTTGTTATCAAAATTGAAGAGGCTATACAGGACGTCAAAGGCATCAAGCGAATTCGCTCCAATGCAAGGGAAGGGTTCGGAGAGGTCACGATTGAGGTGTCGCTCGAGGCGGAGATCAACGACGTTCTCAGCGAAGTAAAGACCAGGGTCGATGCAATCTCTACCTTTCCCGGTCTCACCGAAAAGCCGGTAATCTCGAAAATAGAGCAAAACTTTCCAGTGGTCATGATTGCAATTCATGGTGACCTGGATGCATTTGCGCGAAAAGCCATTGCCGAGGAAGTCCGCGATGAGTTAATGCAACTCCCGCAAGTCAACCAGGTTCAATACCTTGGGGACCGGCCCTACGAAATAGTTATCGAGGTGTCGGAGCAGACTCTGCGCAAATACGGTCTCACGATGAGCGAGATATCGCAGGCAGTCAGGAGTTCCTCTGTCGATATGCCCGGCGGAACGATCAGGTCCGAGCGTGGCGATATCCTCTTGCGTACCAAAGGGCAGGTGTATACGGGCGATGAATTCGGGCGACTGGTGCTGCGGACCTTTCCCGATGGCACCCGCCTGACATTGGGAGACATAGCAACCATAAACGATGGCTTTGTCGAAACGGACGAGTACGGCCGCTTCGACGGCAGGCCAACAGCGGTCTTGCGAGTGCTGGCCGGCGGTCAGCAAAACGAGTTGGAGACATCGGCCGCTGTCAAAGAATACCTGTCTCGCAAGACGGCTTCGTTACCCGACGGTGTCCAGATGGATACCTGGATCGAGGCTTCGAAATACTTGAATGACCGCCTTGACCTGATGATCGATAACATGGTGATAGGCGCAATTCTTGTCTTTGTTGTGCTGTCTTTGTTCCTGCGCATGAAGGTAGCGTTTTGGGTAATCGTCGGTCTGCCGATATGCTTCCTCGGTGCCTTATGGGTGATGCCGTTGTGGCCGGTAACGATCAATTCGATCAGCCTGTTCGGATTCATCATTGTTCTCGGCATTGTCGTCGATGACGCCATTATTATCGGCGAAAGCATACATACGAAAATACGCAGTGACGGACACACGCTTGATACTGTGATCCGGGGAGCCAATCGCGTTGCGATTCCGGCAACCTTTGGTGTGCTGACAACAATCGCGGCGTTTGCGCCCATGATGTTTGTCGGCGGTGTTGTCGCGCCATTCTTTGAATCGATGGCATTTGTAGTCATCGCGTGTTTGTTTTTCTCACTTGTTGAATCGAAGTTGATTCTTCCGGCGCATCTTGTCCACGCAAAAATTCCACGCGTCGATGAAGACGACCTGTTTTCTCCTCAGCGCGCAATTCCTCTGAAAGAACGCCCGGGGAGGCTCTTTCTGAAAATTCAGCGACACGTGCAGCATGGGCTGTTCTCTTTAATCGATAACTATTACAAGCCGGCACTTGAGAAAGCGGTCGACAATCGTGGTCTTACAGTCACAATTTTCGTCGCAGTATTGATCGCGACATTGGGTCTCATGACAAGTGGAATTGCGAGGATCGTCGTTTTCCCGGAGATTGGTTCCGATTTCATACAGGTTCAATTCGAGATGCAGCGAGGCAGCTCTTCCAGTGCACGCAACGCGGCCGTCGACCGGCTGGAGGCGGCCATGCTCGACATTAATGAGCAGTTCGTCAAGGAGAACCCGGACTCATTACCGATCATCGAACATCTCGGAGTGTTCACGCGCGGCGATACTGCGGCGATTCTGTTCCTGGAAATCCCGATGGATACGAGTCGCCCTTATGAGATGAGCGAGATCAACGATATGTGGCGCAATGCCGTTGGTGAAATACCCGGCATGAAGGAGCTCAAGTTTGAATCGGCACGTCATATCGGTGGGGGGCCTCCGCTGAGTTTCCGTTTGAGCGGATCGAATTATGCAATGCTCGAGAATGCCGCGGCTGAACTGGCGCTTGAACTCGCAAACTACGAGGGCGTATTCGACATCGTGAACTCCACATCTGCAGCGGGCGACGAAATCAAGCTGTCGATCAAGCCCGAGGCTGAGGCCCTGGGCCTCACTATGGCATCGCTCGGCCGGCAGGTTAGACAGGCGTTCTATGGCGAAGAGGCGCAACGAATTCAGCGCGGCAAAGACGAAATAAAAGTCATGGTGCGTTATCCAATGAATGAGCGTAAGTCCGTAGCTGATCTCGAAAACATGCGTATACGGACGCCGGACGGCGATGAGGTGCCGTTCCAGTCTGTTGCGGATATTTCTTTCGGTAAGGGGTATTCAAGCATATCTAGGCTGGACCGCGAACGCACCGTCACCGTGTCGGCGAACATTGATTCTGAACTCGTCGAACCTCAGGAAGTTATCAGGTCTGTGTCGAGCGAGGTCATTCCTGGGTTGTTGGCTCGTCATCCGGGCGTAAAGTATGGACTCGAAGGTGCGAGTGGGGAGCAACTCGACTTCCTGGTCAGGCTCGGTATCGCTTTTGTGGCCGCGCTTTTTTTGATCTATGCACTCATTGCCATTCCACTGCACTCGTATAGTCAGCCGTTAATAATAATGTCGGTAATTCCGTTTGGACTGATTGGCGCGGTAATCGGTCATGTGATCATGGGCAAGGCGCTCAGTATGTTTTCCATGTTCGGATTGATTGCGCTGGCGGGCGTCGTTGTCAACGATAGCCTTATCATGGTGGACTTTATCAACAAGGCTCGGGTCGAGGGCGTGGCGATACGGCAGGCTATCATTGAATCGGGCACGGCCAGGTTTCGCGCGATCGTTCTGACCTCGTTCACTACGGCGGCGGGTTTGTTGCCGAT
>Ga0224509_10000362_pt1 | contig 12457 bp, 9 predicted proteins | sample SF_Jan12_sed_USG_5_FD_170158 | JGI IMG/M metagenome (GOLD analysis project Ga0224509, IMG submission 170158) | Sediment microbial communities from San Francisco Bay, California, United States - SF_Jan12_sed_USGS_24 | ecosystem: Environmental > Aquatic > Marine > Sediment | place: USA: California... | reverse complement strand
GACTGGCAGGACTGGCTCGCCCATGAACGTCGCGCTTCGCCGCACACCCGGGCGGCCTATGCCGGCGACCTGACCGGATTTCTCGCGTTCCTGACCGAACACCTCGGAGGGCCGCCTTCCTTGGCGACCCTCGAGGCACTCCGGCCGGCCGATTTCCGAGCCTGGCTGGCGGCACGCGCCGGCCGGGGCCTGCAGCGCAGCTCGACGGCCCGCGCGCTCTCGGTGGTACGCAATGTGTTCCGCTGGCTGCAGAGCCGGGGGTTCGCCGAGAACCCCTCGCTGGCCGCCGTCTCGAATCCCAGGCTGCCGCGTCCGGTACCCAAGGCGCTGACCCCGGAGGAAGCCGCCGAGGCGGTCGCCGCGGTCGACGAGCTGACCAAGCAGCCCTGGAGCGGCAAGCGCGACACGGCGGTCCTGTTGCTGCTCTACGGCGCGGGCTTGAGGATCGGCGAGGCGCTTGCGCTCACGCGCCGGGACGCCCCGGCCCCGGGGCAGGAGGCGCTGGTCGTGACCGGCAAGGGCGGCAAGCAGCGCGTCGTGCCGCTGCTTGCCGTGGTGATCGACGCGGTCCAGGACTATCTGGCGGCCTGCCCCTATCGCCTGACGCCGGACGGACCGCTCTTTCGCGGCCAGCGCGGCGGAGCCCTCGGCGCGCGGCAGGTGCAGCAGCGCATGGCCGAGCTGCGCGTCCTGCTCGGCCTGCCCGAGAGCGCGACCCCGCACGCACTGCGCCACAGCTTCGCCACGCACCTGCTGGCCGGGGGCGGCGACCTGCGGGCGATCCAGGAGCTGCTGGGCCATGCCTCGCTTTCGACGACGCAGCGCTATACCGAGGTCGACGTAACCGGCCTGATGTCGGTCTACGACCGGGCCCACCCGCGGGCACGGACGAGACCGGACCACAGCAAAGGGAGCCAGTTCGAATGACCCTGCTGACCAGGGCCGCGGCCGTCCTGCTGTCCTGCTTCGCCCTGACGCTCGCCGCACCGGCCTTTTCCGGCGAGGTCAGCGGCAAGCTGATCACCGCTGCCGAGAAGGAAATCATCAGGCACTACTTCGGAGGCTCGACCGGGTCGAGCCAGACCCGTCCCTCCGGCGGCAAACAGGACAAGGCGAAGGACAAGGGCAAGAGCAAAGGCAAGAACAAAGGCAAGGGCGCCGGCCAGATGCCCCAGGGCATCGCCATGAAGCTGCAGCGCGGCGGTACCCTGCCGCCGGGCATCGCCAGGCGGGACTTGCCGTCCCCGCTGATCCGCGAGTTGCCGCGGCGCCCGGCGGGCCAGGAATTGCAGGTCATCGACGACAACGTCGTGCTGATAGAGAAGACGACCGGCCTGATCCTGGATATCCTCGAGCACGCGGCACGCTGAAAAACTCGGCGTTCGATCGATCCAGCTGAAGCTCACCTCGCCGGCCGAGAGCCACCGGACCGCCGAAACCCGAATCGCGGACGCCGGTCAGGTTTCGTGCGCGCGGCCCAATCGGGCGAGCACCGGCAGGCCCAGGGCAAGTGGGCCCAGCGCGAGCAGGGCGAAGGCCAGGCCCCAGGCGACGGTTCGCTCGGCACCGCCGGCGACGTCCAGCACCACTCCGAATGCGAGCGGCGAGAACACGCCGGCGCCGAAGCCGAAGAGGGCGTGCATCGCCATGGTCGCTCCCCGCCGGCCCGGCAGGGCGTTGGCGACCGCACCGGCGGTGAGCGCCGAGGAATCCCCCATCACGATCATGTGGTGAATCACCAGCAAGATCAGGACGGTCCAGGCCGGCAGGCCGGCCAGGAACCCGAGGCCGCAGGACAGGAGGGCGGAGGCGAGCATGATCGCGGCGACGGTGCGCCGCCGCCCGAATCGCACGGCCGCCTCGTTGCCAAGAATGGTGGCCGGCAGTCCCAGCAGAAGGACGACGGTCGCCACCTGAGTCGGCGCAAGAGGCGGGAGTCCCTCGGCCGGTTGAAGCCCGTAGGCGAAGGCCGTGAAGGCGACGATCCAGGTACGCGTGCCGAAGAGTTCCCAGACGTGGGCCGCGTAACCCAGCACGTAGGCGAGCGCCGCCCGGTTGGCGAAGACCGGCCTGAGGTCGAGCGGATGTCCGGTCTCCGGCACCTGGGCGGGACGGCCGCCGGGCACGACCGTGCGCCAGACCAGGAGCAGGGCCACGAGGCTGCCGAGCGCCGCCGCCCCAAAGGCCCAGCGCCAACCGGCCAGGGCCGTGACCTCGCCCGCCGCCAGGGTCGACAGCGCCACTCCGATGCCGAAGTGCGCCGTGTAGAACGCGACGGCGCGGCTCTGCCGTGGTCCCTCGATCCGGTCGGCAAGCAGCTTCAGGCCCACCATGTAGGTGCCGGCGAGGCCGACGCCGCCCGCCAGGCGGAACGCCACGGCGCTCCATAAGCCCTCGGCGAAAAGCGCGAAGCCGAGCGCGGCCAGCCCGCCCAGGGCTGTCGACAGCAGGTAGATGAGCCGGGCGTCCCGCCGGTCGGTCAGGCTGACCAGCAGCGGCACGGCGGCCACATAGCCGGCGTAGTAGACGCCGCTGATCCAGCCGGCCTCGGTGTTGCTGAGACCCCAGAGGGCCCGGAACTCGGGGATCAAGGCCGGGAAGGTCGCATTGCCCAGCATGCCCAGCACCTCAGCCGCGCAGAGCACGGCGACGAGCCGCGCCGGCGAGGTCATACTGAATCTCGGAGATTCTGACCCAGCCGCCATGCTTCGAGACGCCGCCTGCGGCGGCTCCTCAGCATGAGGTAACGCACTGATATAATACGCATGTCCTCATCCTGAGGAGCGTTCAAAGAACGCGTCTCGAAGGAGCGGCCATGAGTCACGCCTTTCGAGTTTTGGTGTCAGATGTGGATCGCGCGGCCGGCCACCGCGAGCGCCGCCTCCTTGACCGCCTCGCCCATGGCCGGGTGGGAATGGATCGTGCGCGCGATGTCCTCGGATGACGCCCCGAACTCCATGGCCAGCACTGCCTCGGCCAGGATATCGCCGGCCAGCGGCCCCAGGATGTGCACGCCCAGCACCTTGTCGCTCCCGGCGTCGGCCAGAATCTTGACCATGCCGTCGGTCTCGGCGTTCGCTCGCGCCCGGCTGTTGGCGCTGAACGGGAACTTGCCGACCTTGTAGTCGACGCCCGCCTCCTTCAAGTCTTCCTCGGTCTTGCCGACCCCGGCCACCTCGGGCCAGGTATAGACCACGCCGGGCACCAAGTTGTAGTCGACGTGGCCCGACTGTCCGGCCAGCATCTCGACGCAGACTACGCCGTCCTCCTCGGCCTTGTGGGCCAGCATCGGACCAGGCACGCAGTCGCCGATGGCATGGATTCCTGGAACGGTCGTCTGGAAGCGCTCGTCGACCTGGATGAAGCCGTGCTTGTTAAGCGCGACGCCCAGCGCCTCGAGGCCGAGGCCCTCGGTGTAGGGACGGCGGCCGACCGCCAACAGGACCACATCGGCTTCGACCTCCTCGGCGGTTCCGCCCTTCACAGGCTCGACGCCCAGCGTCACGCCGGCCTTGGATTTCTTCGCGCCCGTCACCTTGCGGGACAGCTGAAAGGCGAGCCCCTGTTTCTTCAGCACGCGCTGGGTCTGCTTGGCGATCTCCCCGTCCATGCCGGGCAGGATGCGGTCGAGGAACTCGATGACCGTGACCTCGGCGCCCAGGCGCGACCAGACCGAGCCGAGCTCGAGACCGATCACGCCGGCGCCGATCACGACCAGATGCCCCGGCACCTTGGCCAGCGCGAGCGCGCCGGTCGAGGTGACGATCTGCTTCTCGTCGACCTCGACCCCGGCGAGCGGCGTTGACTCCGATCCCGTGGCGATCAGGGTGTGCTTGGCCGCGAGCGTCCGGCTTCCGCCGCCGTTGAGCGCGGCGGCGACCTCGCCCGGCTTCGGGATGCTGCCCGCGCCCTGGATGTAGTCCACCTTGTTCTTCCTGAACAGGAACTCGACGCCCTTGGTCAGGTCGCCGACCACTTTGTCCTTGCGCGCCATCATGGTCTCGAGGTCGAGCGAGACTTTGCCGAGCTTGACGCCGTGGTCCGCCAGATGGCCCTTGGCCTCGGCGAACTTCTCCGAGGACTGCAGCAGCGCCTTGGAGGGAATGCAGCCGATATTGAGACAGGTGCCGCCCAGCGCGCCGCGCTTCTCCACGCAGGCCGTCTTCATGCCGAGCTGCGCCGCGCGGATCGCCGCCACGTAGCCACCCGGGCCGCCGCCGATGATCACCAGGTCGTAGCTGTCGTCGTTCATGGTCCAGACCCCCGCTTGGCTCACCCCGACCTTGCCGCAAGAGATCGCCCCGGACAAGGGGCGGATAGCTGCCGCCGCGCACCGTCGAGCGAAACGACCGCCTCCAGCTTGCCAGGACCGCTCGGTTTCGGCTCTAATGCATCATCGGTCATGCGATTCGGGTGCCCCGTCTTCCGCGCGGGGGAGAAACGAGCGCATCCAATAGAGATCCGGCGAAACGGTCGGCTGCGGGACGGGGGGGCGTCAGCACAATGAACGCTTTTAGGAGCGCGGTGCCGAAGCTTGTGCACCTTTCGGCGCTGCTTGCCACGGCCGCCCTGGCGGCGCTCGCTTTCCAGAAAAGCGTCTTGGCGCAGGGCTACGACTATCCCTTCGTCAACGCCTATGAAGCGACGGTGATCGGCACGCCGTCGATCTATCGCGCCGAACTGCCGAAACAGGTACCGAAGCAGGAGCTCAGACTGACCGTCTTTCCCAAGCGGCGGATTCCCGAGTTGTTCTGGTACCACGACCAACTGCATTACGCGGTGGTCCGTCAGCGCCAGAAGGCGCCGCTCATCTTCAACATCGCCGGTACCGGCGCAAGCCACAATTCTCAGCTCATGCAGGCGATGGAGAAGATCTTCTACAAGGCCGGATTCCACGTAATCTCGCTGCCCTCGCCGACCCACCCCAACTTCATCGTGACCGCCTCCGAGACCCAGGCCCCGGGCCTGCTGGCCGACGACGCGCGCGACCTCTACCGCGTGATGCAGGGCGCCTACGAACAGATCGCGCACACGATCGAGGTCTCCGAATTCTACCTGACGGGCTACAGCCTGGGCGCCGCGCAGGCGGCCTTCGTGGCGAAGCTGGACGAGGAGGTCGGCGCGTTCGACTTCAAGAAGGTCCTGATGATCAATCCGCCAGTCAGCCTCTACAACTCGGTCGAGATTCTGGACGGTATGATCGACGCGATCCCGGGCGGACCGGACAACTTCAACGCCTTCTTCGAGTCGCTGTTTCAGCGCTTTGCCGCCATCTACCGCGACGAGGATTTCCTCGATCTCACGGACGATTTTCTCTACTTCGCCTACAAGAAGGACCCGCCGAGCGAGGAGAGCCTGCGGGCCGTCGTCGGCATCGCGTTTCGCATTTCCGCAGCCAACATCCTGTTTGCCTCCGACGCGCTGACGCGTTCGGGCGTCGTGATCCGGCGCAACGTATCGCTGTCGACGCTCGATTCCCTGACCAGGTACCTGAAGGTCAGCGTCCGCGTCGGCTTCGTCGACTACATCCGCTACCTGCTCCACCCCTTCTTCGAGAAACGGCGACCGGGCGTCAGGCTCGAGGAGCTGATCGAGGAGAGCAGCCTGCAGGCCATAGAGGGCTATCTGCGCGGCACCGAGAAGATCGGCCTTATGACCAACGAGGACGACATCATCCTGGCCCCGGGCGAGCTCGACTACCTGCGCTCGGTCTTCGGTTCGCGAGCCCGGATCTATGTCAAGGGCGGGCACTGCGGCAACCTGGAGCACAAGGACAACGTCGCCGACATGATCAGGTTCTTCGGCGCAGGGTGGCCGGCCCCATGAGCCGATTTCTGGCGCCGGCCCTGCTCCTCCTTCTGGCCGCCTGCCAAAGCGTCCCCGCCGGTCCAGGCGCGGCGCCGGAGGGCGAGCGGGCCATCTTCGAGTACGAGGACATAGAACGGCGGGACGTGCTCTACACGATCGACGTCGACGACCCCCTCGAGCCGCTCAACCGGGGGATCTACAAGTTCAACGCCATGTTCGACCGGGCCATCTTCCTGCCGGTCACCGAGCTCTATGAGTTCGTCACGCCGACCTTCGTGCAGGATCGGGTCACGAACGTCTTCTCGAACCTAACAGAAATCACGACCTTCGCGAATTCGATCCTGCAGGGCAAGATCGAGCGCGCCAGCCGGGCCCTGGTCCGCTTTCTGGTCAACTCGACGATCGGGCTGGCCGGCCTGTTCGATCCGATGACCTCCCTGGGCACCCGCCAGCAGAGCGAGGACCTGGGCCAGACCCTCGGTACCTGGGGATTTCCCGCCGGGCCCTATCTCGTGCTGCCGATCCTAGGCCCCTCCAACCTACGCGACACGCTCGGCTTAGCCGGCGAAATGGCGGCCTACCGGGCGGCCGATCCCTTCGGAGCAGCGAGCTTCGAAGGCGACCACCCCGAGATCCTCGCGCTGCGCGCCATAGACCAGCGGAGTCAGGTCGGCTTGCGCTACTATCAGACTGGCTCGCCCTTCGAGTACGACCTGGTCCGCCTGCTCTACACCCGCAAGCGCCAGCTCGACGTCGAGAACTAGGGCGGATCGGGACCTAGAAGCGGCTGCAAGGCCCAAGCGGCCGATCAGATGTCGCCTTCTTGCTCCCGGCCGGGCAGGTCGACGTAGAACCCCGCGCCTGCCTCGGGCGGGATCGGCGAGCAGCGGGCAACGAGGCCCTGCTTCATGGCCGCAAGCAATTGGCGGCCGACCGGCTGGAACAGGGTCTCGCCGCTGTCGGGCCCCGCCGGATCGAGGCGGATAACGACAGAGCGTGCCTCGTCGCGGAAGCGCTGGCGCTCGAGCATGCGCTCGATCGCCAGGCGCGCGTGCTCGGCGTCCACGCCGGTCAGGTCCAGCTCGTAGTCTGCCGGGCCGCCGCGGCCGATCAGGCGTTTCAGCGCGCGCTCCTCGGGGTCGGTCATCTGGGCCTCGTTCGGACTGCCGCGGCCCGGGTTCGGTTCTTGAACCAGCCCAGGATCGCTGCCACGTTCTTCTTATACCTAACCGACGGGAAAGCTGACATGATTGTCGTCGAGATACCCCTGTGAGCGTAATCAGGCAGATCATGGCTCTGACGTCGGCCTTGGCGCTCACGGCTTGCACCGTCGCGTCCCCATTAAAGGATTTGGACGACGTCAAGACAGTCACTGTCATAATGCGGAAGCAGACCAATCTCGCAGAGGCCAGCCTGAAACAAATCCTCGAATCGAAACCGGATACGATCACTATTAGCGACGGAGCGCGGCTCTCGGAAATCACGGCGATCCTGGAGAGCGAGGCCGAGGGCTGGTCCAGCTATTATGTGACCTTGCCGAACTATCCTGTCTTGATTGCCTTGGAGGCCGAGACAGAAAGCTTGACGCTATTCACCTTCGCGCCGCCCTGCGAACCCTAAGGCACGACGTTCCACGTCATAGCGCAAGACTACGGCAAGACGAAAACCTGGGCGCAGGCCCCCTGCCAGCGCCTTATGGAGGCCATCGGCCTTAGGGAGGAGGCCGGCAAATCCTAGCTTCTGACTACCGAAGTGCCGAAGGAGAGGTCGTACCACATGGTGCAACGAAAAGCTCGTCAAAGCTTCCTCACCCACACCTCGAAAGGCACCTCCTGGAGTTCGAGACGCCCTAACGCGATGTCAGGTATAGGGTTTGAGGGGATATACAGAGAGAACCGGATGAAGATGCTTTCGCCCGCCTCAGCTTCGACGGTCGTCGTGATCGACGGACCGTCTGCCATCGAGAGGAAGTAACCCTGGATTGTGATCGAACGTTCGCCTAGTCTCGCATAAGCCTCTATATGGCGGCCGGTTTCAAGTGAACCGATATACCGTCCGTCGAGTGTGACACGGTAGTCGATTGTCGCGGCCTTCCAATCGCTCGCCGGGCGATATATGAAGATCGCCCCGGCATTCTCTGCGTTGAGTGACGGATCGACTTCGATGACAGGTGCCGATTGACACCCGGACAAGATGACACCGACAGCCAGAACCACAGCCGGAATGCCGATCAGGCTACGACCACTCATGGTTCTACACATCCAAACAATAACCGTGCGGCACATCTTCAACTGCTAAGACACCTTCTACCTTGTGGTCCAGAACCCGGAGGGCCCTAGCTGGGTAGATGGAGCCCAGTGCGAGGGCGACAGCCACCAATCGACCTACAGATCCAGCAGCAGGCGTTCCGGGTCCTCGATGAATTCCTTGACGCGGACCAGGAAGGTCACCGCCTCGCGGCCGTCGATGATGCGGTGGTCGTAGCTCAAGGCCAGGTACATCATGGGGCGCACCCGGACCTCGCCGTCGACCGCCACGGGGCGTTCCTGGATCTTGTGCAGGCCGAGGATGCCCGACTGCGGCATGTTCAGGATCGGCGTCGACATGAGCGAGCCGAAGACGCCCCCGTTGGTGATCGTGAAGGTGCCGCCGGTCAGCTCGTCCATGGTCAGCTTGCCGTCGCGGCCCTTGCCGGCGAGCTCGGTCAAGCTCCGCTCGATCTCGGCGAAGGACTTGTGCTCGCAGTCGCGCACCACCGGGACCATCAGGCCGGCGGGGGTCGAGACGGCCATGCCGATGTTGTAGTCGTGCAGGTAGACGAGCTCGTCATCCTCGATCCGGGCGTTGACCGCCGGCAGCTCCTTTAGGGCCGCAACCACCGCCTTGGTGAAAAACGACATGAAGCCGAGCTTGACGCCGTGCTTCTTCTCGAAAGCCTCCTTGTGCTGGGCGCGCAGCGCCATGACCGCGCCCATGTCGGCCTCGTTGAACGTCGTCAGCATGGCCGCCGTGTCCTGCGCCTCCTTGAGGCGCCGGGCGATGGTCTGGCGCAGCTTGGTCATGCGCACCCGTTCCTCGCGCGGCCCGGGGCCGGTCGGCACGGGAGCGGCCGTCCCGGAGGGGGCGGCCGGGCGAGCGGTCGCGTCAGAGCCCAGGAAGCTCAGCAAATCCGCCTTGGTGATGCGATCGCCCGGGCCGCTGCGCGCCACTTTTCCGGGATCGAGCCCGGCGGCGGGAGCCGCGGCGGCGGGACCGGCGGCCAAAAAGCTCTTCACGTCTTCCTTTGTTATACGGCCGTCCCGGCCGGTGCCGGGCACCTGCGACGGGTCGAGGCCGGCATCGGCGACCATCTTGCGCACCGCCGGGGACAGCGCGCCGTGGGTCCGGCCCGCGGGCGTGGGCGCCGCGTCGGCCGCGGCTTGCGAGGCCGCGGCAACAGGTGCCGGAGCGGCGGTGGCAGAGACGGCGCCGGCCATGACCACGCCGAGCAGGGCGCCGACCTTCACGGTGTCGCCGGCCTCGGCACGGATCTCGGCCAGCACGCCCGCCGCAGGGGCGTTCACCTCGAGCGTCACCTTGTCGGTCTCAAGCTCGACCAAGGGCTCGTCGGCCTTGACCGCATCGCCGACCTGTTTGTGCCACTGACCCACGGTCGCCTCGCTCACAGATTCCCCCAGAACCGGCACTACGAGATCGACCGGCGCGCCGCCTTCGGCTGCGGCTGCCGGCGGCTGGGCGGGTTCGACCGCAGGGACCGCCGCAGGGGCTACCGCGGCGACGGCGCCGTTGCCAGGCGCGATGCGCCCGAGCAGTGCGCCGGCCTCGACGTTCTCGCCTTCGCCGGCCAGGACCTCGCTCAGTACGCCCGCTTCGGTGGCATTGACCTCGAGCGTGACCTTGTCGGTCTCGAGCTCGACCAAGGGCTCGTCGGCCTTGACCGCGTCGCCGACCTTCTTCAGCCACTGGGCCACGGTCGCCTCGCTGACAGATTCGCCCAGGGTGGGCACCAGGATATCCGTTGTCATCGACCTCGCGTCCATGGGGCTCACTTGGCGCCCAACTGCGCCGTCTTGGCCTTGGACCGGCCCTTGCCCTGGCCGGCGGTCCTGACTTTGTGCTCGGCCTTGCGAGCGGCGATGCGCTTGAGCGCAACCTTGCCCAGGGTCAGCGCGTCGTCGATCAGCTCGGCCTGCTCGGCGCGGTGACGCTGGTTCGAGCCGGTCGCCGGCGAAGCGGCCGAGCTGCGGCCGGCATAACGCGGCCGGGGGTTCTTGCAGCCGACCTCCTCGGCGACCTCCTCGATGAAGGCGTTGGCAAAGGCCCAGGCGCCCATGTTGCGCGGCTCCTCCTGGCACCAGACCAGCTCGCAATGCCTATAGGGCTCGAACTCGGCGGCCAGCGCGTCGGCCGGGAAGGGGTAGAGCTGCTCCAGGCGCAGGAAGTGGACGTCGGCGATACCGCGCTTCTCGCGCTCCTCGAGCAGGTCGTAATAGACCTTGCCCGTACAAAGCACGACCTGCTTGGCCTGCTTCGGATCGCTAGGCAGTTGGTCGCAGTACATCACGCGGTGAAAGGTGCTGCCCGACCCGAAGTGTTCGAGCGGGGAGACGCAGCGCTTGTGCCTGAGCAGCGATTTCGGCGTCATGACGACGAGCGGCTTGCGGAACTCGCGACGCATCTGGCGCCGCAGAACGTGAAAATAGTTGGCCGGCGTGGTGCAGTTGACCACCTGGAGGTTGTCCTCGGCACAGAGCTGCAGGAACCGCTCCGGCCGGGCCGAGGAGTGCTCCGGGCCCTGGCCTTCGTAGCCGTGGGGCAACAGCATGACCAGGCCGCACATGCGCAGCCACTTGGACTCGCCGCTCGAGATGAACTGATCGATGATGATCTGCGCGCCGTTGGAGAAGTCGCCGAACTGCGCCTCCCAAAGCACTAGCGCGCGCGGCTCGGCCAGGGAGAAGCCGTACTCGAAGCCGAGCACCGCAAGCTCGCTCAAGGGGCTGTCGATGATCTCGATCTGCGCCTGCTTGTCGCGAACGTAGTTCAAGGGTACGTAGCGCTCTTCGGTTTCCTGGTCGATCAAGGCCGCGTGGCGCTGCGAGAAGGTGCCGCGGTTGCTGTCCTGCCCCGACAGCCGCACCGGGTGGTCCTCGACCAGCAGCGTGCCGAAGGCGAGCGCCTCTGCGGTCGCCCAATCGATGCCCTGGCCGGTCTCGATCATCTGACGCTTGGCCTCGAGCTGCCGGACGATCTTGCGGTTGAGGTTGAAGGTGTCCGGAACCGTGGTCAGCGCCGTCCCGACTTCCTTGAGAATCTTGAGAGGAGCGCCCGTCTTGCCGCGGCGGGCGTCATAGCCACGCACCCTGTCCAAACCCGACCAAGCCCCCTCTAGCCAGTCGGCCTTGTTCGGCTTGTAGCCCCGGGAGGCCTCGAAGTCCCTTTCCAGCTGCTGCTCGCGCTGCGCGATGAGCTCGTCGGCCTCGGCCTCGCCGAGGGTGCCTTCGGCGACCAGGCGGTCGGCATAGATCTTCCGCGTGCTCGGATGCTTGGCAATGGCCTTGTACATCAGCGGCTGGGTGAAGGCCGGTTCATCGCCCTCGTTATGGCCGAAGCGCCGGTAGCAGAACATGTCGATGACCACGTCCTTCAGGAAGGTCTGCCGGAACTCGGTCACTATGCGCGCGGCGTGCACCACCGATTCCGGATCGTCGCCGTTCACGTGGAAAATCGGCGCTTGGATGATCTTGGCGACGTCCGAGCAGTAGGGCCCGGAGCGCGAGTTGACCGGGTTGGTGGTGAAGCCGATCTGGTTGTTGACGATGAAATGGATCGTGCCGCCGATCCTGTAGCCCTTGAGCTCCGAGAGATCGAGCGTCTCGGCGACCAGGCCCTGCCCGGCGAAGGCGGCGTCGCCGTGCATCAGCAGCGCCATCACCTGGGTCCGGTCGAGGTCCTCGCGCTGGGCCTGCTTGGCTCGCACCTTGCCGACCACGACCGGGTTGACCGCCTCGAGATGGGACGGATTGGCAGTCAGCGAGAGATGCACGACGTTGCTGTCGAACTCCCGGTCCGAGGAGGTGCCCAGGTGATACTTGACGTCGCCCGACCCGCCGACATCCTCGGGGTGCGCGGCGCCGCCCTGGAATTCGGAGAAGATCGCGGTAAACGGCTTGCCCATGAAGTTGGCGAGCACGTTCAGGCGCCCGCGGTGCGGCATGCCGACCACCACGTCCTTGAGGCCGAGCTGGCCGCCGCGCTTGAGGATCTGCTCGAGCGCCGGGATCATGGCCTCCCCGCCGTCCAGGCCGAAGCGCTTGGTGCCGGTGTACTTCTTGTTGAGGAACTGCTCGAAGACTTCGGCCGCGGTGAGACGTTCCAGGATCGCCCGCTTGCCCTCGCCGGTGAAGTGGGTCTGGTTGTGGATCGACTCTATGCGCTCCTGGATCCAGGCCTTCTGCGCCGGGTCCTGGATGTGCATGAACTCGACGCCGATCGTGCCGCAGTAGGTCTCGCGCACCGCGGCCATGATCTCGGCGAGGGTCGCGGTCTCGAGGCCGAGCACCTTGTTGATGAAGATCGGCCGGTCCATGTCGGCCTCGGTGAAGCCGTAGGTCCTGGGGTCGAGCTCCGGATGAGGCTCGACCGGTTT
>Ga0224509_10000360_pt1 | contig 12460 bp, 11 predicted proteins | sample SF_Jan12_sed_USG_5_FD_170158 | JGI IMG/M metagenome (GOLD analysis project Ga0224509, IMG submission 170158) | Sediment microbial communities from San Francisco Bay, California, United States - SF_Jan12_sed_USGS_24 | ecosystem: Environmental > Aquatic > Marine > Sediment | place: USA... | reverse complement strand
CAGTAAGTCCATCGCCCCACGGGAACGTCAGCGGCATCTTGTTGGCACAATAGTACTCAACGTGGCATTGCGCACACACGAAGCTGCGCATCTCCGTACGATTGCCGTCAACATTCGGGTCGTAAGGCGCCGCCCGACTGCCCTGTCGCCACTTCTGTATCGTCGGCAGGTGTGGTACCTCGGCGTCTCCCTCAGCCAGGGCCTGGATTCCATAGATAAATCCGGGGCGAGTCACGCGCAGCGCCATCGTATCCGGGTCATGACAATCCACGCACGATACGGCATGCCCATGCCCCATATCGTGCAGTTCGGCATTCAGATCTTTATAGGAATACTGGTAACTCTTCTCGAAGCCTGCCATGGCATCGCCGTCCCCGAGCTTGCGGTACAACGGCATGATCGATGCGTGGCAATGTAAACACGATCCGGTTTGCGGCTTGGTTTGCCTTGCGGTCTCCTCCTGATCGACGAGCATGTACGCGTGACCTCGCCGGTCCCGGTAATCGATGGAGAACGCGTACCCGAGAAACATGCGCTTCAGCCACGGGTCGCGCTCGATCTTCTGCTCGGGCAGCGCTTCGCTGCCGCCATGACCGCCGAACCGCGTGCGGGTCGCTTCGGCGGTGCGTCGATACGAGTCGTACTGTTTCGGGAAGTTGATTCCCCACTCGGCAGGGTCGGTCGTATCTTCGGTAACTTCGACCAGGCGAAGGAAAGGCTGCCTTGCCTCGGTCTTTCTTTCAAAAACGTTGACCAGAAGTGCCGTAACGGCTGCTGTCGCAATCGCGACGATCACGATAAGTGCAAGAATGCCGGTGGTGCTCCATCCGCTTTGATGTCGTTTCATGTTTCCCGAACCTCAGTTAAAAATTCTTATTCCGGCCCGCCCAGCCCGGTCGTCTCTCCGTGGCCCACTGTGACGTGACAATGCACGCAACGGACCTCATCCGCTGACCCGTTGACGCCGACAATGAGCTCGTGCGCCAAATCTTCATGACAAGCAAGGCAGTTGTCCTGGAGAATTTGCGCGTTCGGTTCCTTGATCATAATCGGCTCGTGGAAGTTCTGCAGCGTAAAGCCTTTGGAGTGATGCCAGCCGTTTTCGGCTTTAGCGATGTACTTGCCGAAAAAGTTATGAGGCAAATGACAGTCGACGCATACGGCCACAGCATGGTGACTCGATTTTTGCCACGAGTCATATTGCGGCTGCATGATATGGCAGTTGATGCAAACCTCGGGATCATCGCTCATGTAGGACAAACCCTCTGCGTACAGGAACGTATAGCCACCGATTCCCAGCCCTATGCCGGCCAAAACTGCAAGAAGCACAAGAGGTTTCGTGACTCGCAACCCGGTGCTTCTGACTTGCTTGTTCCTCGACACGCTTTCCCCCGTTTAATTCGGCGTCGGGTCTGACCAAATACGGAGTATACTGCTCCAGCCCTGCTAATGTGACCTGCCCCGCATAACGAGTCCGGCTCTGAAGTGAGAGCCTGCGAGCTCGCTCTGCCCACACGCGGATTTTCAGTCGCGAGTTGGATCCCCTAAGGCCAGGTATTTCAATGAGTGACCGGAGCGGCCGTTGCTTGATTCGCACTACTGTGCGTAACGATGCACAGCTGATACACGCAGATTTCACGCAGACCGCCCTGCCCTCAGGATGGTCGAATCGTCGCTACCCGGTGCAGCGCTAAAAGGAACGAAGGACCCTTTTTTCGGTCGAATGCCTGTACATTTCGTGGCAATCGGATCGTGAAGTTTTTCGCTCGCCTTCAGCTTAAGAGCCGCCGTGCCCTGCTCTTCGCAGGCCTGCTCCTTATATTGCTGTCTGCCTGTGGCGGCAATGACGGTGCGACAAACCCGGGCAATGGAATCGGCGGTGAGCCTCCCCCTGGCTACACATATAGTCCTCCGGCGGCTGTCAGCGATGGCTGGACCGTCGGCGTCGCCGGCAGTCAGGGTATCTCGGTGCAAAGCCTCGAAGAAATGATGGCTGCTGTTGGCCGCGGCGAGTACCCGGTCATTGATTCAGTTGCCATCGCCAGCCAGGGCACGCTGGTCTTCGACGAAACCATCAGGACTCGCCTCGATGAAAAGGATCAGTGGGTGGGAAATGGGGACCTTTCCCTGCACGCACAGTTTTCTTCATCGAAGAGTATCGCCTCCGTCCTTATCGGAATTGCGATAGACCTGGGAATCATATGCGGAGTGGAATTGCCCTATTTGAACCTCTTCGACTATCCGAGCTATGACAACTGGGATGAACGCAAAAACCAGATCACCTTGCATCATGTCCTGGCCATGCGCCTTGGGCTGCAATGGGACGAATGGAGCGTGCCTTACGGTGACCCGAACAATGCAGTAGTCCGGTTCTTCAACACACATCATGACTACAGCAAGGGCTTGCTGGACCTGCCGGTGGAAGTGGATCCAGGAACCGAATTTGCATACAACACTATAGCTTCCGTGTCGTTGGGCCAGGCCATTCAAAACCAGGGGTCACTGACCTGTGTCGACTTCCTGAACACCTACCTGCTGGATCCTTTGAGCATCTCGCGAGTAGCCTGGGTTGAAACACCGACTGGCCTACCGGACCTTGGTGGCGGGCTGTATTTGTCGGGTAGAGACATGTTGAAGTTCGGCCAGATGTACATGGATGATGGCCGCTGGAACGGGCAGCAAATCGTCAGCAGTGAGTGGGTTGCAGCATCGATCCAGGCGTACACTGAACTGGCATGGACCGAGCCGGAGACGAGGGCCTGGAAGGTTGACGGTTACGGTTACCAATGGTGGGTCGGCCACTTCGAGCGCAACGGCCAGGTCCTCAGTGCCTTTGCGGCACGGGGCTGGGGCCAGCAGACCTTGATGGTGATTCCGGAACTCGAGCTGGTAATCGCCATTAATGCCAATGATTACGACGGACGCCCGGATGCGGTAAACCAGGTTTTCGGCCTTATCGACCGCTTCATACTCCCTGCACCACGGTAAACAGACCTGCCCGCTTATCCTGTCTGGGTCAGCACGGCAGGTCGCACGGCTGCTGTCTCAGTATTCGTCAATAGCCGCCTGCTGCACGGCTCGGGGTGAGGTGCCGACCCGCGGATTTGCAGAACAGAACGATCGCTATTTTCCGGAAGCTTGGAAAGGTCACCCTGGCCGAGCCCCGTTCGGATGAACGTTCACGCGCTCAAGTCTCACCTGCCGGAGCTGAAGCACGACTGGCGCGTTCGGATACGAAATAGAAGACCAGGCCAGAGCCTATGACCGCCAGCCCGAACAGGCCCTCCACCGGCTTGTTGAGGAGCACGAACGTAAGCGTCCAGCCAGTGAGTGCCAGGTACAACAGCGGCGTCAGCGGATAGCCGAAAGTCCGGTAAGGTCGTGGCAGCTGCGGCTGTCGCCAGCGCAGGACGAACACGCTGAGCACGGTGACGAAGCTGTTTAGTGCGAGCGTGAAGCCGGCGAATACCAGGATGGATTCGAAGCTCGCGGTCAGGATGAAGATGACCGCCAGAGCCGTCTGCGTGTAAATGGCGGCTGCCGGGATGCCATCGCGGTTGGTGCGCGCAAAGAAACGCAGAGCGTGGAAGTCCTCGCCGACGACCTGCAAGACCCTGGGGCCGGCGAGCGTCATCGCGCTCACCGTGGAGATGAGGAGCGCGGCCAGGATCAGTCCGGTTAGCCCGCCTCCCATCTCGCCGAAGGCTGAGCGCGCAGCGATGTAGCCGACCTCCACCTCGCCGCGCATCGCGTCCATCGGCGCGACGCTCAGGAAGACATAGTTCAGAGCGACGTACAGCAACATCACGACCAGCGTGCCGCTGAATAGAACGATCGGCAGCGTACGCTGCGGATCCTCGAGCTCGCTGCTGAGATAGGTCGCGGCGTTCCACCCGGTGTAGGCATAGCTCACGTAGATCAGGGCCACGGCGAACTCGGCGCTGAACAGCTCCCCGGCATCGCCGGCAGCCGGCAGAAAACTGATCGATTGTGGTTCGCCGGCGAAGAGCAATGCCGTCGCGCAAAAGACGACAATGACCAAAACCTTCAGGACAGTGAAGACGACCTGTGTCACACCGCTGGTGCGGTGATTCGAGGCGTGTGCCAGGCCCAGCGCGATAACCAGTCCGGCAGCGAGCGCCGGGCGCAACCATTGCGAGCCGCCAACGTCGAATACCGACGTTGCGTAGGCAGCGAAGGTCATCGCGGCCAGCGCGCACGGCCCGGCGAAACCGATGGTGGCGGAGACCCAGCCGGACACGAAGCCCGCAGCCGGGTGAACTATGCGGGCAAGGAAATTGTATTCGCCGCCCGAGCGCGGCAGGGCAGCGCCGAGTTCGGCGTACGTCATCGCCCCGCACAGTGCGGCTATGCCGCCGATGGCCCACAGCGCGAGCAATGCGAATCCGGAGTGGATCTCCAGCAGCTGGAAACCGAGGCTTGTAAATACCCCGGTTCCAACCATGTTCGCGATCACCACCGCGATGACGGTCGTGGAGCGAAACTTACTGTTCGTGCGGCCTGACACCCTGTGAATTAGAGCATGGCCTGAATTACGGGGATACGGTCAATGGGCGGAATGGACTCGCTTCGCTCACACTGCGGGCGCCTTCGGCGCCTGTCGGCGCTGCGCGCCTCGAATGAACCACCGACACGTGGATTTTCGGAATTCTAAGCGGTTGAGTCTATTAATATTTATCAACCAGTTACCGGGGCGTCCGGTGCTTGATTTGCATCACCGTGCATAACGATGCACAGCTGATACACGCAAATTTCTCGCATGGAATCGAAATCGCAGTAGCACGGCACGTTGCACCCGGATGCCTGGACTGGATCGACGAGCGCTATTTCCATACGATCACTTAAGCGTTTTACGAAGTTCCGGAATCCAGAGTAACGCCCATGCTCAAATTGCAACGAAATGACCGCAGCGCCAACCTCCTGCTCGAGATCCTGATGATCGTCGTCGGCATCAATGTTGCGCTGTGGTTCGAGAGCTGGTTTCAGGAATTGCAGGATGCCGAAATCGAGGAACGGTACCTCGCCGACCTGCGCGACGACTTGCTGACCGATATCAAGAACCTCGACATCGTCATCAGAAGTGGCGAGACAAAATCGCAGAAAGTCGCGCAGTTAGTCGACCTGATGCCGACCATTGCTGACCTGTCGCCTGAGGAGCAGGCGCAGGCCATCTACACGCCGTCCAATTACCAATTCTTTGTCCCTTCTGACTTTACCTATCGTTCGATGCAGGAGAGCGGGGATTTTCGCCTGCTGCGTAATGCGAAGATCAAGAAAAGCATCCTCAGGCTCGACAGGCGCCATAAGGATATCGCCGTAATCCAGAAGAACTATCTCCAGGCCATGGATGATGGCTACATCCCCCTGATGATGAATAGCTTCGATCTCGCCACCATGACCGTCACTGATCCGGCCCTGTTTCAGGATCAGCTGTTCCGCAATTTTTTTGTGTATACCGGGCAGGACACCGACACCATGGTGGCACTGTACCGATGGGCGCGATCCCAGTCTGAAGAACTCATCGAACTGATCGAGGAAGAGCTCGCCGAGTAGTCGCGATATCAGTGAATCCCGGGTGCGTCGCTGCCTGCGGTTGAGTGGTGGCCTTCGGCGTCTGTCGGCCCTGCGCGAAATGCGCTCGCGGCCATGATTGATTACATTATGTCGGAGTATGGTTATGACCGGACACAGGCATACATGATCGCGAGCATCGCGGTGGATATGCGTATCGGTCAGCTTGCTGACGCGCCCAATGTCGGTGTGACCGCAGTACTGCCGCTGGACATATTTGTGGGGAGTGACTGAACATGGTCGAGGAACAACAGGAGATCGCCGCCAGGGCAGGCGAGTCAGGGATACGGTAGTCGCTTATGCGCTTCGCGATGGTGGTCTTGATGCTCGCTGGCACGAGCGCCACAGCAGATACCGAGATCCACAGTTGTTTGCTGGACGATGGCACGATCGCCTTTCAGCAAAAACCCTGCTCCGAGCCGTCTGTAACTGCCGACGACAGCACTGAAACCGGCGAGAGTCAGAGCGCTGGCGAAACTCCCGCTGCTGACGATGACGTGTTCGACTTCGTCAATCCTTTCGACGAGCCGGCAAACCCCCCGACGCCCTCCGAACCAAAACTACCCGAACCGGTGTCACAGGACCGAGCCGAGTGCGAAAAAACGACGCGGGATGCGATCGACGCCATTGATTTCGAAATGCGAGAGACCCCCTACACGAAGGAACAGGGCGAGGAATACCGTGCAGAGCTGCTCGCATTGACGCAGCAGTTGCGTGCCTGCAAACAGCTGTAAGTCTGTTCCGGATCGGTGAATTCCACTCCCGGTCGTCTAAAGAACGACGACAGCTCGCGAACTCTTGTGACGAGTTTGGTCTGTCTGCAGTGCGTTGCCCTGGGGTTTCGAATTCTCAATCCGTACAGAGCTCGACAATGACAGAGGTTCCACGTGGTTCTCGCGACTGTATCTTGATCGAGCCGTTATGTGCCTCGACGATGCGCTGGCACAGGTTCAGTCCAAGGCCATAGCCACTTCGGTGTCCACGTGACGGATCCAGTTTGACGAATGGCTCCAATACGCGTTCCGTCATGTCCTCGGGGATGCCACGACCGTCATCATCAATGCGAACAGTGACGGATTCGTCGCCGCGGGCTAGCCGTACCTCGACAGGACCGCTGTCTTTGAGCGAGAACTTCACGGAATTCTCCAGGAGGTTTTGCAACAGCACCTTCAGCAATGCCTCATCAGCCTGGACACTTATTGCTTCGGGTGATTCAGCCAACACTACCGCCGGATTTCGACCAACAAAACCGTCAATAACTCCGCGCGTTAAAGCAGCAAGGTCCACCTCTGTACGATTCGGCTGCGCAGTACGATTCTTGATACGTTCACGTTCCAGCAACGCGGACGTCAACGCCTCCATCTCGCGAATGTCTGTTGCAATCTGCTCGCGTTTGTCACCTTCCGGCAACATCTCCAACGCAACTTTCATGCGAGCCAACGGCGAGCGCAGCTCGTGACTTACGTCGGCCATCAAACGATCATGATCATTGAGCATTTGTTCGACGCGCTCCGTCATGTGATTGAAGGCACGTGCCACCTGGCCGACCTCATCCATGCGGACGACGGGAACACGCGTTGAGAGATCACCCGCAGACACTTTTTCTACACTCTCCTTGAGCCATCTCAACGGCCGCAGCTGCGATAACTGAACGACATACACGACACCGACGAGAAACAACAAGCCACCGATTAGCAACCACAGCACGGACTGGTCCGAGCCGGACGCATCGCTATCGCTCAGGTAAAACGAGTAGCCTATACCCCCATGGCCCTGGACGAGAATCGTGCGAACGTTCGAATGATTTTCGGCGAGAAACTCCGGCGTCACGGGTTCACCATCCGGGCCAAAGGCGTAGATGCCCTCTCGTGTCGTTAGCAGGACCCCCATCCGGTGATTGCGCGCAGCGAACTTCGCAATGTCCGGATCCTCGCCAATACGTCCCGCGATATAGGTACTCCATTCTTCCAGCGGCGATTGGAAAGAGTCTTCGAAAATATTGCCGCGGATAGCGTGAAACGAAAGGTACGCAAGCACGACAATCGCCGCAGCGAAGATAGCGGTTGACGCAGCGAAGCGCGAAATCAGGCTGGATGGCGCTTTCATTTATCGACCGCTCCGACAAACTGATACCCGCCCATGCGCACCGTTCGAATGAAGCGTGGCCGGCGCGGATCGTCGCCGAGCTTTTCTCGCAAGCGACTGATCAGCATGTCGATCGACCGGTCAAATACATCGGCATCGATACCTCGTAACCGTTCTATCAAACGATCTCGCGACATGACCCGTCCGCGGCTCTCCATCAATCCCTTCAGCAGCTCGAACTCCATCGTCGTCAACTCGATATCATTACCATCGAGTTCAACACGCCGGGTTTCGGTTTCCAGTCGCAGTCCATCACAAACCAGCACGTCACTCTTAATACGGTCTTTCGCACGACGAATTACCGATTGAATTCGAGCCACCAGCTCGCGCGGTTCAAACGGCTTCGGCATGTAGTCATCGGCACCGAGCTCCAGGCCCATGACGCGATCAGCCACCTCGCCTCTGGCCGTCAACATGATTATGGGCAGGTCGTACTCGGCGCGAAACTCACGGCATAAGGTCAGCCCGTCCGTGTCGGGCAGCATGACATCGAGGATCAACAAATCGGGTAACTCACGCCGTAATCGTCTGCGTCCGGCCTCTGCCGTCGTTTCGCTCACGAGCGTGTGACCGAAACCCTGCAGGTACTCCGTCAACAGCGCATTCAGGTTTACATCGTCGTCGATAATTAAAATCCTGAAGGTTTCGGGAGTGGTTGCGTTCACCCTGTCAACCTCGCAGTGCCTGTATCGGATCGAGCCGTGCCGCACGCAGCGCCGGGTAGGCGCCGCTCACCAGCGCGAGCCCCAACGGAACCAGCATTGAATAAAGTGTGTTCAAACCTGTGATCGCTATCTGCCAGCCCATCAACCATTGGCCGAGAATAATGCCTATGCCTCCGACGAACAAACCGCTCAACGCACCCAACGCCGCTATCATCACTGCTTCCGAAAGGAATTGCGCCATTACCTGGCGTGGCAAGGCACCGACGGCAAGACGCAATCCAATCTCCGCATGCCGCTCACGCACCGATAACAGGCTCACCGCAAGCAGGCCAAAACAGGCAAGCGCGAGTAGTAGCGCCGACAGCCCACCGAGAAAACTCTGCATTGTGTCGTCACTGCGGCGAACGGTGCGCACCAGTTCAGCCTGGTCCCTGATCGTAAAATCGTCGGGCTTATTTGCCTTGTCCAGCCCGTGACGTTGGCGTAGCAGTTCGCCGGAGCCGCGAACGACCATGTCGACACGGTCTCTGGACTGTGCCTGTACGAAAATTCTGTCAACGTAGTCGACGTTCAGCAAACGTCGCATCGCCGTCGTTACTGGCACCAGCACTTTATCGTCTTGTGCTATGCCACCCGCATCCGCTCCTTTGGACTGCAACACGCCGATCACGTCAAATGGCGCTCCAGCGATCAAGACTGTCTCCCCGATCGGTTGTTCGCCATGAAAAAGTTCCTTGGCGATTGCGGAGCCAATAACGGCCACGCGCGACTGATTCTGGACATCAAAGTCATCAATGAAACGACCCGTTGACGGGTGCATTACGTTGCTTTCCCGAAACTCCGGTGTAGTTCCGATGACTGTCGCGCCGGTTTCCTCTCCGCCGTAGCGCAAGTTCAGGTTACGCATCGCGATCGGTGCCGCTCTCTCGACGCCCGCAACTTCATTACTTAGCGCACGCCAGTCGTCCAGCGTCAGCGTTCGAACGCGTCGGCCCTGGCCGCGGAGTGCGTCGGTTTCTCTTCGCACTGAACCGACCGCGAGCAGGTTCCTGCCCATCGACGACAGTGCGTCTTCAAAGGTTTTTTCAGCACCGGCCGCCAGCGACAACAACATGAACATCGCGGCTATGCCGACCGTCATGCTACTCGCTGATAGTAGCGTTCGTGTCCGCGCCCGACTAAGAGCACAGATCGAAAGGCCAATATTACGAAACCATCTCACCGCAGCGCTTCAACCGGGTCGAGGCTGGCCGCGCGGCGCGCCGGGATGATGCCCGAAATAATACCGACCACCACAGATGCAAGTACGGCAAGCAATACGGCAAGAATCGTCAGATCCATAGGTATTTCGTAGCGTGTGGCGATGAAACTCGCAACGCCGAGCCCAAGCGCAATACCGGCTACTCCGGCCACCAGCGATACCACGGTCGACTCGAACAGAAACTGTGTCGCGATTGACCCGCGTGTCGCACCCAAGGCTTTGCGTAAACCGATTTCCGATATGCGTTCGCGAACCACGACGAGCATGATGCTCGATATAACCACCGCAGCGACGAGCAACACGACGATCGCAGCCATGATGATGTAAACACCCAGCATACGCTTCGCCTTGACGGCCGCTTTACCGGCAAACTGGGAGGTATAGATGCGGAATGAGTCTGGCTGGCCCTCGGCAATTTGGAAACGATTCCGTAATATCTCGGCAACCTGATCGGCATCCTGTTCCACATTGTCCGCATTTCCGACAACGAGTTTGCCGTTGCCGATGATGTCTGAGTTGACAAGGCGTCGCTGCGCCGTTGAGATCGGTACATACACGTCCATATCCCGGTCCTCGCCATGCGGGTCAATCCCCATGGGGTCCAGGACACCAACGACCACAAATGGCACTGAGTCAATCTGAATCTCTTCTCCGATGGGGTCAGTGTCGGCAAACAAAGCATCCTTTAACTTTGTACCGATCAGCGCGACACGCTCAGCACGGTCAACATCTCTGTCAGAGAAATAGCGACCGTCAATTACGCTGCGGTTCCAGACATAGTCTGCATTCGCGCTGAATCCGGATACCGCCGCTTGTTCGCTCGTTCCCATGAAATCGATAGCCATCGGACTCAAACTGAGGCGCGGCGCGAAGGCAACAACCTGGTCCATCTCCTCGGCAACAGCCGCGAGATCCGGTAGTTTCAATTCGGCGGAGCCAATGAGGATCGTGCCAGGCCCGAACATCTGATCGATTTGTGCGCTGATTTTCTGTGCCGCACCATTGCCGACCGAGCTACCTGCAATTAGCGTTGCGACACCGACCGCCACACCGACACTCATGAAGAAACTGCGCATTTTGAAACGAACGAGATTCTTCAGGCTACTTCGTATTAGTCGTGTCGGATTCATGACGCCACCCTCGTTATTGCCTCTGTCAGTTGCCCGTTATCAATGCGTACTACCCTCGACGCCTCATTGGCGACTGCATCGTCGTGAGTGATAAGCACGATTGTTGAGCCATTGCGATTTAGCTCACGAAACAGGTTCATGATCTGCCTTCCCGACTTTTGATCGAGGTTTCCGGTCGGCTCGTCGGCCAGCACAACGGCCGGATCATTAACGATCGCCCGAGCAATCGCGACACGCTGCTGTTGACCTCCCGATAGCTCACTCGGGTAGTGAGTCAGACGTTCTTCAAGGCCAACACGGCACAATGCCTCGCGAGCCTTCCTGCCAATCTCCGCATCGCTGCGTGAGCTGTAGAGCATTGGCAATTCAACGTTTTCAGTCGCCGTCGTCCTCGGCAACAGATGAAACTGCTGGAACACGAAACCGATCGCCTCGTTGCGAACCTTCGCCCGCGCCTCAGGAGATAATTTCGCGACCTGCTTACCGTGCAACTCGTAGTCACCCGTATCGGGTCGGTCGAGCAACCCCAGAATATTCATCAGGGTGGTTTTACCCGAGCCGGACGGCCCGACGATCGCGACAAACTCACCCTTGCCAACACTGAAGTCGACCTCGTGCAGTACTTCCAACAACGCCTCGCCGGGTCGCTGAAAAGACTTGCATAGATTCTCAATCTTGATCATTTCGTACTGCTCCTGATTTGGTGTTCCAGTTAGTTGCGTGCGTTAAGTTCCAGCACATCGCCTTCACGAACGCCGGAGAGAAATTCCACTGTTGATTCCGAGCGCCAGCCGGTTCGTACGTCCTGTTCCGCCCATTCACCGCTCCTTTGCACCATCACGTATTGCCTGCCGACCGTGCGCTTGATAGTGCTTCGTGGTGCCGTCAACACACCGTCACGCTCTGCAACGACGATGCGCATGTGCGCCGTCATTTCCGGCCGCAGAATGAATTCGGAAGAAGGCTTGAACTCGAGTCGCACCAGGTAATTGACGACGCTGCCCTGTAATTCCGCGCGTGGTTGAATGGCCGTTATCTCGGCCGCGAATTCCACGTCGGGGAAGGTATCGACAGTGAAGGTGGCAGTCTGGCCAACGAACACACGGCCTATGTCGGTTTCATCGACATAAGCCAACACTTCAAGCCTGTCCAGGTCGATGATCGTGACAAAATTGGGCGCTGCAAAGGCCGCGGCTACCGTTTCGCCTTCGCGTGTTGAAACTTCGGCGACCACGCCGTTAATAGGTGCGGTAACCCGCGTGTAACTGAGGGCGATCTCCGCAGATCGCAGCCGCGCCTGGTCTGCCTGCAACTGAGCACGCGCAACGGCCAGATCATTCTCGGCGGTCTCAAGATCCTCGACTGACACCAGTCCGTCTTCGGCCAATCGCTGACGTCGTGCCAGAATCGACTCGGCCAATCGAATTTGGGAACTGGATAGCGCGACGTCGGCGCGAGCTTCATCTGCCTGCGCTTCCAATGCGGTTGCATCCAGTTCGGCAAGAAGTTGACCAATCTCTACCTGATCACCAACGGCGACCGGCAAGCTGACAACCGTGCCGGAAATTCTTGAGCCGACGTTTACCTCGGCACCCGTCACCGGTCGAATGACACCGGTCGCCACAACGGTCTCGTTCAATGTGCCCAGGCTAACCGTGGCAGTCCGC
>Ga0224509_10000357_pt1 | contig 12525 bp, 12 predicted proteins | sample SF_Jan12_sed_USG_5_FD_170158 | JGI IMG/M metagenome (GOLD analysis project Ga0224509, IMG submission 170158) | Sediment microbial communities from San Francisco Bay, California, United States - SF_Jan12_sed_USGS_24 | ecosystem: Environmental > Aquatic > Marine > Sediment | place: USA... | reverse complement strand
CGAACTATGACTTCATCGTCTTCATCAGCAACATCCAGAATCGCACTAACCTCCTCGCGCAACGACGCAACGGCACTCGCCTTCAGGTCACCTTTGAAATCGATGATGAAACTGCGCGGCCGATCAGACGACTCATTTTTCGCCGCCTTGTCCTCCTTCTTGCGCTCTTTCGCCGCCTTTTTCCGTTGGTCTTTGCTCGACACTGCGTCACGCAGTTCGTTGGCCAGTGTCTTGTACTTCTTATTCAGGCTCTCAACTTCGAGACCCTCATGAGACGCTTTTCGTCCGGCAGATGCCGCGACGACAATAACCACAACAATCGCCACCACGATCGTGGTGGCCTTCAGCAAAAAAAGTCCGTACTCGGCAAAAAAAGCAGCCATGATTTCCTCTTAAGTATGCGGCTATCGCTAGACTGCGAAACCGACGTTGTTTTTCTGCAGCACCTGTTCGGCGCGGTAGCTTGAGCGAACCATAGGACCTGCAACGACTTCGACAAACCCTCGCTCAAGTCCTTCCTGGCGGTACGCGTCAAACTGCTCCGGCGACACGTAGCGTTCAACCGGCAGGTGGTTCGGTGTGGGGCGCAGGTACTGGCCCAGCGTCAGGATGTCGACATTTGCAGCGCGCAGGTCATCCATCGTCCTGAGAATTTCCGCATCACGTTCGCCGAGACCCAGCATGAGGCTCGTCTTGGTCAGAACGTCGGGCCGATGTGCCTTGGCATGTTTAAGAACAGCAATGGTCTGCTCGTAGCTCGCGCGTGGGTCGCGTACCGGGTGTGTCAGTCGCTGCACCGTCTCAACGTTTTGTGCAAACACTTCAAGGCCCGAGTCGACCACGAGCTCGACGTGCTCCATGACCCCGTTGAAGTCCGGGGTAAGCGCCTCGACTGCAGTCTTCGGGTTCAGCATCTTTATCTCTCGCACGCACTCCGCGTAGTGGGAGGCTCCACCATCGGCCAGATCGTCGCGATCCACCGATGTGATAACCACATACTCGAGCCCCATGAGTTTGACCGCTTTGCCGGTATTTGCCGGCTCATCGGTATCCAGCCAGCCTTTCGGGTTTCCGGTATCAACTGCGCAGAAGCGACATGCCCGTGTGCACACGGAGCCCAGCACCATGATCGTCGCTGTGCCGGCATTCCAGCATTCGCCAATATTCGGGCACATGGATTCTTCGCAGACCGTACTCAGCCTGTGTTCGTGCACGATCTGGCGGGTACCCGAGTAACCCTTACCGGATGGCATCTGCGCGCGCAGCCACTTGGGCTTGTCACCGCGAACAAGCGGCGCGGACACGCGCGTCTGCTTCTGACCATTCTTGATAGCCGAGAAACCGGCATCGGTCTTGTACTTGCTGCCGCTCTGAACGACGGGGATGCTACGGAGTTCTTTGTCTGCCTTGCTCATGCGTTATTGGCTTGCTGCTGAATTTTCCGGGGCAGCATTGTCGCATAAAAAGATCCCGGCCGGAGCCGGGAGAGTCAGGGGGAACTATTACAACGCACCAGAAGTGTTCAGTGCAGTCTGGACCAGCTAACTAGCTTGACCGCGCTCTTTCGCAGGTCAAAGTTGCGGGCCAGGATGGCTTCAATGTCATGCGTGTCGGAGTCCTGTGCCATAGGGCTGTTCAGCTCGACGACGCCGCAAAATTCGTTACCGCCGCGATACTCCGCGTCGGTGAGGATGAATTGCGTGTAGTACTTGGCAGACATGGGACTAGAGTACCCGTGCGAACCTGAATCGACTGTGAGCCAGAGCACAAAAAACCGGTCAACAGGACCGTTGGTACAAAAATCAGACTTGTGTCACTAATATTGCTGCGAAATTGCGCGCCAGAAGCGTAAAATCAGTGACTTAAGGACACGGCACACAGATTTCGCCTTGTCGCATATGTAATATCGGGCTTCATCTGCCTTCGCTTGGGCGGATTTCGGACCGGCAACACCGTGAGGTATTCAAAACATGGTTGCGAAAATCCATTTCGTGAGACTCGTCATCACTGGCCTGGTGCTGCTTGCAGCTGGCCATGGCTACGCTCAGGACGAGCTGCGCAATACGTTCTTTAAGGAAGCTGACGCCGCCAAGGCGGCCGCTGACACGGCTGACGCCAAACTCCTTGCACCGCGCACCTACGAGCGCGGCATGAAGGAGTATTCGGACGCTGAACTTGCACTGCAGCGCGGCCGCAATATCGAAACCGTGCGCTCGAATGCTGCGGACGCAACTCGATATCTGAGCGACGCAGCGGACAAGGCTCGACTTGCAAAAACGGCACTGGCGCAGGTTATGAAGAGCCGCCAGGATGCGGCAAATGCCCGCGCACCAGACCTGTCTCAGGATTTGTGGGCGCAGGCGCAGCGCAAATTCGCGGAGGCCATCCGACTAATGGAGCGCGGCGACCTGAAAAATGCCAAGCGCCGCGACATCGAGGCAACCACGCTGTACCGCGAAGCGGAACTGGTCGCCATCAAGGCCCAATACCTGTCGGAGACGCGTCGCCTGCTGGCGGATGCCGATCGCGCCCGCGTTGGACGTTATGCGCCCATTACGCTGGGCAGCGCGAAACAGTTGCTGGCTGACGCGGAGCGCGAGCTCAGTGAGAACCGCTACGACACTGACCTGCCTCGCAGTCTCGCGCAACGTGCCAATTACGAGGCGAAACATGCCATCTATCTTTCTGAGATCGTTCGCAGGGTGAGGGACAAGGACCTCACGGCCGAGCAACTCGTTCTGCAGTGGGAAGACCCGCTGCGGCAGATTGCAGGAGTTGCGGACATGGTGCCAGACATGAAAACCGGTCCGGACAGCCTGACCACAGAACTGGTGGCCTACTTCGAAAACCAGGCAAGCGAACTGCAGGCTCTGCAGCAGGAAAAAGCTGAGAGCGAAGTTCGTATAGCCGATATGGAAGAAGAACTGCGGGCCCTCGACGAGCGCCTCGGTGGCGCCACTGCCGAACGCGCAGCACTCGTTCAGCGTCTTGAGGCGCAGGCACGCGTCAAGCAGCAGTTCGAACAGGTCGAGAAGTTGTTTGGGTCAGAAGAAGCCCGCGTATTCCGCCAGGGCAACAACGTGATCCTGCGGCTGGTAGGACTGAACTTTGACAGCGGCGCATCGCAAATCAAACCGGGGAATTTCGACCTGCTCGGCAAAGTCGAGAAAGCAATCGATATATTCCCGCGCAGCGAACTGATTATTGAAGGCCATACGGATTCGCACGGCAGTGACGATCTCAACCAGAAGCTGTCACAGAATCGGGCCGAATCGGTTCAGCAATACATGATTAACGCGATGCGTATTCCGACGTACCGCCTGATCGCTACGGGTTATGGCGAAACGCGTCCGGTCGCAAGTAATGAGACGGCTGCTGGCCGTGCTCGCAACCGTCGCATCGACATCGTAATCAAGCCCAACATAGACGCTAACTAGACTGCCGCGACTTGAGATCAAGACCGCGCCACCATGACACGATGGTGCGCGCGGTCTGTTCGTTTACGAGATAGCCGTACTCGGCGTGAACATTGAGATCACCATTCAGGCGATAGTAGTTTAGGATGGCCTCATCCTCGATGCCTTCGAGGAGTCCAAGCTCCAGCATCTCGGTGAAGTCGTTGGCCATCTCCCGATCGAGGGCGGTGAGATCGCCAATAGCCGCCAGATTCTTCCATCGCCGGATATTGGACGGGTAGCGGTCATACCCTGACTTGTTGGCACCTTTCAGTCGTCTCTGCATGTAACGCTGACCGAGCGGACTACCCGTTGTCAGCAGCAGATCAACCTGCGCGCGATCCCTTTGGTCGTGGCTGAGCTCCCAGAGGCTATCGTAGGCAATCACGGACCCCATGCTGTGGGCCAGAAGCAAAACTGGGCGATGCGCTAGCGCGGCCGCCTGCAGCGGGACTTTCAGCATGCGGCGTGCCCGGGCGGCAATACCGTTATCGTCACCGAGGTATCGCCGCAAGTCACGCAGGTGTACTGCCATACGCTCGCTGGCGACGTGCGGAATCAGGAACGGCATCATGTCGCCCAGGGTATAGATCCAGCGCCTGAGCTTGCGTCTCCAGGACGTCGCCTCGGCAACATCCGCTGCACTTGGCCCGCGCTGTTCAATCACCGCCGCGATAGCTTCTGAGTCGATCGAGATATCACGATGTTCGTGATAGAAATCGTAGGTCCAGGAGATAAGTTCGAACACTCCTTCATTCCTCTCAATCACTGCGGCGACTTCCGGGTCAACCCGCCGCAGGCCCGTCAGCAGACATTGCAGCAATGCCTCATGGTGTTTTTCGGGTTCCGGTTTCGGCAGCAAGCCAGGAACATAAATGATCAGTGGCAGCGTGCGGTCAGTCATGGCCCAACAGCGCCTCCAGTTCACCAACATGTGCCACTTCGGCGTCGGGTGTTGCGTAATCGTCCGGCCACTCAGCGCCGTCGCGATTAACCCAGACGGTGCGCAGACCGGCCTCGCTAGCTCCATGTACGTCATACAACGGGTGATCGCCAACGTGCAGCGTTTGGGCGGCGCTGGCGCCGCCGGCGGCTACCGCTACATCGAAGATTGGCCGCTCCGGTTTCGCGGCGCCGGCCATCGCCGCACTGACATGACCATCGAACAGGTCGTCGATCCCGATTCTCGCAAGGTCTGCATTGCCGTTCGTCACCGCAATCAGCACATATCGTTTGGCAAGCGCCTCCAGCGCGGGCCGAGCTTCAGGAAACATCTCGACATCATTGCGCACCTCATCGAAAACGGCGAAAGCCTCATCGACGAGGAATTCCGTGTAGCCGGCTGCGGTAGCGATTTCGATTAGCACTGTGTGGCGAAGGAACGTCAGGTCATGAGCCATATGCGTATGCGTTTCCATCACTCGCTGGCGAACTTCCCAGATATCCGCGGGCTCGAACATCTCCGTTATGCGTGGATAGCATTCTCCAAGCCATTCGTACAGGCGTGTCTCAGCGCGCCGGATGACCGGATGAATTGCCCAGAGTGTGTCATCCAGGTCGAGCGTTATGGTGCGGATGCCATTCACGAGATTCAGTTGCCTGCCAGGTTGCAATGAACGAACATTGTGAGGTCAAGACCAACGGGGAGCAAGGCAATGAAATATCTTCATACGATGGTGCGGGTTAAGGATGTCGACGCATCACTCGACTTCTACTGCAATCAACTCGGTCTCGTTGAGCTGCAACGTCGCGACAGCGAGCAAGGTCGCTTCACGCTTATTTTCCTGGCAGCGCCCGGTGACGAGGACGCGCAGGTCGAACTGACGCACAACTGGGACCCTGAAGAGTATGACGAGGGCCGCAATTTCGGCCACCTCGCCTACCAGGTCGACGATATCTATGCCGCATGCCAGAAACTCATGGATGCGGGCGTCACGATAAACCGCCCACCCCGCGATGGCCATATGGCGTTCGTGCGTTCGCCGGATAATATTTCGATCGAATTACTGCAAAAAGGTGATGCCCTGCCGGCCCAGGAACCCTGGGCATCGATGCCCAGCGTCGGTCACTGGTAGTCAGGCTGCCGGCGGCATGAGCGGTGGCAGCGGATCCTCCGCAACTGCTGCATCCCTGTGGGTAACGAATGTCACGTTGCGCAGAGCGTCGGCAAGCGCCTTGCCGTCCCAGCTGCCGCCGTCCCTGCTGTAGCTTGCTGCAGACAGGCGATGTAACTCATCGCTAAGCGGTCGCTCTACGCGATTCGCAAACTCACCAATGCTGCGCGGTGCTGCGGTGGGCCATTGCAGACGCCCCCACTCCAAAATCGCATTGCGCACCGCGGCACCGTCACCGGCGGCCGCTGCCGTGCGGGCCGTCTTCAGCAACTGACCTTGCTGCTTGTGTGCAGGAGGCGGCTCAGGCTCGCGCGGTTCGCGACGCTTCCTCGGCGCCGAGCGCGACGACCACCACCAGGCCGCCAGCGTCAGCAGCCAGAGGACGGCCAGAACTTCGGTTGCCCGTTGCCAGGCGCTAATGACTGCCAGTGCCTCCTCGGAATCCTGGACAGCTGTCTCGGCTACAGGCACCGCAGTAACTTCCGGTTCGACGACCGCCGCCACCGGCGCGCCCTCGATAATCAGTGTCCGTGCGGGCAGGCTCGCCACTTTCCATTCGGCCGCCTCGATATCCCACCAGGGCACCTGCAGCGCTGGCAGCTCAATCTCGCCACCAGCCAGCCCGATGATCGCATACTGATCTCGGCGAACGCCCCGCAGACCACCGGCTTCCTGCGTGCGCGACAGTTCAGGCTTATCAGCGTAAACATTGAGGCCATCAATTTCAGGTGGCTCAAGCGTCGGTAATTGTGTCTCGATTTGCCCGAGCGCACTCAATGTCACGTGGCGCGTTACCGGCTCGCCCGCCTCCATCTCCTCGGGGGGCCGCGACCAGTCTTCGCTGAGTTGCACGTCACGCGCCGGCAACCAGGTGGCATCGGGAAATTCAGCTGGCGGTGCCGGAATGGGCAAAACATTGATCGTGTGGCTCTGCGACTCGAATACCTTGCGACCCGTTATGCGCCCGTCGCGCAATATGCGCGCCTCGAAGCGCGCTGGTGAAATTTCAATCTCACCGCTTTCCTGAGGGTACAACGCGATCGCACGTTCGATCACGTTATAGGCTCGGCCGTTGAGCACAGCCTCGTACTGCCGCTCATCACCGGCAAGCTCGGCCAGTGTTTCAGCACCGGAGATTGACGGCTCGCGCAGGGCTGGCTGGCGCGTCTGGACAGCCCGATAGATACGTATTCGATAGAGGATCTGCGACTGTACATAGGTCTCTTCCAGATCCACTTCGCTCGTTATGAACACGTCGGCTTCGCCCGGCGGCGCATTGGTTTGCTCGTTGACAACAATGCGCAACGGATTGCTCTGCTCATTGCCGAGCACGATCGCCGGAATGAACTGCTCACCGGTCACCTTCGGCATCAGCATCACAGTCCAGGTCAGGCTGCGACGAATATCTCCATTGATGATGGACGTATTGCTGAGCTTGCTAACCTGGCCTACGAAGTAGTTCTCCTCCAGTACAGTAAAGTCGGGCTCAAGATCGGTGCTCGAGTCGACGACGATTTCCAGCGTGAATGATTCGTTGATATCAACGGTCGGACGATCGACGCGCGCCGTAACCGTTGCCACGGCAGTCGCTGCATGTAACAGGCACACAAGCAGCATGACTGACTGCCTGACCAGATTGTCAATTCTTACCACGGTTGCACCTCGTCGTCGGGCCACACGTTTCTTCCTTCCTGGTCCTTTCCGTAACGTTGGTACTGATAACGGAACTTGCGTCGCAGCAAGCCACCGGGGTCGTCTGGAATGCGGCGAAGCCACTGCTCCAGTGCCTGTTGCTGCTCCTGCATCTGTCGGAGTTCAGCAAGCTCGGCTTCCGTCAGCTGCTGAGGCTGTTCGCCCCGCTCGGCCTCTTCGGCCGCGCGCTGCAATTCTTCCTGCAACGCCTGCAGATCTTCCTCACTCATTTCTTCTTCGCCACGCTGCGAGGAGTCGCTTTCCTGGGATTGCTGCTCCGATTCAGACGAACCTTCCTGCCCCTGCTGATCCTGATCGCTCTCGCCGTCAGATTCCTGGCCTTCACCACCGGAATTCTCTGTCGATTGCTGATCGTCGCCCTGCGTTTCCTGTTCCTGTTCCTGCTGTTCTTTCAGGCTTTTAACGAGGTCCATGTTGTACTGCGCGTCCTCGTTTTCGGGGTCCCGTTCGAGCACCTGTTCGTAAGCGTCGATTGCTACATCGAACTCACCGAGCTGGGCCATCGCATTACCCAGGTTGTAGAGGTTGCGTGTATCACCGCTCTCCGCGAATTCGGCAGCGCTGCCCGCATAGTCGCCGGCCTGGTAGCGCGCGACACCGCGCCATTCAGTGTCCTCGAACAGGGCCGCCGCGTCCGCGGCACTGCCCTCCTGCAGCGCCCGCTGTGCCTGTTGATCGCTATTGCGCCACAGGTCGTCCCAAAGCGAGGCCTCGGCCGGTTGCGGTAGCGGGACGATGAAGATCACCAACACCAGAACCCACCCCTTGCGAAAAGCGAGAGCCGCGAGCGGCAGCAACAGCAGCACTAACCATGGCCCCTCTTCTCGCCATCGGTCGGTCGCGAGGGAGTTTTCGTCAGCGGCGGCCGCCGCAGCGGCTGAAACTTCGCCCGACAACAGATGATCGAGGTCACTGTTGTCCGTTGCCAGCACGGCAAACTGTCCGCCACCCACGGCAGCGAGATCTCGCAAGCCTCGCTCTTCGAGCCGCGCTACGGCGAGATTCCCGCGATTATCTCTGACGAAGCCTCCGGCCAGGCGTGGAATTGGCGCGCCCTCGCGCGTCCCAACTCCGAGGATCGACAGGGCAAACCCGGCTTCCCTGAGATCGCGCGCCGCCCTGTCGGCCGCCGGCGAAGATCCGCCGTCCGTCACCAGCAGCACCTCACCGATGGCGACACCCGCCTGCTCAAGCAAGGATTGTCCCTTGCGAATGCCAACCTCCGGATAGCTGCCACGGCTTGGCATGATCTCGGTACTGAGGCTGCTGACCAGCGCCGCAATAGTGTCGGTGTCATCAGTCAGCGGCGTCACTGTAAACGCATTGGCCGTGTATACGAGCAACGCTGTCTGCCCACTCTGCCGGCGTTCAAGCAAACCGAAAATTTTCAGTTTGGCACGCTCCAGGCGGCTCGGCGCAATGTCCTGGGCGTCCATGGAACGTGACAGGTCGAGCGCAACGACGAGCGCTTGCTCCGCACGAAATACGGGCTGGTCGACACGCTCCCATGTCGGTCCGGCCAACGCGGCCGACGCGATGATGCCGCCCAGACCTAACAACCACCAACGGTAGTCGCTACCGCGCCCGGGCGTTCGTGACAGCACGTGCGGCATCAGTGCCGGGTCGATGATGTTGCGCCAGTTGCCGGCACCGAGCTGGCGCCTCGCTAGCAGTATGGCGACCACCACCACGAACGGAATCGCGAGTAGCCAGGCAGGTCGCAGCCAGTGAAAGTCAGCCAGCATGTGCCTGCACCTCCGCCCGGTGCCGCAGCACGACGCGTTGCATCAGGCCCGCAAGGCCCAGGAGACCGACCAGCCCGAACGCCATGCCCAGCGGCCAGTAGTAATATGACTTCACCGGTCGAAAGCCCGACTCCGGCTCCTCGACAGGCTCGAGTTCGTCGACGAGCGAATAGATGTCCTGCAGGCTGGCGGTATCGGTGGCGCGGAAATAGCGCCCGCCGGTCAGCTGCGCAATCTGCGTCAGTGTCTCTTCGTCGAGGTCGGCAGACGGGTTGATATTGCGGCGCCCGCCGATCAGCGATGACACGTTCAGAGACTCGGCCCCGATGCCGATCGTATAAACGCGCAAGCCTACCTGCTGGGCAAGCTCGGCGGCCTTGAGCGGCTGCACTTCGCCTGCGGTGTTCGCGCCATCAGTTAACAGCACGAGCACCTGTTCGCCCGCGTCTTCTTGTTGCTCGTGCACGCGCCGTACCGCCAGCGTGATGGCGTCACCAATGGCCGTTTTCTCGCCAGCAAGTCCGATTTCGGCCTCCAGCAGCAAGACCTTCACCGTGTCACGATCCAGGGTCAGCGGCACCTGCAAATAAGCGCGTTCACCAAACAGAATCAAGCCAATGCGATCGCCTTCACGGCGCGTTATGAAATCGCTAGCTACGGCCTTGGTAGCGGTCAGCCGATCAACGCGACGTCCCGCCAGCTCAAAGTCTTTCTGGTCCATACTGCCCGACAGGTCGACAGCCAGCATCAGGTTGCGCCCGGCGACGGGCACATCGAGTTCATCACCAATCCGTTCCGGGCGTGCCGCAGCCAGCACGAGCAGGCACCATGCAAAGACGGCAACCAGGACTCGCCAGTTCAGAAACTGTTCCGCATCCGAGCGATCCTTGAGCGTTTCAAAACCGCGCAGGTTTGGCACGCGCAGACCCGCCTCCGAGAGGCCCCGCGCTTCGGGCAGCAGCTTGCGCACAAGGAACGGCAACGGCAGCAGGATCAGCGCCCAGGGCCACGCGAGAGACCACATCAGGAATTACCTCCGAGCGGCACGCTCAGACGCATGCGCACGGCGGCGAGCAACGCGCTGACATCAATGTCGGATAAATCGCCTTCCGGATCGCGATACGGCAGGTTCATCAGGCTCTTGCCACCTTCGGTGTGGAAGTAAGGCAGCGGCATGCCTCGATCGAGCCAGACCAGCCATTCGCTGCCTGTCAGTCCGGCGACTTCCTCGCGCGGCGCGTAGGCGAGCATGCTGCGGCGCAGCAGTTCGGAGACCTGCTTACCGAGCGTGACCGGGTCGCGATGCACAAGGTACTCGGATTCATAACGTGCCAGTTCGCGCATCGCGTAGCGGCGCGGACCATTGAATCGCCAACGCCGGTAGGTCCGCCAGAGGGTGTAGCCCAGAACAAGGACAAGGATTGCGATGACGCCCCACCATCCGGGCGCGAGCGGCCACCAGCCGATCGCATCGGGGAGGTGAAGGTCACGCAATGGCAGTGTGTTCTCGTCCATAGCTAGTGGGTCCTGCGCCCCAGGGCCGTCTGCAGCGCGCTCACCGGATCGTCATCTGTCGACATTGGCATCAGGTGAACACCGTAGCGCTGGCAGAACTTTTCAAGCGCGTCCAGCCGCTTTTCGTACGCGTGCTCATAGTCGCGTCGCGCCGGTGCCGCATAGGTATCGATAGCCAGTTCGTCGTCCGGCGACACCAGGCGGTAACGTCCCGGTGGCGGCAGCTCACGCTCCAGCGGGTCACTAAGAAAAACAGCCAGCACTTCGTTATGCCTGGCCACGCTTGACAGGTACGACTGGGCAGCCCGGGAAAAACCGGCAAAGTCGCTGATCACGACCACGAGAGAGCCCGGCCGTGCCACACGGCGCAGCGCCGACATCGCCTGTATCAGCGCGTCCTCATTCCTGGCTTGCGAGTCGTCCCGCACCCAGTCCGGATGCTCGACAAGTTCGTGCACAAATCGCAGCGCGGCGCGCCGGCCAAGACGCGGCTTGAGTTCGCGATGTGTGGTATCACCAAATATCAGACCACCCAGCCGATCACCGCGATGATGCGCGGCCCACGACAACAGCGCCGCCGCACGACTCGCGTTCACTGACTTGAAGCAACCCTGGGTAGCAAAGTGCATGCTCGAACGCAGGTCGACCGCGATGAGGACCGGTCGTTCGCGTTCCTCGCGAAAGAGCTTTGTGTAAGCCGTCGTGCTGCGCGCCGTTACGCGCCAGTCGATACTGCGCGGATCATCACCGGGCTGGTATGGCCGCGATTCGTCAAACTCCATACCACGGCCGCGAAAGCGGGAAACATAGGCACCTGTCTGCAACGAGTTGACACGCAGGACGTTGAGTGCGATCGCGCGCGCAGGTCCGGCAAGCCGGATCAGGCCAGCCTGACTGACACTGACCGGCGACGCTCCTTCGTAGATATGATCTAGACGCACCACGATTCCTAGGGGACCCCGACTCCGTCGAGGATGCCCTTGACCACTGATTCGGCATCGACGCCATCTGCCTCTGCCTCGAAGCTCAGCACGAGTCGATGCCGCAGGACATCGGGCGCGACCGCCTGAATGTCTTCGGGGCCCACAAAGTCGCGTCCGGAAAGCCAGGCATGTGCTCGTGCAGCACGGTCAATACCCATGCTCGCGCGCGGACTCGCGCCATAGAGAACCTGTCCCTCGAGTGCGCTGTCCACAGCGCCCGGGTTACGGGTCGCGACAACGACGTTGACGATGTATTCCTCAAGTTCCTTCGCAAGGTGCAGATTCAGAATGTCCTGGCGTGCCTGCATGATCGAGTTGAGAGACAGGAGCTCCGGGGGCTGGAAGGCATCGCGTTCACCCTTTTTTGCCTCGTCGCGGTTCAGCACCAGGATGCGGCGTTCGTCTTCGACAGAGGGGTAACCCACCTGGACGTGCAGCAGGAAGCGATCGAGCTGAGCTTCTGGTAGCGGATACGTGCCCTCCTGTTCGATCGGGTTCTGCGTTGCCATAACCATGAACAGGTCTTCGAGCGGGTAGCTGTTGGCACCCACCGAGATCTGGCGCTCTTCCATGGCTTCAAGCAATGCGGACTGCACCTTGGCCGGTGCTCGGTTGATCTCATCGGCGAGGATCAGGTTATGAAACAGCGGTCCCTTGCGGAATTCGAATGTGCCTTCCTGCGGACGGTAGATATCTGTACCGGTCAGATCGGCCGGCAACAAGTCGGGCGTGAACTGCAAACGGTGGAAGTCACCCTCGATGCTCTCGGCAAGCACCTTGATCGCGCGCGTCTTGGCAAGACCGGGGGCACCTTCAACCAGCAGATGGCCGTCGCACAGCAGCGCAATCAACATGCGGTTGATCAGGTGTGCCTGGCCGATAATCAGCCCGCTCGCATGAGCCTCAAGTTTTTGGAACTTTTCTGCGACGCTCATTGGTTACTCCAGAGATTAAGGCGGCGTGTCATTTTAGTGATGATGCCTGTGCGCGCCAACCGGTC
>Ga0224509_10000355_pt1 | contig 12540 bp, 13 predicted proteins | sample SF_Jan12_sed_USG_5_FD_170158 | JGI IMG/M metagenome (GOLD analysis project Ga0224509, IMG submission 170158) | Sediment microbial communities from San Francisco Bay, California, United States - SF_Jan12_sed_USGS_24 | ecosystem: Environmental > Aquatic > Marine > Sediment | place: USA... | reverse complement strand
TGTTATGCAGAATCTGACGCCACCGGGCGGCTAGTATTCGACCCCCTGTTGTCGCCGCCACCGGGTTGCTGTTTCCCGGTGGCGGCACGACCAATCGTTGGAGTTGTGGAATGAAAATTTGTTTACTGACTGTGCTGTTGCTGGTTTCCGGCTGTTCAACCGATACCTATTACAAGGACAGCCGTACACTGGTAACGGTGAAAAAATTTGCCGGCATTCCCTACCTGGAAAAAGAGGAGCACACCACCACGCGGCCAGCGGGTGCCCCGTAAATGCCGGTGCCAGAGGCGGCTGTTAACTACTGCTGATTTTATTCGGGCAACGGTGGTGGCTATGCAACTGAACCGGAAACAAACTTTCTTCGCTGATAAATAAATAACAAGCGGCCGGCGTGCAGTTTGCCCGCGCTCGTTGCCTCCTGACAGTACAAGCCCTGACTATGCGTGTTTTTCCCCTTATTCTGCTGTTGCTGCTCGCCGGCCAGACCTTCGCCGGCGACACCGTCAGCGGTACTGATTTCGTCGGCCGCCAGCACTGTGCCAGTTGTCATGCCGCGCAGGAAAAAGCCTGGCAGGGTTCGCATCATGACCTTGCGATGCAGCATGCCACTGAAACAACAGTGCTGGGCGATTTCAATAATCGTGATTTCAGCCATGCCGGCATTAGCAGTCGTTTTTTCAAAAAAGACGGCCGTTTCATGGCACGTACCGACGGGCCGGACGGCAAGCTCGCCGACTTCGAGATCAAGTACACCTTTGGCGTGGAGCCGTTACAGCAATACCTGGTGGAATTACCCGGTGGCCGGCTGCAGGCGCTGACCATTGCCTGGGATACGCGGCCGCAGGCGCAGGGGGGGCAACGCTGGTTCCACCTGTATCCCGATGAAACCATCAGTCATGATGACGAGTTGCACTGGAGCGGGCTGAACCACAACTGGAACAGCATGTGCGCCGAGTGCCATTCAACCCATCTGCAAAAGAACTACGACCCGCTGCAACAGCGCTTCGACACACGCTGGTCAGAGATTGACGTTTCCTGTGAGGCCTGTCACGGACCCGGTGCGCAGCATCTTCACTGGGCGAACAAAAAAACCGGCTGGGAAAAGCTGGCGGCCAGCAAGGGTTTGACTGTGCAGCTGGACGAACGCCAGGGTGTGCACTGGCAGCCGCAGGTCACTACCGGCACGGCACAGCGCAGCGAGCCGCGCAAGAGCAGTGTCGAGATAGAGGTGTGTGCGCGCTGCCATGCGCGTCGCAGTGTCATCTCGGCGGGCTATGTGCATGGCGAACCATTGCTGGATCATTACCTGCCACGCCTGCTTGATGAGGGCATGTACTTTCCTGACGGCCAGATTGAAGACGAGGTGTACGTCTACGGCTCGTTCCTGCAGAGCCGCATGAACCATGCCGGGGTAAGCTGCAGCGATTGCCATGATCCGCACAGTCAGCAGTTGCGCAAGCCCGGCAGTGGAGTGTGTTTGCAGTGTCACGCGGCCGATAAATTTGCCAGCAAGCAGCACCATTTCCACGCACCCGATTCCAGTGGGGCCAGCTGTATTGAATGCCACATGCCGCCACGCGATTACATGGTGGTCGACCCGCGCCATGACCACAGTTTTCGCATCCCGCGCCCGGACCTGTCGGTGACGCTGGGTACGCCGAATGCCTGTACTAACTGCCACGAAGACAACAGCGACGCGTGGGCTGCCGCGCAGGTGCAGGACTGGTACGGTGCTGCGCCACAGGGGTTTCAGGACTGGGCGGCAACGTTTGCTGCTGCCCGGCGAGAAGATCCGCAAGCCGCCGATTCGCTGCTGCAACTGATACGCGCGGCAGAGACCCCCGCTATAGCCCGCGCGACGGCCCTGTCACTGGCCGGCCCTTACCTGGATGCGCAGTCGCTTGATGTGTTGACGCAAGGTTTGTGGGATGACGATCCGCTGGTGCGTGAGGCCACCCTGGGCCTGCTGGAACAGCTACCGGTGGGACTGCGGGTACAACTGGCGTTCCCGTTTCTGGAAGATGATGTGCGTGCCGTGCGTATCGAGGCCGCGCGGGTACTGGTGGCATTACCGGCAGGCGATCTGGATGAGACGCAGCGTCTGCAGCTGGCGCAGGCGACACAGGAATTTATCGATGCGCAGCTGGCCAGCGCCGAACGTCCCGAGGCGCAGACCAATCTGGGTAATCTCTACGTACAGCAGGGAGCGTTGCAACAGGCCGAGCAGGCCTACAGGACGGCGATAGAGTTGAACCCGGCCTATACCCCGGCCTGGGTGAACCTGGCGGACTATTACCGTGGCCGTCGCAATGAAGCGGCCGCCGAGCAAACCCTGCAGCAGGCCATTGACGCCATGCCGACGGCGGCCGAACTGCACTATGCACTGGGGCTGTCGCTGGTTCGCCAGCGACGTGCAGCGGCAGCTGTAGGGGCGTTACAGCAGGCGGTTACGCTGGATCCCGACACTGTACGCTATGTCTATGTCTATGCGGTGGCGCTTAATTCAACCGCAGAGCCGGAGCAGGCATTACTGGTGTTGCAGGGGGCACACACGCGTTTTCCGAACAACACCGATATTCTCGGTGCACTGGTGGCCTTTAACCGTGACCAGGGCAATGCGGCGGCGGCCAGCCACTATGCGAAAAAATTGCAGGCATTGTCGCCTTCAGCAACACCCTGAACGCTGGCGGATGCAGTAGCGTACGCATTTCTACCTAATTTACCCTGATTTTATTGACCCCTCGCATAGAGTCTCTTTATAATCCCCGGCTCTCTGTGGCAAGCGAAAAGCTGCGCCACGGGCATGGGGTACCGGCAGCAGGCCGACCGGAAACACGCAAGGCATTGATTTATAAAGATAATGGCGCATCTAGCAAGGAGTGCCCGTAGACTGGTTGTGCTCCAGTTGCTGTTGCTAGCCGTCACCTCAGCGGTATTTTTTGTGTACTACGGTGGTTTTCAGGCTGCCTCGGTCTGGGGCGGCGGGGTAATCGCCATGACCCATAGCCTGTTGCTGCACTGGCGGCGCAGTTGCGCTGACAGGGGACGCGCCCTGAGTGGCACGCAAAGCCTGCGACTGCTGTATCGCACGGCGCTGGAACGGTTTGCGCTGGTTGTGCTGTTGTTTGCGCTGGCGCTGGGTGTGTTGAAGCTGGATCCACTGGCATTGATTGCGGGATTCATAGCGGGCCAGATGGCCCTGTTGGTTAATGGAATTTATAAAACGGAATAGTTATGTCGGGCGAAGTCCTTACTTCAGCTGAATATATCAGCCACCACTTGCAGAACCTGACCTTTGGTCAGCATCCGGATGGCAGCTGGGGCATTGCCCATGGCATCGAGGAAGCCAGCGAGATGGGTTTCTGGGCGGTCCATCTGGATACGATGGGATTTTCCATCGGACTGGGTTTGCTGTTTTTGTATATTTTCCGGCGTGCCGCCAAACAGGCGACCGCCGACGTACCCAGTGGCCTGCAGAACTTTGCCGAGTGGATCGTCGAGTTTATCGAAGACACCGTTAAGGGTTCCTTCAGTGGCCGCAACCCGTTGATAGCACCACTGGCGTTTACCATTTTCATCTGGATCTTCCTGATGAATTTCATGGACCTGATTGCAGTAGATTTTCTGCCGCACCTGGCGCAGGTAATCGGTATCCCCTATATGCGGGTGGTCCCGACAGCGGATCCCAACGCCACTTTCGGCATGGCCATCGGTGTGTTCTTCCTGATTCTCTATTACAGCTTCAAGATCAAGGGGCCGGGCGGCTTTTTTGCCGAGCTGGCATTCCAGCCTTTTGGCAAGCTGGGCATGCCCATCAATCTGCTGCTGGAAGGCGTTAACCTGATATCCAAGCCGGTGTCACTGGCACTGCGTCTGTTCGGCAATATGTATGCTGGTGAAATGATCTTTATCCTGATCGCCATCATGTACAGCGGCGGTCTGGTAATCGGTACCTTTGGTGGCCTGCTGCAGATCGGCTGGGCAATTTTCCACATTCTGATTATTACCCTGCAGGCATTTATCTTCATGACGCTGACCATCGTGTATCTGGAAATGGCGCATCAGGAACATCACTGATTTTTAATTTAAACAGCTAGTTATATCTTTAGGAGAAAAAAATGGAAATGGCAGACGCTTTACTCTATATCGCCGGCGCACTGATGATGGGCCTGGGTGCACTGGGTGCCGCTGTCGGTATCGGTGTTCTCGGTGGTCGCTTTCTGGAAGGCGCCGCGCGTCAGCCGGAACTGATCCCGATGCTGCGTACCCAGTTCTTCATCGTCATGGGTCTGGTCGACGCCGTGCCGATGATCGCTGTAGGTATCGCTCTCTACATCCTGTTTGCAGTGGTGGGCGGTTAATTCACTCCGCTGATCAAGACGTAGAGGTGCTGACATGAATATCAATGCTACCCTGATTGGCCAGGCGATAGCCTTTTTCCTGTTTGTCGTATTCTGCATGAAGTATGTCTGGCCGCCGATCCTGCATGCTCTTGAAGAGCGCAAGAAAAAGATTGCCGATGGCCTGGCCGCTGGCGAACACGGCAAGCGTGAGCAGGCCCTGGCCGAGGAACGTGCCAAGGAACTGCTGCGCGAGGCCAAGGATCAGGCCAGTGAGATTATCAACCGTGCCGACAAGCGTGCCGCCGAGATTATTGATGCGTCCAAGGGCGATGCCAAGGATGAAGGCGGCCGGATACTGACCGCTGCACGTGCGGAGATTGACCAGGAGCTCAACCGCGTCAAGGAAGATCTGCGTGGCCAGGTGGTGGCCGTTGCGCTGGCTGCTGCCTCCAGGATACTGGAGCGTGAAGTCGATCCGGCTACCCATGCCGAGCTGCTCAACAAGCTGGCCGCGGAAATCTAGGTAACGGACATGGCCGAACTGATTACTGTTGCACGTCCCTATGCCCAGGCAGCTTTTGAGTTTGCCAGTGCAGAGCACGCGCTAAAAGACTGGTCGGAGATGCTGTCCTTGCTGGCGGCTATTGCTGATGATGCTGCCATGCATGAGCTGATTAACAGCCCGCATTTGACAGAGACACAGCTGGCCGACCTGTTTATCCAGGTGGCTGGTGGAAATCTCAATGCCAACTGCGCCAACTTTGTGCGGGTACTGGCGAGCAACGGGCGACTGCTGTTGTTGCCGGAGATTGCCGCGTTATTCGAGATCGATCGCCGCGCGGCTGAGGGTACCGTTCAGGCGCAACTGGTGACGGCCTTTCCTGCCAGCGAGTCACAGCAGGCGGAAGTGATCGCCAGTCTGCGCAAGCGACTTGGGCGCGATGTCGAGCTTAGCTGTTCTACTGATGCCGAACTGCTGGGTGGTGCCATTATCCGCGCCGGCGACCTGGTCATTGACGGCTCCGTGCGCGGCAAGCTGCAACGTCTGGGTACGGCGCTGATTCATTAGGCCGGACCACTGACCCCGATTTATTAATAGATTTAAAGCTTATTCAAGGTAAAAACTATGCAACTCAATCCAACTGAAATCAGTGAACTGATCAAGAGCCGTATCGAACAGTTCGAGGTCGTGTCCGAGGCACGTACCGAGGGTACGGTGGTCAGCCTGACTGACGGTATCGCGCGTATCCATGGCCTGGCCGATGCGATGCAGGGAGAAATGCTGGAGTTTCCCGGCGATGTCTTCGGCCTGGCGCTGAACCTGGAGCGTGATTCCGTGGGTGCCGTGATCCTGGGTGATTACAAGACCATCACCGAAGGTGACAGCGTCAAGTGCACCGGCCGTATCCTTGAGGTGCCGGTGGGTGAGGCCTTGCTGGGACGCGTGGTGGATTCCCTGGGTAACCCGGTTGACGGCAAGGGTCCGATCGCGTCTACCGAGACCTCGCCGATCGAAAAGATTGCGCCGGGCGTGATTGCCCGCCAGTCGGTGGATGAGCCGGTACAGACCGGTCTGAAATCGATCGATGCCATGGTGCCGATTGGCCGTGGTCAGCGCGAGTTGATTATCGGCGACCGCCAGACTGGCAAGTCCGCGGTGGCGATCGACACCATCATTAACCAGAAGGGCACCGGCGTTAAATGTATCTATGTTGCCATTGGCCAGAAGAACTCCTCGGTTGCGACCGTGGTGCGCAAGCTGGAAGAGCACGGTGCCATGGCACACACCATTGTGGTGGTCGCGGCCGCGGCTGAGTCGGCTGCCATGCAGTACATTGCACCGTACTCCGGCTGTACCATGGGCGAGTACTTCCGCGATCGCGGTGAGGATGCCCTGATTATCTATGATGACCTGACCAAGCAGGCCTGGGCCTACCGCCAGGTATCGCTGCTGCTGCGGCGTCCGCCGGGTCGCGAGGCCTATCCGGGAGATGTCTTCTACCTGCACTCGCGCCTGCTGGAGCGCGCTGCACGTATCAATGCAGAAGAGGTGGAGAAACTCAGCAACGGTGAGGTCAAGGGCAAGACCGGTTCGCTGACGGCTCTGCCGATTATCGAGACCCAGGCCGGTGACGTGTCGGCCTTCGTCCCTACCAACGTGATTTCGATCACCGACGGCCAGATCTTCCTGGAGTCCGACCTCTTCAATGCGGGCATCCGGCCTGCCATTAATGCCGGCCTGTCGGTATCGCGTGTCGGTGGCGCAGCGCAGACCAAGATTATCAAGAAGCTCGGCGGCGGTATCCGCCTGGCACTGGCGCAGTACCGTGAACTGGCGGCCTTTTCCCAGTTTGCCTCGGACCTTGACGAGGCCACTCGCAAGCAGCTGGAACGCGGCCAGCGGGTCACCGAACTGATGAAGCAGAAACAGTATTCGCCGCTGTCGGTTGCCGAGATGGCGGTATCACTGTTTGCCGCGGACCAGGGCTACATTGATGACGTTGACAATGAAAAGGTCGTTGATTTCGAAAACGCATTGCACGGTTACATGGATGCCAGCCAGACGGAACTGATGGACAAGATCAATGCCTCCGGCGACTACAACGACGAGATCGAGGCGAGCCTGCGTTCTGCAGTTGAGGATTTCAAGGCGAACGGCAGCTGGTAGTCCCCGGCGCAATCCCGCAAACAGAGATGATGGTGACAGGATAGAAAATGGCAGGCGCGAAGGAAATCCGCACTCAGGTTGCGAGCATCAAGAACACGCAAAAGATCACCAAGGCGATGCAGATGGTGGCGGCGAGCAAGATGCGCAAGGCACAGGAGCGCATGCTGGCGACGCGTCCCTATGCGGACAAGATTCAGAATGTCGTGGCACATTTGTCACATGCGCACCCGGAATACCATCATCCCTACCTGATCGAGCGCGAGACAAAGCGGGTTGGTTTGATTGTGATCTCCACTGACCGCGGCCTGTGTGGCGGTTTGAATACCAATCTTTTCAAAGCAGTGATTACTGCCATGAAGGAATGGGATGCGGCTGGGCTGGACATCGATTTGACCCTGCTTGGCACCAAGAGCAATGCCTTTTTCAAGCATATCGGTGGCAATATTACCGCCAGCGCCACGCACCTCGGTGATGCCCCGTCGATCGTTGAGCTGATCGGTACCGTCAAGGTCATGCTGGATGCCTATGCAGCCGGCAGCATTGACCGGCTGTGTCTGGCGCATAACGTCTTCGAGAACACCATGATCCAGAATCCGCTGATAAAGCAGTTGATTCCGATAGTTGACGAAGCCGATGAGCAGCTCAAGACCCACTGGGATTATATCTACGAGCCGGACTCAAAGCCGGTCATGGACGCGTTGATGATTCGTTATATCGAATCGCTGGTCTACCAGGGCGTGGTCGAGAATGTTGCCTGCGAACAGGCGGCACGCATGGTAGCGATGAAGTCGGCGACGGAAAATGCAAATGACCTCATTGACGAGCTGCAGCTGATCTACAACAAGGCGCGGCAGGCAGCGATTACCCAGGAGATTTCCGAAATCGTCAGCGGTGCAGCGGCGGTTTAGTACCGATACATAAATTAATTACAATCGCGCACACGCTGCGCGCCTGCAATGCGAAATTGAAGATTTGGATATGAGGATAACATCATGAGTGCTGGCAATATTATTGAAATCATCGGGGCAGTTGTCGACGTGGAATTTCCGCGTGACAGCATACCGAAGATCTATGATGCGCTGAAGGTTGACGCAGCAGATCTGACCCTGGAAGTGCAGCAGCAGCTGGGTGACGGCGTAGTGCGCACCATTGCCATGGGATCAACAGACGGCGTCAGACGGGGTCTTGAAGTACTCAACACCGGCGCGCCGATTAGCGTACCGGTGGGTGAAAAAACCCTCGGCCGCATCATGGATGTACTCGGCGAACCGGTCGACGATGCCGGTGACATCGGTGCCGAAAGCCGGCTACCCATTCACCGCACAGCACCGGCCTATGCCGATCAGGCAGGGACCCTGGATGTGCTGGAAACCGGCATCAAGGTGATTGACCTGATCATGCCTATTGTCAAGGGCGGCAAGGTTGGCCTGTTCGGTGGCGCCGGCGTTGGCAAGACCGTAACGCTGATGGAATTGATTCGTAACATTGCGGCCGAGCACAGTGGTTACTCGGTATTCGCCGGTGTCGGTGAGCGTACCCGTGAGGGTAACGACTTCTACCACGAAATGAAGGAAAGCGGCGTGCTCGACAAGGTATCGCTGGTATACGGGCAGATGAACGAGCCGCCCGGCAACCGCCTGCGTGTGGCGCTGACCGGCCTGACCATGGCGGAGCATTTCCGTGACGAGGGCCGTGACGTGCTGATGTTCATCGACAATATCTACCGTTACACGCTGGCCGGTACCGAGGTGTCTGCCCTGCTGGGCCGCATGCCGTCGGCCGTGGGCTACCAGCCGACGCTGGCCGAGGAAATGGGCGTGCTGCAGGAGCGTATTACCTCCACCAAGACCGGTTCGATTTCATCCTTCCAGGCCGTGTATGTGCCTGCGGACGATCTCACCGACCCGTCACCGGCGACCACCTTTGCACACCTTGACGCCACGCTGGTGTTGTCCCGGCAGATTGCCGAACTGGGCATCTACCCGTCTGTGGATCCGCTGGATTCCACCTCGCGTATCCTCGATCCCAATGTCGTCGGCCAGGATCACTACGACACGGCGCGCGCCGTACAGGGGACGCTGCAGCGTTACAAGGAACTCAAGGACATCATCGCCATCCTGGGTATGGATGAATTGTCGGACGAAGACAAGCTGGTGGTGACCCGGGCGCGCAAGATCCAGCGTTTCCTGTCACAGCCGTTCTTCGTGGCCGAGACCTTTACCGGTACCGCCGGCAAGTATGTGCCACTGAAAGACACCATTGCCGGCTTCAAGGGAATCATCAATGGTGAATATGATGAGCTGCCGGAACAGGCGTTCTACATGATCGGCAGCATTGATGAAGCAACAGAGAAGGCCAAGAGCCTGTAACGGACTAAACTGATGGCCATGACACTACACGTTGACATCGTCAGCGCTGAAGCCGAAATTTTCTCGGGTACAGCGACGATGGTCTTCGCACCTGCCGAGATGGGCGAGGTGGGCATTGCGCCGCGCCACGCGCCGCTGCTGGCGCGCCTGCAACCCGGTGAGGTCCGTGTGCAAACACAGGAAGGTGAAGAACTGTCATTCTTTGTCTCCGGCGGCATGCTGGAAGTTCAGCCGCATATCGTTACGGTGCTGTCGGATACCGCGATTCGTGCCACTGATCTGGATGAAGCGCAGGCACTGGAAGCCAAGGAGCGTGCCGAGCACATGCTCGCCGACAAGTCGGCTGATATTGACTACGCCAAGGCACAATCCGAGCTGGCACAGTCGATGGCTCAGCTGGCATCGATCAAGAAGCTGCGCGAAAGAAACTGATGTCCGGTCAGTCAGTCAATCAGAACAAGGTTGTTTCCTTTGTTTACTCGATTGTGGATGAGTCCGGCGAATTGCTGGAGCAGTCCGATATACCCATCAGCTACGTCCATGGTGGCAAGCATGACCTGTTCGAAAAGGTTGAGCAGGGGCTGGATGGTGCGGTGGTCGGTGATACCGTACAGGTACAGCTGACACCGGAAGAGGGATTTGGTGCACATGATCCCGACTTGACCTATACCGACGCTATTGAGAATGTGCCGGATGAATTCCGCCGCATAGGGGCCGATGTAGAGATGATGAACGACCAGGGCGACTCGAAAAAATTTACTGTCACCCGGATTGAAGACGGAAAACTGACGGTCGACGGTAACCACCCGATGGCCGGCAAGACCATCATTTTTCGCATCAAGGTAACCGACATCCGCGATGCCACACCCACAGAACAGGTAGATGGCGTTGAGGCCATGGCCATGCCGGTACTGCATTAGCCTGGTACGCTCGCCAGGGCAACACGACTGGCTTGCTGTCAGGCACCGTTTCCGCCAGCTGAGCCACCCCGCCTGCCCGTATCGTGCTATGTTGCGGCACTCCAGAATCACACGTGCTAGCCGTTAACTTCGTGTATTAATTTTTCTTGTTTATCGCGTATGAATTTGAGCATTATCATCCTCGCCGCCGGTCAGGGCACACGCATGTGTTCGGCACGCCCCAAGGTGTTGCACCCGCTTGCCGGCCGACCGTTGCTGGCGCACGTCATCGACACTGCCAGAGAATTGCAACCAGATGATATTCATGTAGTTATTGGACATGGCGCCGAGCAGGTACAGCGCGATTTCGAGGACACCGATATTCAGTGGGCGCTGCAGGCCGAGCAGCTCGGAACCGGCCATGCAGTCGCCCAGGCAATGCCGGCGATCCCGGATGGCAACTGCGTGCTGGTCATGTATGGCGATGTGCCACTGGTTTCTCGTGCCACGCTGGAGCCGCTATGCAGCCTCGCGGAGCAGGGAATGGCAGCGCTGCTGACAGCAGAACTTGACGATCCCGACGGTTATGGCCGCATTCTGCACCATGCCGATGGCAGCATCTGCGGTATCGTCGAGCAAAAGGATGCCAGTGCGTCGGAGCGTGCACTGAACGAGATCAACACCGGTTTTGTTGCGGCCCCCGCCGCCCGCCTGCGTGGCTGGGTAGCGGCGCTGGATAACAATAATGCCCAGGGTGAATTTTATCTGACCGACGTCATTGCCCGCGCCGTGGCCGAGGGCACCAGTGTGCGCGGTGTGATGGCTGACGACATTACCGAGGTGCTCGGTATTAATGATCGCAAGCAGCTGGCCGTGCAGGAACGCTGTTACCAGCAGCGCCAGGCGGAGCGTTGCCTGCAGGCCGGCGTAACACTCGCTGATCCGGCACGCTTTGACCTTCGCGGGACGCTGACGGCCGGTGAAGATGTGCTGATCGACGTCAATGCGGTGCTGGAAGGCAATATTGTGCTTGGTAACCGCGTCAGTATTGGTCCCAACGTGGTGATGCGAAATGCCACGGTCGGCGACGATGTCACCATACTGGCCAACTGCGTGATCGAGGATGCCGAGATCGGCAGCCGCAGCCGCATCGGTCCGTTTGCCCGGTTGCGTCCGGAAACACGCCTGTCAACGAATACACATATCGGAAATTTTGTCGAAATCAAGAAATCGGATGTCGGTGAAGGTTCCAAGGTTAACCACCTCAGTTACATTGGCGACACCAGCATCGGTACGGATGTGAATATTGGCGCCGGCACCATCACCTGCAATTACGATGGCGCCAACAAGCACCGCACCATTATTGGTGACCGCGTATTTATCGGTTCCGATACCCAGCTGGTGGCACCGGTTGAAGTCAGGGAAGGCGCCACCATCGGCGCCGGATCGACCATCACGCGCGACGTCGAGGCCAACGAGCTGGCCCTGAGTCGTGCACCGCAAGAAACACGTACCGGCTGGAAGCGACCGGTAAAGAAAACCAAAGGTAGTACTCCTTCAAGATGATATGGCCATGTTCAGAGCTACCCGGATAATACAAGACAAGGCACAGTCCGCAGGGAATGGCACGCCCTTTACAAGGGCTGTAACGCAGTATTGTATTATCCGGGTAGCTCCCTTCGGGCGGGCCGTGAAGCGCTCGTCCGCGGTGTTGCGCCACTTGGAAAGGACTGGCCATTCCCTGCGAGGCGCGCCTTGCGGTCAAACGCTTCACGGCCCGCTGAACATGGCCATATCATCTTGAAGGAGTACTAGCACTATGTGTGGAATTGTAGGCGCTGCCGCGCGACGTGATGTTATCCCTCTATTGATCAATGGTCTGCAACGGCTCGAATACCGTGGCTATGACTCTGCGGGTGTGGCGGTGCAGAGTAAAGATAACCGCCTGGAGCGAGTCCGCAAGGTTGGCAAGGTTGCAGAATTGAGTCATGCCCTGGCCGACACACCGGTCAGCGGCACCACCGGCATTGCCCACACGCGCTGGGCGACACATGGCGAACCCAGCGAGAAAAATGCCCACCCGCACGTCTGCCATGAACGCGTGGCGGTGGTACACAATGGCATCATTGAGAACCACGAGGACCTGCGTGCCCGGCAGCAACAGGACGGTTACCGTTTTACCTCGCAGACCGATACTGAAGTCATCGTGCACCAGATTCATCTATACCTCGACCAGGGACAGGATTTGCTGGCCGCCGTGA
>Ga0224509_10000353_pt1 | contig 12579 bp, 9 predicted proteins | sample SF_Jan12_sed_USG_5_FD_170158 | JGI IMG/M metagenome (GOLD analysis project Ga0224509, IMG submission 170158) | Sediment microbial communities from San Francisco Bay, California, United States - SF_Jan12_sed_USGS_24 | ecosystem: Environmental > Aquatic > Marine > Sediment | place: USA: California... | reverse complement strand
CGTCCGCTTCACCGTGACCACGAAGGCCGTCCCGACGACGGCCGGGTCCGGCAGGGTCACCGTGAAGGACCCGCCCGCGGTGTTGCACAGAATCAGCTTGCCGTGGTCGGCGAGCTGCACCGTGTAAGCCGCAGCCTTGGACAGGGGCGCGTGGTCCTGCCCGGCCGCGTTGCCCAGGCCGACGCGGTTCAGCACGCGCTCGTCCGTGATCTCCTGGTTGGTGATCTCGCTCATGCCAACCGAAAGTGCGACCTTGGCGCAGGGCAACTCGTCGGCGGGTATGCCGGGCGCGGGCGGCGTGGCCGACTCGGGCCCCTGGTGATGCACGATCGTGCCGGTCTTCGGATCGATCGCCAGCCGATCTATTCGCGGGTTCGTGGTCGGCGCAACGAAGCTGACCGTGACCGGGCCGGGCCCGAAGAACGACGGTGCCTGGTAGGGGTCGTAGATCCGGCCCTTGTCGACCACGACGGACAGGCCCGGCGGGCTGGCCTCGTGGGGCGCGAACCACTTGCCCGCGATCGCCGAGACCGAGATCGCGTTGTCGAGGTTGGTCTTGTAGCCGGTGCCGGTCTGGGTCTGGAAGTCCGGCTGGACGTAGGTGCCGACGGCCATGGCCTAGAGCTCCTGGAAGCGCCGGAACTGCGGGACCAGCTCCGGCATGGGCTCGGTCTCGCGGCCGTCGTATCGGGCCCGCACGCCCAGGTGGACCTGGATGTCGCGTCCGCGCAGCTGGCCCACCAGCGCATTCAGCTCCGCCGCCTTGTCGCGGATCGCCTGGGCCAGCGCTTCGTCGCTGACCGCCGGCGCCTTCACCGTCTTTGCCTTTCTCGCCATATTCGTGACTCCTCTCACTCAAACCCCTCTTGCGGAATAGGTGACCGTGCCGCCGACGTCGATGTTGGCGCTGTCCACTACAGTGACGTCGAAGCCGCTCGCGGCGACGTTCGACTTGCGCGCGAAGCGCAGTGCGCCGACCGCGGCCTCGGCGTCGGCGATCACCTGCGGCTTGTTGTGGAACCGCTCCGGGAAGACGATCGTCTGACCGCCGAGGCCGACGGCGACCGTGCCGCGCACCTCGTTCTCCAGCAGATCAACCGTCGGCTTGAAGCCCTTCAGGACGACCAGGCCGGCCGTGAAGTCGAAACCGACTCGAAACTTGAAGAACCGGGCCTCCAGCTCACCGATGGTCCAGGGCTCGAAACCGTCGTAGCCGCCGCCGCTGTGGGCGTCGAGATCGACCGCCGGTACCGCCAGACCGGTCTCGCCAGGGCCGAGCACGCTCCGCACGTCGGCCCAGGCACGCACCTGGTCGACGAAGCCGAGCGCGATCTCCGGCGCCTCGTAGCTGCCCGCAGCGACCGGGTCCCAGACGTAGCTGTCGAACACATGCTGCGCGGCGTCGGCCGAAGCCAGTGCGTTCGACTCCGGGTTGAGGTCTCCCGTCAGCGGGTTGCGCAGGAAGCCCGTCAGCGTGCCGGGCCAGGCCGGGTGCTGCTCGCGCTGCTCGATGATGTCGAGCGCGGAGGTCACGGTGAGCGCAACGACCGAAGAGTTGGCCGAGAAATTGCCGCCCTCCGGCGTGCCCGGCTTGGCGTTGTCTTTGGCCCGGATGTGGAAGTCGAAGGTGCCGGGCGGCACAGAGGCCGTGGTGATCCGCGTGCCGCGCGTCACCTGGGTCAGCGGGTCGGCGTCCTCCCAGGCGATGCCCCTCGGCCCGAAGCGGATCTCGTAGCCCTGCAGGTCCAGATCCGGCACCTGGTTCCACGAAAAGGTCACGACCGGCCCGTTTTGCTGCGCGCTGAAGCCGGTTACGTCGGCCGGCGGCGCGGACTTGCCCAGCACGGTGTGCGTGACCGTTGGGCCCCAGGGGCCCGGCGTGCCGTCCAGTGCCACATAGCGCAGCCGGAAGTCGTAGGTCTCGCCGTCCTCGACCGGCGCGATCGAAACCTCGCGAGCCCCGGCCGGGACCGCCGGACAGCGGCCGTGGGGCACGTCGGTGCCGCTGACACGGAACTGGCACTCGATGGAGGCGAGGTCTTCGCGCAGCCTGACCACGGACAGCAGAGTCGCGAGGATGCGGCTGGTGTAGGAACCATCCGGCTGGCGTTCCAGGACGGAGCCGTCGGACAGCACTTGGCCGACCGCCGGCGCCGCGATGCCCGCGGGCAGGGTCATTCTGCTGTCGAAGGGCGGAATCAGGCGCGTCGCCGTGTGGTCGCCGGTGCCGCCATCGATGAGGTCCACCGCCGGCGCGCTCGGCGTCGCGGCGAGCTGAAAATCGCCGGCCGTGGCGCCGGTCACGACGAAGGAGGTCTCCAGAGCGTGCGTCCCGCTTCCGCCGTCGGCGAGGTCGACGGGTGTCCCGTCCTTTGCCGCGCTGACCCGCAGGTCGCCCGCAGTCGCCTCGACGACGAAATACTTCCGACCGGGCCGGAGGCCGCCGGGCAGCCTGCCATCCGTCGTGAACAGCACGACCTGGCCGTTCGCGAGGCCGTGGCCGGCCATGGCGATACGGTCGGTCGCCGGGTCCACGTCGCCCGGAACGAAGCTCCGCGGGTTGGCGGGAAGCCCACCCGGTACCGTCCCCTGCGAGGTGACCGAGACCAGGTCGCCGTCGGCGAGCCCATGGTTCGCCTTGACGATCCGGTCGCCTCCCGTGTTCACGTCGGCGGGCAGGAAGGCCAGCGGCAGGACGTCGGCCCGGTGAACGGCGGGCGCCGCGGGGATCGCCGTGATCCTGAAGGTCAGTCCGTCGCCCGGCTCGATCGCCTTGATCAGGACCTCCAGCGTCTCCCGCCCGGTCTCGCCGAAGCCGAAGAGGTCGCCCGCCGACGGCGCCTGCGCCGCCGGGATCGGCGTGGTCAGGGTCACGCGCGTCTGCTCGCCGGGGGTCGTGTCGACGGCGGCGGTCAGCGCGTTGTCGCCGGGCCGGCGGATCGACAGGCCGTAGCTCTTGCCGGCTTCCATCGGCGCGGCCTCGTCGAGTACGAGTTCCGTCGCGTTTCCGCCGCCGTCGACCGCGACCGACTTGATCCGCCCAGCGGCCAAGCCCACCAGGATCACATCGTGGGTCAACAGCACCAGATCGCCGCGCGTGCAGACGATGGCTTCGAGGTCGGTTAGAAAGGTCCAGGTCTCGGGCCTGAGCCGAGCCTGGCCGATGTGGAAGCGGGCGTGACGCCAGACCAGTTCCGGATCGGTCACGCCCGGCAGCTCCAGGGCCTCGAACTCGCTGGCGTTGGCCGGTCCGAAGCCATCGTCGTAGACGATGCGCTCGTCCTGCCGCCATCCCTCCAGTTCGTTGACGAAGCGCACGCGAAAGCCGTGCGGCAGCTTCAGGTACGTCTTATCGCCCGAGAACCCCCAGGTGTTGCGCGGTGTGAAGTGCTGCACCGGCACGCTCTGCGGCTCGTCCACGACCACGCCCCACTTGCCGTCTCTCAAGGTCGGCGCGGCACGCCCCGCCGCCGCCACCTCGGCCAGCGTTTCGAGCACCGTGGCGGGGAAATCGACCGCCTGGTTGTAGGCGAAGCGCTGGCCCGTGTTCTTCTCGTGCCAGTCCTGCAGGCTCGCGAGGTCGGTGCGCGAGTCGGCGAGGCCCCGGGCGTTGGCCGGGCCCTGCAGAACCTCGCGGTAGATGGCTGCCGGGTTTTGGGTCGGCTCCGGGATCCAGTCGGTGCCGTTCCACTCGGGCAGGATCGATTCGACCACGCCGTTGATCGCCTCGATCTGGCCCTCCAGCTGGTCTGTCCTCTTGATCCTCAGCGCGGTCAAGGCCAAGCCGCCCATCTTGACGGGGTTGCGCTGCGTGATGCTCCTGAGCGCCGTCCAGACCACCTGGTCGACGATCCGGCCGCCGGGCGCGGCCTCCGGCGTGGTGCGCCGCAAACGTACGTCGTATTGGCCGCGCTGCGGCGGCGTGAAGCGCAGGGACCGGCGGATCGCCGAAGCCTTGCGCGCCACGGTCCGGACGCCGGCGAAGGTGAGCGTGCCGCTTCCGATGTCGAGCGAGCGGCCCGGGGGGACGCTCTCGCCCGGCACGAAGTCGGCGGGTCCGAACTCGGGGTCCGTGGCATTGGGGCCCCGCTCGTCGGTGATCAGGCTGTCGCTGACCACGGTCTCGCCGGAGCTGCGCAGGACCTGGGCAATGCCCATCTGGTGGGCCGGCAGCGCCATGGGCCGGCCGGTGAACCCGCTGGTCGGCGGCGGCACCGGATCCGAGGGTTCGAACCCATAGTTCGTGCCGGCGGTCACCGCGGTCTCGACGGTCCGGCCCCGAAGCACAGTCAGCACACCCGAATATCGGTCCATGACGACGCGGTCGATGCGTTGGCGCTGGACCGTGTAGGATTCGCCCTGTGCCTCCCGATAGACCCGGGCGCTCGGCGGCGCGGCCAGCGCCACGGTCCGCAACGCGAAGACCTTGCCCAGGACGCCCACGCTCCAGTCGTCCCGGCCGGTCAGCGAATACTCGGCCTCGACGATCACGCTGCGGTCCCGTTTGGCGCCATCGTCTTCGAAGCGCACCAGTCCGGCCGGGAAGGTGATATCGATGGAGATCTCGTCCGCCTCCGGCTGTGTGGTCTGGACCTGGAAGGTTTCATCCAGCGCAACCGAGAGCCCCTGCTCGAAGACGTCCTCGGTAAAGAGTGTGATCCGTTCGGCCATCCGCCGGACCGTGTGGGCCCCGCTGCCCTGGCTGGTCAGGTCGAGCACGCCGCCCCCCTGGGCGGTTTCGAGCTGGAAGTCGTTCGCCATGGCGTCCAGGACAAAATGGCCGGCGCGCAAGCCGTGGCTGCCGGCACCGCCGTCCGCGAGGTCGACGGGCGCGCTGCCGGGCGCAGAGGACACCTGGAAGTCGTTCTGGGCGCTCCCCACGACGAAATACCTAGCCTCGCTCCTCAACCCGCCCGGCAGGGCGTCGTCGGTCTCGAATTCGACCGGCTGGCCGTCGGCCAGGCCGTGGCCCGCGATGGAGATCCGGTCGGCGGTTGTGTTCACGTCGGCCGGCACAAAGATCTGCGGGCTCGCCGCCAGGCCGCCCGGCAGGGCGGTGTCGCTGGTGACCTCGACGATCTGGCCCTCCAGAAAGCCGTGGGCCGGCACCGTGATCCTGTCTCCGGCCGGGTCGACGTCGGCGGGCGCGAAGGCGCGCGGGTCCGGGCCGAAGCCCTGGACGTGCTCCACCTCCACGTCTTCGAACTCCTCGACCGCCGTCTCGCCGATCTTGAGCGCCGCCGGCTGGGTGAGCGGGCCATAGCCCCAGCACAGCAGGATGCGCAGGAACTGATCGTCGCCCGCCACCTCGGTGAAGGGCCGCGCGGCGAAGGGCGGCGTCATGCGGTGCCTGCCGAGCACCCGCGGCACCACGCCGAAGAGGTTGAGCCGATTGCGGCTGCCCGACAGGAATCCCGAGCTGCGCGGGTCGCCCGAGAGGTCGGACAGTTGCGGCTTGGGCAGCGGCACCAAGGCGTTGATCGCGAGGGTGCCCGCGATGCTGACGGCCGCCTGTGCGAGGCCACCGAGGAGCGCACTGCTGCCCTCCAATCCCGCCACGTAATTGCCGGTGTAGACGCTGGCGGCGATGACGACGATGGTCAAAACCGTGCGCAGCACCTTGGCGTTGTCGCCGCCTTGCGGGACCACGGTGACCGTCACTTGCGTGCCCGGCTTGGGCCGGACGCGGTGCCAGCTCTCGCGCGGCACGAAGTGGTCTCCGAGATAAATGGCGGCATGGCGCCGCAGCACCGGGTCGGCCTGGGCAACCTCCAGCATCTCGGCGATCGTCGGCCCGGCCTCGACCGCCATGTCCGCGCGCCCGGCGCCGAAGGGATGCGGGCGGGCCGTCAGCCGCACTCGTCCAGGGACCGGACGACCGGAATCAGGCATCAGCTGCATTTGCTGCATCGCGTTTCCGGCCCCCGATACCTGTAGATCCCCAATACCCGCCGTTGCCACTCGAGCCCGTCGAAGCGCTCGAGGACCGAATCCACCTTGGCCTCGACGTGCAGCATCCAGCCGCGCGCCACGACGAGGCCGACGTGGATCGGTAAGCCGCTGAGGCGCAAGAGCACAACGTCGCCGGGCGCGGCCGACAGATGACAGAGGCCAGATGACAGAGGCGACCACACCTCGAACCACTGGTCGTGCCTGCTCTGCCCTACAAGTCCTGCGATTCGTCCATGGTCCTTGACCGTGTCGTAGTCGCCGGCGTGGCTCGGCAACTCGATTCCGAAGCGCTCGGCAAGGACTAGGCGCACCAGTCCCCAGCAGTCGCAGCCCGTCCGGTCACGCCCGCGCTCCAGGAACGGGATCCCGATGTATTCTGCAGCCCAGGCCGGCGGCTTGCTCATCTGTCGTCTGTCCCCTGCCCTCTGTCCTCTAACCTCAGAACAAACCCGGGAAGCCTGCCGGCGTAAACTGCGCCGCCGGGTAGGGCTCGCGGAGGAACGACTCCAGCGTCAGGTCGCCCTGCACCGTCAGCACGTCGTAGGTGGCGTTGGAGAGCTCGAAGTCCGGGAAGGCGGCCTCGACGGTATCCGGGTCGGCGCCGCGCACCACCTCGATAAGGACCGTCGGCGCCGAGGCGATTGATCTCAGCGTCTGGACGACCGTCCGGTCCACGTTATCGATCGTGAGCCGCGCTCTCGGCGGCCGGCCGTCCGTATCGTCGGGCAGCGACAGCTGGAACGGAAAGGCGAGAAAGGTGTTGCCCCGGCTCACCGTATCGACCGCGTCCGAGCTCACGCGGATCGGCGCGCCCAGGTCCGCGTGATCTATCGTCAGCAGCACCAGGAAGACCTCGCCCGTCTCCTGGGCATAGAGCGCCTGGCGGGTGGTCAGGGTGACGCTACGCGACACGGGATCGCTCCGCTCCAAAAGTCAGAGGTCCGGGATCGGGTATCAGCCGGCCTTCCGATCCCTGATCCCTGATCCCTGTCTTCCGGCTCATGGCAGGATCTCCAGCTGCAGGACGGCCTGCCAGGCCGCATCGCTGGCCAGCGGGCGGTAGGCCGGCGGCCGGACGAAGCGCAGGGTCGCCGCCGCCTGCGTCCTGGGATGGACCCAGTCGAAGGCGAGCGCGCCGCCCAGCAGGGTAGTCCCGAAGAAGCCGTCCAGGGCCTCGACCTGCGCACCGTCCAGGTCGAGCTGCAGCGAGAGCGGCCGGACCCCGGCGGTGAAGCGCCGGCGCACCTTGGCCGGGCCCGCGTCCATCCGGGTCCGCACCGTGGTGTCGGGCGGACCCTCGCCGTAGCCGTCGACAGCGACCAGCTGGGGCAAGCTCGCTGGCCAGGTCGGGTTCGCCATGGCTCAGCGCCCCCCGGGGCGAGCGCCCGCATCGGCAGGCCGGCAAGGCGCTTGATCGAGACCGGCGAGAGTTCGGATGGCGCGCTGCACCGAAGGGATAACGAGGCCGTCCGGACCGCATTCGCCAGTGTCTTTGCAGGGCTCTGGCAGCCCGATCACCGGTTCTTTAACGAAGCGTCGATAGCGTCTCGCCATTTCCATCCCCTTCTTGAATGGGCTGTCGTTACCTGGCCTTGGCGGCGGAATTAACCTTCACTCAACTATATCGGACTAGGCTCCCCGCACGTTTGTTTCGCCGACCGAAACCCGGAGCCTCCGATGTTGCGAAATACCTTTGCCGCGGCCCTTTTCGTCGCCTTGCTGCCCTACCAGGCGCTGGCCCAAGAGGCGGCCGGGGGCGGCGCCTATGTCGAAGCGCGCGTCGGCATGTTCAAGCCGGATGACAACCACGCTAAGTACTTTGGTAGTGCCCCCGAACTGACGTTCGACCCCGGTTGGGCCGTCGAGGTGGCAACCGGCTACTACATAACCGACTACTTCCGGGGCGAGCTCGGGTTGGCGTGGCGCCAAACCGAAGTCGACGATCTCGAGATCCTAAGCGTCGACCAACCCCTGGACGAGAGCTACATCGGGCTCTTTACCGCGATGTTGAACGGCTACCTCGAGGTGCCCCTGGTCCTGGGCGGGCGGGGCGTGCGGCCGTTCATCGGCGGCGGCATCGGCTTCGCCTACTTCGATGTCGATATCGAGACGACAACCGGCTCTCTGACGGCCGATAGCGGCAACTTCACCTTTGCCTTCCAGGCGCTCGCCGGGGTCGCCTTTCAGCTCACGCCGAGCATCGCTCTTACGGGGACCTACAGCTATTTGGGAACGACAGACACCGAAAGCGGCGGCCTAGATGGCCTCGTCATCAAGGACTACAGGACCCACACCCTGATGGCCGGGCTCAGGTACTCCTTCTGACGCCCGCGGTCGGCGGCAAAGGCGCCGTACCGGGCCTCCCGCCTCCAATACGGATCACATGAAGTCGTCGAGCCGGGCGACCGCGCCCCGCCGACCGGCCCCGGTCTGGCGGTCCGCTTCGCGCAGCCGCGCGGAGGCCTCGAGATAGGCCGCATCCATCGCCTGGACGATCTCGACCAGGTCGCCGGTCTCCTCGGGATCGCTCCAGCCGAACAGCCGGCAGTAGCTCTCGATCTCGGAAAGCGGGATCGGAAGCGGCCCGCCGAAGCCCGCGCCCCGCGCACCCGAGAGCCGGTCGAAGGCCTCGATGAAGCGGCCCAGTCCCGGCGGGAGCTCCGGCCGGGCCTCGAGCGCCGGCGGCGGCGCGCCGGTGATCTCGGCGACCCGCTCCAGAAAGGCTTCCTTCGCGCCCCACTCTAGCTGCCAGCGGAGCGCGTGGCTGAGTTTCCCTTGGCGTCTTCCAACTCCTTCGCTCGGAACAATGCGATACGGCCGGCCTGGTCCTGCAGGTCGCGGAACAGCTCCGGTAAATCGGAAAGCAGTTCGAGCACGTTGTCGCGGGTGAACGCGATCGGCTTGCCCGCGGCATCGCTCACGCCCTGCCAACCGAGGATCACGTGGTCGGCGTAGACCTCGCGCAGGATGCGTTCGGCAACCTGCTCGTCCAGGGTCTCGGTCTGCAATTGGCGCCGGTACGGCTTGAGCCTGGCCTCGAGCGCCCGGACGAAGCCGCGGTTGGCGCCGCCGGCCCGCGCGATACGGATCTGGAAGTCGCCGTAGTCGAGGGTGAGGCCCTCGGTCTCGATCCCTGGGTCGGTCTTGAAGAGGTCATAGGGACTTGTCATGTCGATCGCCTTTACGTTTGCGCCGCCGAACCGGCGGCAGTCCCGCACCGGGGCACTATCCCCGGGCAGTTTATCGGTTCAGCGGCCGACCGGACGGACGCCGGCGCCGAAGGTCTGGCCGATCGCCCGGCCGATCCGTCCGCCGCTCAGGATGTCCTGCTCCACGTCGCGGCGGACCAGCACCAGGAGGTCGAGCCCGCCCTGGGCGTTGGGCTGCTCGCGGGTCTCGATCTCGGCGCCGGCCTGGTTGATCACCTTGACGTTGACCACGGCGCCGGACGCCGGTGCCCCTCGACCCGACGGCGTCACCGTGACGCGCTCGCCGGGCGTGGCGCGGAAGGCGACGAGCCGGCTGTCCGGTCCGCCGCTGCCGCCCACCGTGAAGGTGCCGCCGTGCTGAAAGCTGCCCGCCGCCTGCAGCCCATCGAAGCCGGTTCCCGTGAACTGGGGACCAAGGCCTCCGCCGCCTAAAGCGCCCCCGAAGGCTTGCGCCAGCGGCCCCAGGATCTGCGAGCGAATGAACAGGCGGATCAGGTCGGCGATCATGGCGTCGACCAGCGACTTCCATTCCAGCTTGCCGGTCCGCACGAAGCCGACCAGCGCGTCCTCCAGGCCGCCCAGCGCGCCCCCGACCGCCTGCTCGATCTGCGCCCCGGCGTTCGTCGCCGCGTCGGCATAATCCGCGAAGGCGCGCCTGGCTCCCTCGCCCAGCTCGCGGCCGTTGCGCACGCCTTGATCGAGGCCAAGGTTCAGCATGTCTTGGGCGCTCGCCGCGGCCTCGATTTCGGGCTCCAGGCGCGCGAAGAGCGATATGCTCTCCTCGAGGGCAAGGTTGTGCTCGTTGAGCAGGCCTGCGCCATTCGCCCCGAATGGGCTCGCCACGCCGTCCCGACCTACACGCCCGCCGGGAAAAGTCGGTGCGGCTGGCTGCAGAAGACCGGATGTCCCCATTGAGCCGTTGATCTCCTTGGTTGGCGCGGCGGGGAGTTCGGAAAACGCCCTATCGTGAAGGTCCTGTATCAGGTGCAGGACCTCTTTCATGGTACCCTGAATGTCCGAGTGACTCTCCGTCAGGAGATTCACCAAGAGAGCAGTCCCCTCCAGCGGCTGCACGGCTGGCCCAAAGAATGCCCTTTCTCGAACTACCGCGCGGTCCTCTTCGATGACTTTTTCGATCGGCTCGATCTGCCGCAGTAAGTCGGCCTCCTTGCGTGCGGCTTTGTCCCGAACGTTTGGAGAGATGATTTTGCCGGCAAAGCCGCGGATATCGTCCTGGACCTTTTCGAGCTGCTTGGACAGTTCCGCAAGCTGCTCGGCGCTGGTCTTTGCTTGCTCCGCGCCGGACTTCGCGGCTTCGGCTTTCAGACTTGCCCGGATTTGCTGGCTGACTTCCTCCGCGATCAGCTCGACGACGATGGCAAAGAGCAGCTCGGCAAGGCCCTTGGCAACCGGACCGGCCGCGACCGCCGCCGCCTGACGAAGCGCCGGATCGTTTCGCGGGTTGCCGCCAGATCCGTTCGCCAACCGCGCGCCGCCCGGAATGAAGTTCGCCGTCCGAAGGCCGGCTGTCGGCACGGCGCCGGTCCTTGCCTGGTCGAGACGCCCGACATTGCCGAGGGTTCCGAGCCGCGCGCTCTCCATGGAACCCGCCGCCCGCCCGAGGCGCAAAAGGCCGCTCTCGACCTTGCTGATCCCGGCGGCCACCTCCCGGCTCTTCCTCCCGATCTCTTCCAGGGAGCGCACGACGCGGCGTGCGCCGGCCTCTGCCGGCGCACTGTCGATGGCAATGCGGACCACACGTTCGACCATGCTTCGCTCCTACAAGAACGGCGGTCCAATGACCTCCATCCTCACCGCTGTAAACTGCATTTGGACGAATTAGAAGGGGATGGGGTTTGGTACGGGGGGATGGTACCAAACCTGTAGACTACAATGCCAATCTGGCGGTTCGCCTTCCCAAGTTTCGAAAAGGACCCGGATCAGGGCCTCGTCGTCGAATGCGAATATGCGAAAGCTCGTTGTTGTGGATTGGACGTCGTTCTTACTTCGGGCCTGGTCCACCACGTTGTCCCTCACCAACGTTGGCTTCCCATACTTATGCTGGATAGCGGAAACAAAATAGTACATCTCCGTGGCGCAGGATGCGAGGTGGATATTTCTTGATGTTATCTCGACGACGACGTCCGACGCCAAATTGTCGTGGAATGTCTGAATGACCTCAAACTTCAGATCATTGAGAACGATGGTTGGACCAATGTGATCATGGAGCGCATGTTCATATCTCAACCACTTGCCTTCCTGTTCCCACTTTCCCTTGCCGCCGATGGCGGTCCAAGCCTCCTCCTTGGTCATGCCGAACTTGATCGGCCCGAAACCCATCAATTCCGCGCCGACGACCGGCGACGCCGCGCCAGCGACAAGCGCGAAGAATATCACGGCGGCATGGATCAACGACGTCTTTGTGCGCATGACTTTACCCCTCGAGATTGCCTTTGGCCCCTTGGACATCCAATTCCCTATGTCCGAACGATCGAACGCAAGTTGGGAACCGAATAATTTGTTCCCTTTATGTTCTAATCTAAGAGAACTCCGGGCGCGCGTCAACCGCGGCGCGGGCACTGATGAGGGTCCGGGCCAGGGCATGGCATTCGGGTTAGGCGTATCGGGCTCCGCCTGGCCCGCCAAGCCGCGCTCGGCAACAGCAGCGCCTCACGCGCCGAAGTAGTCGAACTGGATCGTCGCGTTGGTCGCCGGGTCGACCTCGGCCTCGAAGTCGAAGGACTGCTCGACATCCTGGTTCGGGCCGCCGATCGGCGCGCCGAAGCTGGACAGCCGCACCCTGGGCAGGGTGATGACCAGTGCGTTGCCGGCGGCGTCGGTCACCCGCCAGTCGATCTGGGTCGGCGTGTGCGCCCGGTACCTGGAGATCAGCGCGCCGTTGATGAAATAGGCCGCCAAGCGGCCGGTCACGTCGGCGTCGCCCAGGCCGATGCCAGCGGCGCCCGGCCCGTTGCCGATCGCCCGCTGGACCCTCAGCCCGTTGTCGAGCGTGAAGTCGAGGGCGCGGATGAAGGCCGAGGGCGCCGCTCCCGCCTCGCGGATGAAGCCAACATCGGTCACCGTGTTGACCACATCGCCGGCGGCGGCCGGGTTCGGGGCGCCGTCGCCGACCGAGCCGGCCGAGGGGTCGTTCATGTCCTTGCCCAGCACCGAGAGCGTGCCGGTCACGATGGCGTCGGTCTCGAAGCTCATGGCGAGGCTGGCGAACATGTTGCCGAGGAAAGCCAGGTGCTGCGGCGTGGCGATGCCGCCGAACAAGAGCTCGAAGACGTATGAATGGGCCGTCGTGCCGTCGCGCAGCATGCGGCCGTTCATCGTCTCGTCGCCGCTGCCGGTCTCGGTGACCAGGCTCGCGTCGACGATCACTTTGTCGTCGCTCGGCTTGGAGGTCACTTGG
>Ga0224509_10000351_pt1 | contig 12589 bp, 11 predicted proteins | sample SF_Jan12_sed_USG_5_FD_170158 | JGI IMG/M metagenome (GOLD analysis project Ga0224509, IMG submission 170158) | Sediment microbial communities from San Francisco Bay, California, United States - SF_Jan12_sed_USGS_24 | ecosystem: Environmental > Aquatic > Marine > Sediment | place: USA... | reverse complement strand
ACCCTGCGCTTCTTTAATCGTGTGGGACATAAAAAAGGGCACCCCGGCCCTGGCGATCTTGGCGGCATGCACGGCATAACCGCCGATTTTAGGGGCCGCATCGATGACCGCTGCAACCCGGGCGCCGGCCTGCATCATCTGGTAGCTGACAATGACGCCCACATTGCCCGAACCGATCATCAGGATGGTGTTGCCGGGCCGGATGCCATGGATATTGGCCATGGTCTGGGCGGCGCCGGCGCCAATCACCCCCGGCAGCGTCCAGCCGGGGAAGGGGATCATGTTCTCGGAGGCGCCGGTGGCCACCAGCGTTTTTTCAGCTTTTACCTGTTCGATTCTGTCGCGAATCATGACATTCAAGGCCCCGTTTTCATAGATGCCCAGCACGACGGAATTGAGAGATACCTCAACAGCCAGTTCCCGGGCCTCCGTCAGAAAGCTGTTGCCGATGTCGAACCCGCGTTCCTGGGCCCGATGTTCCCGGGAGCCGAAGAATTTATGGATTTGTTTGAAGAGCTGTCCTCCCGGGCGTTCATTTTCGTCATAGACGACAACATCAACACCATTTCTGGCGGCTTCGACGGCGGCTGCCAATCCGGCCGGTCCGGCTCCGATACATACCATTTCACATCTTCTCACGGTTTACCTCCCGGATAGATCAGGTCCGTTGCCATGTTGCGTTTCAACCTTCATGCCCGCTTTCAAAGGTTCGACACAGGTTCGAATATTGGGTTTGCCGTCGACAACCATGATACAGTCGGTGCAGCGCCCGATTGCACAGAACATGCCCCGGGGCTCGTTGCGCCTGGTGGTATAGCGATGAATCAGTACGCCGTTGCTACGCAAAGCGATGGCGATGGGCTCATCTTCAAAGCCCTCCATGGGTTGACCATCAAAGGTAAACTGGATTTTATTACCCTTTTCAAAGGTTCCCAAAATGGGATGTTCTTCTATGCGCATGATGATATTTCCTGGTTATAAAACCGCCTGAAGTTTGAAGTGCCTAAAAGAACCCAAACGCTTCACCGAAGGTGTAGTTGCTGCCCACCAGCGGAATTCCGGTCATGGCACAGGCTTCTAAGGTCATCGCTCTGAGGTCTTCGCGCTCCATATTGGCCAGGGCGGTTTTTCCGGCAGCTTTGGCCAGCAGGGTGGCTTCACAGGTCATCCCCACAATATAATTTGCAACCCGCTGGGCTGCGGCATCAATATCCAGCTTTTTACGGCGCTCCGGATCCTGGGTGCCGATTCCAAAGGCGCATTTGCCTTCATGGCAACGCAAGCAGACCACGCAGCCCATGGCCACCATCACGCCGGTTCCAAGCGCGACAGCATCGGCGCCCAATGCCAGAGCCTTGGCAACATCAGACCCGTCTTTGATTCCGCCGGAAACGATCAGGCTGATTTCCTCCCGGACGCCCATTTCCTCCAGAGCGCGCACCGCTTGCACCAGGGCGGGCAGGGTGGGAATCCCCAGATGCGTGGAAGCCATCACCGGTGCAGCACCTGTGCCGCCTTCGGAACCGTCGACGACAATTCCATCAGCACCGGTTTTGGCGGCGATTTTGACGTCTTCCTTGACGCGTCCGGCGGCAATTTTGACAAAGATCGGGATCTGCCAGTCGGTTACATCGCGCAATTCCTGAATCTTGAGCACCATGTCGTCAGCCCCAAAAATATCGCCGTGGCGCGGATGGCTGTGTAAATCAATGCCTTCCGGTAGTTGTCGGAAAGCCGCAATTTCTTTGGTGATTTTGCTGCCCATCAGATGGCCGGACAATCCCGGTTTGGCGCCGATACCGCAGATGATTTCTATCGCATCAGCGGCTTCGATGTTCTTTAGCGAAAAGCCCATGCGGCTGGGGGTAATTTGGATCACCTGCTTGTAAGAGTTGTCGCGTTCCTCTGGCAGCAAACCGCCTTCGCCGTTGTTGATCGAAGTTCCGACAATTTGGGTGGATTTCGCCAGAGCGGTTTTGGCTTCTTTACTCAAAGCGCCGTAGGACATACCGGAAATCATAATGGGGGTTTCGATCACCAGCGGTTTTTTGGCAAAACGCGTACCTAAAACGGTTTGGGTCTTACAGTCCTCGCGATAGGTGTCAATCGACAATCGCGAAAGCTGAGACGGCAGAATCAGCAGATCATCAAAGCTGGGAAAGCGTATCGTTGCGCCGCAGCCGCGGATGCGATGCTTGCCGGTCTCGGCTTTGTATTTGATTTCAGAAAGCGTTTCGGGGTTCCATACCCCTCTTTGAACATCTTTCGCTCTAATTTTTTTTTCTTTTGCTTTTTTTTCTTCTTCTTGTGCCATTATACTTCAGCCCTTTTTTTATGGGTTGGTTTAAACATGACATAATCATGCCTTCCATAGACTTTCGGCATGATGCTTCTGAAACTGTCAACGCTCTGTTCGATTGCAAATTTCTTAAAAAGCGTTTCAACTTCTTTTTTTTCTTTGTCTGCAATGGGCTTAAGGGCAACATTGCCGCCGAGTTTTTCATCGGCCTTGGGGTCGAGGACATGGATGATACCGCCATACATAGACTCGCCGATTCCCATGCCGACCTCGCCGAGGATAATGATTCGGCCTCCCAGGGTCATTTTGCCACTCCACATGCCCACATTACCGCAAACGATCAAATTTCCGCCTTTCATACCCCATCCGGCACGGCTGCCGCTGTGGCCTTTAATCAACATCGTGCCACCGGCCATTGAGGGCGCACAGTTACTGCCGGTGTTCATCTCAACGATGATTTCACCGCCGTCCATATTGTCACCGGTGTACAATCCGGTGTTGCCTTTAATGATGACCGTGGGGCCCTGCAGGAAACCGCCGGTATAAAAGCCGGTACTGCCTTCCACCGTTATTTTAGCCTTACCTTTGAGGGCGGTAGCAAAATTGTGGACCGAGTGCGGATTTTCCACAATGATTTCATCATTTTGCTGCACCAGCTCCCTGAGATTGCGGTTGACCTCAAGGGTAGGCATCCCTGATATATCTAAACGGACCATACCTTTACACCTCCTGGTTCCATCTCCGTGGCATAGACATCGGAGATGATAGGGGTTAACGAGATTTGCTCCGATCCAAATAAAACCATGCCGTTGTCTTGCTCATAAATAACAACCGGTTTGAAGGCCAATCGATCCCGAAATGCACCGATCTGGCTATCGGTTGCGACCATAATCGTAAAAATTCCATCAAATGTATCCAGGGCTGCATGCAGGGCGGACTCCAGATCCTTGCCTTTTTCTTTCATTTCATAGGCAATGAAATGGGCGGCCATTTCCGTATCGTTAGCGGTTTTGAAGCGGATACCCAAACTTTCGAGCTTTCTTCGCATCTTGAAGTAATTGGTAAACTGGCCGTTATGGACGAGCGATAATCCGGGATAAAGATAGGATACAAATGGATGGGCAAAGTTAATGTTTTCGACACTTTCGGTAGCCAGGCGAACATGGCCGATACCATGGGTACAGTCACCTACATCAATCTGATGGACCGCTACGAGATCTTCGGCTGAACCCTGATCTTTGTAAACCTTGAGGTGTTGGCCGAGGGAGTGGACACAAAGGTTCGGATGGGAGTCGATGTCCCAGTGGAGCTGAGATATCTGGTTTGAATCCATCGCAATCGATCCTTCGAAAAAGGTGAATATCCCGACTCCCGGATAGATTTTGGCGTTGCTGATTTGGCCGTAATTTTGAATGATCTGGTGAAGATCGTTTTCAAAACTCGGATCGGTCAGGGTTATGCGCGCCTGGATGTCATCGCGTTGCTCGTAAAGCGCAACTCCGGTGGCATCGCGACCCCGATGAACCAGCTCTTTGAGCATATTGACCAGATCATCACCGAGATCACTGCGTTCCTTGGCGATAAGTCCTGCTATTCCACACATGATGTCCCTCTGCTTATTTTAGGGTTAAAGCGTTTGACGGTTGCTCACGGCATGATTGCTCCTGGTGCATCATGCCGTTATCCGGCCCTGATTTACAGCTGGGCTGAATAGGTGTTAAATTCCCAGTCCGACACATGTTTGCGCCACATATTGAGCTCATGTTCTTTCAGGGCCGTGAATGCCTGGATCAGTTCCGGTCCCAGAGCATCACAAATTACCGGGTCGGCTTTTAGATCCTGCAGGGCGTCATGCAGAAAAAATTGGATGGTTTCATAGGTGCCGGGTTCAGCACCATAAATATCGCCGACTGCGGGTTCACCCGGCTCAATCTTGTTTTCAATTCCATCCAATCCGGCCGCGAAGGCTGCAGCGTACACCAGATAAGGATTGGCCGATGCGCACGGCGCCCGATTTTCTATGCGGGTGGCCTTTCCGCGTTCGCCGGGCACACGGACGTAGACGGTGCGGTTATCCAGGCCCCAGGCCAGGTAATAGGGTGCAAAACTATCCGGTTGGTAGCGTTTATAGGAGTTTATCGTCGGAGCAAAAAGAGCGGACATGCCTTTGGCATGCGCCATCTGACCACCGATAAAGTAGCGCATCAAGTCGGAAATGCCGTGTTCCCCATCCGGGTCGTCAAAGAGATTTTTGCGGGTCTTGGGGTCGCTCAAGGAGAGATGAATGTGATATCCGCTGCCGCCGCCATCTGTCGTGGGTCTTCCCATAAACGTTAAATGATAATTATTCTGGGCTGCCACTTCCTTGCAAACATATTTATAGGTGAAAGATTGATCGGCACAGTTCAAGGCGTGGTCATATTTCCAGTTGACTTCAAATTGACTCGGAAAAAATTCGTGGTTGAGATAAATAATTTCAAAGCCCAATTCCAGGAAAAGATTCTGGAGTGTCCGCGAGAGTCCGATCGGATCCAATATAGGGTTCACCTGATAGACGCAGGAGAGACCGGGGTTGTATAACTCGCCCGGACCACCTTCACTCGGATGGTAAACGAAAAATTCCAATTCAGATGCGCATACCGGGCTTAGATTTTTGTCCTCAAATTTTTTGATGACTTTTTGAAGCGCATTGCGGGGATCCACCGGGATGGGCGCGCCGTCACGAAAGGCATTGCCGATCAAACGGGCGGTGCCTTCCAGATATGGCAGGACCGTGAAAGTGCTCAAATCCGGCATGATGGTCATGTCTTTCCACTCAATTTCATAGCCGCATCCGGTTTCCGGAGCGACATCATTTGCGAGATCAATTGCATAGACGGCCTGCGCGAAGTTGATGCCTTCTTCAACAAGCTCTTCCAGCCGTCTTGCAGGTACCATTTTGTTGCGGCAAATTCCGTGCAGATCCGGATACTCGATCCGGATGGTGTCGATGTTTTGCGCTTTAATGATTTCTTGTATCTCCTTGATCTCCATTTTGATCCCTCCTTTTTGCCACCCGAGTTGTAATAAGAATTACATTACGAGGTATTTATTGTAATAAAAAATACACTAATATATGTCAAGAAAAAAAATAACTGGGGATAAAAATAATTAATAAACAAAGAATTATATTATTATCTAATAATTCAAATATAATGAAGTGTTTAGCAAAAAATAATATTTAATACATTATTTATATTTCAATGTATAAAAAATTACATATTTATATAAATACCCTTAGCCAGTTGAGATTTAAACTTTCAGGATCCGAAATAGGTTTCCTGAATGTAAGACTCTTGCTTCAATTCTTCGGGTTTGCCTTTCATTTTCACATGGCCGGTTTCCAAGAGATAAATTTCTTCTGCAAGCGTCAGGGCAAAATTCACGTTCTGCTCGGTAATGACAATCGTAATTCCTCTGTTTTCTTTTAGTTCCAGCAGTACGTCGGCGATTTCTGAACAGACCAGCGGCGCCAGGCCAATCGTCGGTTCATCAACGAGCAAAAGTCTGGGATTTGTCATCAGTGCTCTGCCCAAGGACAGCATTTGCTGCTCCCCACCGCTCAATGTCTTGGCCTCTTGATTCTGACGTTTCTCCAGAACCGGGAACAGTTCAAATACCATACGCAGGTTTTTTTCTTTTGATTCTTGTGCGCGATAGGCGCCAACTAAAAGATTTTCCTTCACGACCATATAGGGAAATAGATTTCGCGCTTCCGGGGCATAACCAATGCCTGTTCGAATGGCTTCGGTCGGAGACAATTGTCTTAAATCGTTTCCATCGAAAATAACCTGTCCCTCACAATTGGTCAATCCGATGATGGAATCAAGCAGTGTCGATTTGCCGGCACCGTTCGGTCCGATGATTCCGACAACTTCTCCTTTTTCAACGGAAAGAGAAACATTTCTCAGCGAGCAAGCCTTCCCGTAAAAAACGTTGAGGTCTATAACCTCAAGCAAAGCCATACTTACCTCCCACTTGATCGTCTCTCCAGAATCGTTGGCCCTTATTTTCCAAGATAGGCCTCTTTTACTTTTTTATTGGCAATGACGTCTTCAAAGGAACCGTCTGCGATCATCTGGCCGAAGTTGACCACCACAACCCGATCCACAAGCGGCGCCAGGGTCTTCAAATCATGACTTACGATGATGAAAGTCAAACCTTCCTTTCTTTTCTCTTTGAGAAGCTCAGATAGCTCACTAATTTCACCGACTGTCAGTCCGGCGAATACCTCATCAAGGAGCAGCAGCTTTGGATTCGTGGCTAATGCTCTGGCTAATTCAAGCCTTCGAAGATCTCCCATAGACAATTCACGGGGATACATTGCAAGTGCATGCTCCTTAAAGCCGACACTTTTGCCGATTTTCCTTTCCGTATCACTCTGTGAATTCATGGCGATAATCCGCATTATCTCGTCGGGCATAATCCCGATACGAATATTTTTTGTGACGCTCATTTCCCTGAAAGGGCGTGGTATCTGATAGGTTCGCGAAATGCCCATTTTAACCCGTTCATGGGTTGAATATTTGGAAATCTCCTTTCCCTCAAAGAAAATTTCGCCTTCATCCTGCTTAAGCTCTCTCATGATCATGTTAAATGTGGTCGTTTTTCCGGATCCATTCGGACCGATCAGTCCCAGCGATTCTCCTTCATCAACATGGAAGCTCAAGTCGTAAACTGCAAACAGGCCACCGAATTTCTTCGTAAAACTCTGCACATCAAGTAGTTTGGCCATATTGCCCGTTCCTTCGTATTTTTTCCCCAAACCGATTCGCCCCGGCCTGGAAAATATTGTAAAGTCCTTTTGGAGCGTAATAATAGACAATCAGTGCGATCACCCCATAAAGTAAATATCGCCACGCTCCCGGAATGTAAGGGCGTAAATATTCCAATAGAAATGTCAGGAAGTAGGCCCCCAGAATTGGCCCCACAATGCTCTGTTCTCCACCGATCAGCGCTGCAATCAGAATGGTAAAAAGGAAATTGATGTCAAACATGTTTCGAGGCGATATGGAGCCCAGATAGTGAGTGTATAACGCCCCTCCAATGCCCGCCACCAGCGCGCTTATCATAAAAGCAAACAACTTCAATTTCGAAGTACTTAAACCGGCACTTTTAACCGCATCCTCGTCCATGCGGATCGCACTGAGGGCAGTTCCTAAACCGGATCTTGTCAATGCCCACAGCCCTATCGCAATCAGCAGCATGGCAAAAAAAGAAAGATAATAGTTCGGAATTGCGCCGGTAACCAGCAACGGTAGACCACTCAGGCCTCTGGTTCCGCCTGTCAATGACGGCTTTACGACTTGCATGAGACCATAGGTCACTTCCATAAATGCCAGTGTGACAAGCGCAAAATAAGTTCCTCTGGTTCTTAGCGCGGGAAAGAAAAAGAGTGACCCGGCGATCATCGTTACAATAACGGCTAAAGGTATGCTCAGAAAAAGTGGCGTTTCCATATGATGCGTAAGCATGGCGGTTGTATAGCCGGCGATGCCGATCAGAAAGGGATGCCCAAAACTTATATAGCCCGTATATCCGGAAAGAATATCCCAGCTCATGGCAAATATGGCCAGGAAGTTCGCAAAAATAAAAATCCTGAGGGTTCCGGTTGACGTGAAAAGCGGAAGCAGACACATCAGCCCGGCAAATATGGCCCATAGCAGCAATGTTTTTTTCAAAGCAACTTTCCTATTTTAGATTTCTTCCTTTCCAAGTAAACCCTTTGGAACGATGATCAGGATTACGATGATCAGCAACAATGTAAAGACACCCCTCAATTCAGGAGCAATTACCCCGGTGGTGATGGTTTCCAGAAAGCCGACAATATGGGCGGCCACCAAACTTCCCATGATGCTGCCAATTCCGCCTACAATGACGACGGCTACGGCGGTAATGAGGGGAAACACCCACATGTGGGGGTCCAGCTGGGTGTAGGTGGCAAAAAACACCCCGGCAATGGCGCCCAGGGCCCCCGACAGAGCCCAGGTGACGATATTTATCTTGGAAGGGTCGATTCCTGAAATCAAAGAACCCTTGGTGTCCATGGAGACGGCACGAATCGCTCTGCCGAGTTGAGTTTTATGCACAAATACCAATAAAGCACCTAAAACTATCCAGCTCACGATCATCGCCAGAAAGATGTTTTTTGAAATCGTAACACCAAATAGATGGATAACTCCGGGGATCAGGGGCCACATGGATCTGGGTGCAGGAGAAAAGATGAGGATGATGACAGCCTGCATGACGACAGCAAGGATCAGGGTCGAAATTTCTACAGCAATGGGATTGTCCTCTAAACGTCTGACCAGAACCAAATAGGTTAGGATACCGAAAGCAACTCCGGCTAAGACGGCGCCCAAAAAACTCGGAATCTTTGGCAGGGCCAATACCTGGGCCAGGACATAGTAGGCATAACCCCCTATCATAATATACACACCATAAGCCAGGTTGAGCACCCGGCCCACGCTAAAAATCATGGTAAATCCCACGGCAATGAGTGCGTAGAGACCACTTAAGAGAAATCCTTGAATAATGATTCCACCCATCTTATGAAGACCTCCTTAACATCCATTGCATGCAGGATTTTGCAAACTGGCGGTGGTAAATCGGTATACCCGGCAATTTATCAGAAAAAATTCTCAGTTTTCGGTAGCTTGCCAGCTGGCCCCCCGATCTGGAGACAAGCGACTCACCGTTTGGTTGGGGGAAAGAACAGTGAAAAGACAGGAGCAAGGGCTTATTCCGTTGCTCCTGTCCCTTAGATGCTGTCACTGTATTGTTCAGTATTACAGATGCCAATCGCAGACTGCCTACTTTTTTATCCATGGGGGAACAGTAAATTTCCCGCTGGCATACTTGGGCGGGTAGACAACCTTGACAGATCCGTCCACGTACCACTGGATGACCACAAGAGATGGATGTCCGTCATCGAATGGCGGCGTAATATCGAATTTGATGTTGTGTGTGTATTCCCTTTTGGTTCTGGGTTCAATTTCTCCCGGTTTCCAGTAGGCATACCTGAGCCAGAGCTTGCCGTCTTTGTAAATTTTGGTATCCGAGTTTTCCATTTCTTTCACCCAGGCATCCAGGGGCTTGAACCCGCCAGCCCGTTCGGCTGCAGCCATGGCATTGTGTATGCCGTAGTAGGCATTAAAACCATTAAAATGCGGAAAAACAGGACGGCTTTTATACTTTGCTTTGTACTTGTCGACAAATTTCTGACTGCGGTCGTCCATGTTCAGTCCAAGGCAGGGTGCCGGTATCAAGGTGGATGTACCACCACCCATTCCGCCGGTGTCTTTCCAGAATTCCATACCAAACGCGGAAACATTGACACCGGTCATGGGGACCGGTACCTGCAGCTTCACATATTGGGAAGAGGGAACCTGGCTTTTAACCGAGGAGATAAGATAGATGAAATCCGCGTTTGTCTTTGCGGCCTTGTTATAGATCGGGCTGAAATCCACCGTATTGACGTCATAGACAATACGATCCAAAATTTTGATTCCGGCTTCGGGTGCCAGCAGCTGATCAACCAGCTCGAAGACGCCTCCCGCATATGCCGTATCTTCCTGCATAACGACACATGTTTTCCACTTCATGTCATTTGCCAGAACATCCTTTCCAAAATCGACATACAGGGTAGCCAACGCATAGTCACAAGCGATGTTCATGAAATACATCTTGTATTTTTCATAGTCTTTCACGACCATGTCGATGATCCCGATAAAAGAGGTCCAGGTGTCTAGCGTGGGGGTTTTGTATTCGGCCATGCGCGGAAACCAGCCTAACGAGACATCGTCGATGCTTCCGGAAATAATAAAGTCCACCTTTTCCTTTTCATTAAGGTACTCGTAGGCCTTGATGCCTTCTGTTACGTCTTCGCCTGTATCCGCTTTCACAAGTTTGATCATGCGGCCACCCAGGATACCCCCTGCAGCATTTATTTCTTCAATGGCAATTTCGGCTCCCCGCAAGGTGCTCTTGCCGGTGTCGCTGTCAAAAGATCCGATAAATCCGACAACTACGGGTGGCTTAGATGCTGAAAATGCAGGATTGATAAAAGCAGCCAGAAAAAAAACAGAGGCTGTAATCAATGCCCAAATAAGTAATGACTTTTTCATTTTCACCCTCCTTGTTTAGAAGTTAACGGCTGACATTCAAAATAAGGCGATTTGTGTTTCGAGTGCGATATGGTAGATTTTAGGCAATGGTAAATTTTGCTAGGATAGCGATGTAGTTATTCTTTCAGTACATACAGGTTTTCTTCGTATTTTATTCATTAATGAATGTCAACAAAATAATGATTTCAATTCAATAAAATAATTATAACCCCATAATTCTTGAATTTCATATATATTTTAATATGTTATAGGATAAACAAATTAAAAGTTTAGCTTCAAGCCGATTAAATTACAGAATGTTTCCATTCAGAAAGGATGTTTCACTCTGAGGCGATGCCCCAAAATACGCTGCCACAAGGTGGTATGGAATTCGCTGGGCATAAAAAATTTATTGACCCATGTTCGAGGCTATAATTAAATAGGGAGGTCTCAACCGGAAAAACTGAAAAATCTTAAGGTCAACAGGATGAATGGCAATTGGGCTAAAAGAATTATTTGTCTCGAATTGGAGAGCTGCGAGACGCTCGGCCAGGCCTTATCTTTCTTTCCACCAAAACTTTTCACCTTGCAGACATATTGCAGGAACTAGGGCAGGTCTATATTCCTGGAACAAAGATAATTGCCACACAAAATGGTCTGGAAGTAGAAGATTCGATGTGCAATGATATCGAAAATAACACGCCAACCGAAATTGATTTTTTGGGCGCCAAGGTCGTTGAGTATGCGCGCGCTACCGGGATTTCGACCCCATTTTATGTCACCCTGACCAACCGGGTTAAGGCGATTGGAAATAACTATTTGGCGAAGTAAACGTTTCAAACTTTTCGTAGTTTTTCTCACTCTGCAATTTTCCGGAATCTGCCAAACTTACCCACGACGCTTTCATTCGTGCACTTTGCTTGAGAATTTTTAAAGATACCCCCATGGTCTGGTCTTTCCCTTGAAAGAAAAACTTGACCCTAAATATGGTATACAGTATACAAAAATCTTTAGGTGATCATAAAAGCCGTTATCCTTTTATTTTTGGTTTAGCCAATAGGCACTGCGATGAATGAAAACTCAATTATAGACCAGCTGGTGTACGATCCTGTCTGTGGCGCTTTAACATACAAAGATGTCAGGTATGTGGTCATTCGTCCCGAGACGATTGTCGGTTTTCAAAAAACCATTGAAAAGCAGGGTCGGAAGGGCGCTCAGGATGCCATGTTTCAAGGCGGTTATCAGGGGGGATATCTGTCGGCTAAAAAATTCAAAGAAATGCAGAACCTTTCAGACGATGAGACCATCAAGTTTATGATGACCATGGGGGCTGAAATCGGATGGGGGCATTTCCAGCTCATTGACTATGATGTTGAAAGCCGCAAATTGCAAATCAAGGTTGAAAATTCTGCCTTTGCCAAAGCTTACGGTGATGCAACCGAAGGCGTGTGTCATTTAATCAACGGCGTGCTCAGCGGGCTTGCCACGGTTCTTTTTGGGCGGAATTGTATGGGTTCCGAAAGCAAGTGTTTGGCCAAGGGCGATCGCCATTGTGTTTTTCACATTTCAGAGAAATGAGATTTACAGATAACAGGAACTTCGAATGATTCGGTCTATGAATATTGCCTGGTGGGTGCAACGCTGGAGTGATTTGCATCCGGACAAACCGGCGGTCATTTTTGAGGAAGAACAAATTACCTATGCCGAGCTGAATCAACGGGCCAATCGGGCCAGTTGCTGGCTGCAGTCGCTGGGAATCGAAAAGGGCGATCGCGTAGCAGTTATGCTGAACAACTGCCCCGAGTTTATTGAGCTTTTCCTGGCATGCGCCCGGCTGGGCGCCATTTTTGTGCCGCTTAATTTTCGGTCGGCCCCACCGGAGCTGGATTATTTTCTTAAAAACTGTCGTCCAAGGCTGTTTGTATTCGGCCATGAATTTATAGATAACGTCAAAAAGCTCGATTTTGAAAACACCCGACCGCAGTCTTTGTTATCATCGGTCGGCAAAGCGCCGACCGACACAGCGGTTTTAGATTATATCAGCGAATCGATTGTCTTTGACGGCCGCAAACCTTTTCTCACGCGGTCTTTGGGCCCGAGCGACCCGGAAGAACCCCAGGTCATCATGTATACCTCGGGCACCACC
>Ga0224509_10000347_pt1 | contig 12639 bp, 9 predicted proteins | sample SF_Jan12_sed_USG_5_FD_170158 | JGI IMG/M metagenome (GOLD analysis project Ga0224509, IMG submission 170158) | Sediment microbial communities from San Francisco Bay, California, United States - SF_Jan12_sed_USGS_24 | ecosystem: Environmental > Aquatic > Marine > Sediment | place: USA: California... | reverse complement strand
TTACGTCGGGTGCATTCGTCACTTCCGTATCCAGAATACCGATCGAGCCCCAAAGCTCAAATGCATCACTCAGCAGAAACTTGAAATCGGTCTCGAAGCCGGACACGTCAACATCACCAATGTTGTTGACCTGTGGCACGAGATTGAGCTGCTCCTCAAGCTGAAAGTCCTTGTACTCGCTGGTGAATACCGCAGCATTGATCTGACCGCGGCCGCCCAGCACCGATGATTTGATGCCGAGCTCGAAGGCCGTGTTCTCTTCCTTGTCAAATGGCAAGACAGTTTGTGAAACCGGATCAAGTTGACGATTCAGTCCGCCTGACTTGTAACCCTTGGCAGCGCTGGCATAGATCATGACGTCATCGTTCAACTGGAAGTTGAGCGCGAGTCGTGGATCAGTCGAGTCAAACTTGGAACTGGCCGGTACGGGACCCGGCGTAATCGGGCCGAAAATTTGAAAGTCCAGCGCGCCCAGCAGACCCGTAGTTGCCGGGTTGTTGTAGACGATCTTCTTGTCATCCTCGGTATAGCGGACGCCGAAGACTACGTCGAGAACGTCGGTGGCATGCCAAGTGACATCGCCGTAGATTGCAACGCTGGTCGTTTCGCCGTCGCCACTCGGTGTTTCACTGACGACTGGACAGGTAGGCAGACCAGTCAACAGTCCTGTATCGCCGGTACCGTCGCCGTCCAGGTCGAAGTCTGCACTGCCGTCACACGCGTCGAGATTATCGACGTCGAGGTCGTTCAGGCCAAACAGCGCTGCCACGATTGATTCGTCGTAATTCAAGTCGTTGACGAAGCTTAGTTCTTCCTTGATGTAGCTCGCGCCAACGAACCAATCGACCGAATCTGTTGAGCCGTTGAGGCGAAGCTCCTGGCTGAAGAAATCGGCCTCTTGCGGCTCCTGGAAAGACGCGACAAAAAGGTCAACGAGGTCGGCGTCAACAGGCGTGACGTTGACGTCATGAGTGTAGTAGCCGGTGATCGACGTCAGCGTCAGGTTGTCGCCGAACTCCCAGGCGTTGGTCCAGTTGAGTCGCGTTGATTCGAGTGTCTGTTTCGCGGGTGCATCGTTCAACGCAACCGATTCTGAGAACGCGTCGGCGGCGGATACGAACGCCGCGGTATTACTCATATCCACGACTTCAGCCGAGAAATGCGACGTGTACGACTCCTGGTTATCGTAGAAGAAACTTAAGCGCGCGTTGGTATGGTCGCGACCGTTCAGGTCGGCACCGTTGGTTGAGTTTGTATACAAACCATCGCGTTGATCATGCTTGACGCCAAAACGGACCGCCGCTTTGTCACTAATGCCCAAATTGTAGATGAACTCGTACTTCTGCTGACCCTCATCACCGAAACTGGCGAGCGCAGAGCCGTAGTTTTCATCAAGTTCAGGTTTGCGTGTGATTATCGAGATTGCTCCCGACGACGCGTTGCGGCCGAATAGCGTGCCTTGCGGGCCTTTGACAACCTCGACACGCTCCACGTCGAAAAATGCAGCCGTGGCGTTGGTGCCGCGGGCCGCATACAAGCCGTCGATGTAGATGCCGACGGCGGGATCCGCGCCGATTCCCGGCGCCGCCGAGCCGATTCCGCGTATGAAAACCGAGCCCTCAGTCTCGCCGCGAGACTTGATGCTGAGTCCCGGCGTCTGTGCTGCGATGTCGCGGATATCCTTGACGCCAGCTTCTTCGAGCTGTGCACCGGAAAAGGCGTTGACCGAAAGCGGAATGTCCTGGACGCTCTCGGCCCGTTTGGTCGCCGTTACGATCACTTCCTCGATCGCGCGCTCCTGGGCATTCACTGCCGTAGCGACGAGAGCCGCAAACAGCAGACTTAGGTACTTGATAGACTTCATTTGCCTGTCCCCCTGTGGAGAATTCGTTTTGACAGGCTCAATTCTGGACAAGGATGGGTCTCTAGTTAATGATATTTCTGACCCTAACCATTACATTTTTGCGCCCCTACCCGCTGCTGACTCGCGAGCTTGTTCCGGCGAGTGGCCAAAGTAGGTTTTAAAGGCCCGACTGAACGGCGCGGCCTGCGAATAGTCGAGCAGGTAGGCGATTTCCTGAATCGCAAGGTTGGTATCTTCAAGATAATGTCGCGCAAGCGCCATGCGGATTTCGAGCACGAGCTTCTTGTAACTGGTGCCAGCACGGTAAAGGCGCTTTCTGAGCTGCGCGGTCGACAGATTCAGTTCGGCGGCCGCTTCGTCGAGGCGATACATACGACGACCCGGTCTGCTGAGCAACAGTCGCCTCACTATCTGCTGCGTACTGCGCGACGCCTCCCCGGCGCCGAGCAGGCGCTCGCACATTGCCGTGCAGACGTCCGCCATTGTCTGGTTGCCTGAGGCGATGGGTTGCAGCAGCCAGGCCGCCGGGAAGACGAGTTCATTTCTATCCGCACCAAAATTGACGGGGCAGCCAAACACTTCGTAGAAAGTTGCCTCATACTCGGGCGCCTGAAAATCAAAATTTGCACTTGCCTTGGTCGGGTCGAGATCATCTCCGATAAGCAGTCCAAGCGTGCGCCAATTACCCGCAAGGCTGTCTTCGGCGACGTTCCTGAAATCATGTATATGCGCCATGCGGGGCAACGGCGTGACGCGGGCGAGATCGCCGTCGATTGTCATCGTATCGACGTAGCGGTCAGAGGTAAGCTCGTGATATTGATAAAGGAAGCGCAGCGCGCGACCGACAGTGTCGCTGTTAATTGCGGCGTATCCCATGACACCGAGGTCGGACAATTCGGCACGCGAAAACATGCGTAAGCTGATATCGGGCACTTTGCGTACTACGAGCTCTAAAGCCCGGTCGAGCTGTTGTTGTTCGATATTGCGACGCTCAGCAAGGTCTCCTTCGGTTATACCGGCACTCAACAGCGCGTCCGTCAGGTACTGCTGCTGGTCGCTGTCGCTCAGGCACTCGCGCATGCGCATGATCCAGTTCGCCGTGATCTTGCTCTGCTCGGCACGACGCGATTCCATTGTGATACCGCTGTCAAACATGTGTTGCCAACTAAAGAAATAACGATAACCAGTGTAGCTTAAGAGACTCGAGTGCTGCAGGATTGTCGCCGTGAGTATCGATCACACCAAAGCGATCTATCTGGTGAAACTTGTGGAGGTCCTACGCGAACGTAACCTCCTGGCAGCGCCCGTGCTCGAAGCCGCAGGCTTGCCGGAGTTTCCACTACGGGATCATGACGCCTCCATGCCGCTCAGTCAGTATCTTGCAGGGGTCGAGGAAGCGGTGCGCCTGAATTCGATACCCGATCTCGGATTCCTGGTCGGCGAGAAGACGACGCCGCTGGAGCACGGCGTTTTGGGTTACGCACTGCTCTCTAGCCCAACCTTGCGGGACTGCCTTGGCCGCTACGTGAAATTCCAATATCTGCAGGGCCCACTGTTGACCGTCTCGTTTGCAGAATCCGGATCGACCGCGGAAATGAAAGCCGTCGCCAGGCGTGGCCGCTGGCAGATGAGCCCAGCCGCATTCCGCTATGTCGTTCAGGAATGGCTCGTTGGCTGGAACCAATGGTGTCAGCTGATCGGAAGAAGCGGCAGTTTCTTCGAACATGTGCGGCTTGGCTACTCCTCCGACGGATTACGCCGAAATTACGAGGAACACCTGGGTTGTACGGTCAGTTTCGACAATGATGAGACAGTTGCGATTTTCGCGTCCAAACGCCTGGACCTGCCGCTCTCCTATGCCGACGAGGCGATCGCCGCGCTTTGCAAGGTTCAGTGTGATCGGCTGCTCGAGGTGTTGCAGCTCCGAGCAGGGCTCGTCGCTGATATCCATCGTCAGCTCGCCACTCGGCCGGGCCAAGTGCCAAACATGGATGAAATGGCGAAAAACTTGCACATCGGCACGCGAACACTTCGGCGACGCCTGAAGGACGAGAACACCAGCTACCAACAGGTCGTTTCAGAGTTTCGTGTGGCTATGGCGAAGCGCTATCTCAGCGAGACAAGCTTGCCGGCGAACGAGGTTGCGGTGCTGGTTGGGTACTCGGATCCCGCCAACCTGTATCGGATGTTTCATCGCGAGACGGGACAGACACCACTGCAATATCGGGCTAGACTCGAATCATGAGTGACTTTAATCAACCTTTGGGCGGCAACGAGATGCCGCGCTACGCAGGGCCGGGCACGATGTTTCGTTTGCCCTCTTCGGACACAGCTGCAGGGCTGGACATTGCAATCGCCGGTGTCGGTCTCGATATTGGCACGAGCAATCGCACGGGTGCACGCTTCGGGCCGCGGCAGATTCGCAATGAATCGGTCATGGTTCGGCCCTACGGCATGGCAACCGGCGCGGCACCGTTCGATTCGTTTCAAATCGCCGATGTTGGCGATGTTGCACTCAACAGCTTCGACCTGTTGAAGTCGATCGATATCATCGAGAAATTCTATGGCGACATTCTCGGGCAAGGCGCCAAGCCTGCCAGCGTGGGTGGTGATCATACGATTACGTTGCCAATCTTAAGGGCGATTCACAAAAAGCATGGCCCGGTTGCGATGGTTCACGTTGATGCTCATGCGGACATAAACGATCACCAGTTTGGGGAGAAGATCGCGCACGGCACGATCTTCCGACGGGCGATTGAAGAAGGGCTGATCGATGCGCACAAGATGGTGCAGATCGGACTGCGCACCACGGGTTACTCCGCCGAAGATTTCGACTGGTCAAGGAAGCAAGGTGCCCGCGTCGTTACCGCAGAAGAATGCTGGTATAAATCGCTGGCCCCGCTCATGGACGAAGTGCGCGCTGCGTTCGGCAGCGAGGCTCCCGCTTACCTGAGTTTCGATATCGACGGGCTCGACCCGTCTGTCGCGCCAGGCACAGGGACACCCGAACCTGGCGGTCTCATGGCGTCGCAAGGCGTGGAGATCATTCGTGGTTGTTTCGGGCTGAACCTAGTCGGCTGTGATCTTGTCGAAGTGTCGCCGCCCTATGACACCTCCGGCAATACGTCCCTGCTCGCGGCGAATCTTCTCTTCGAAATGCTGTGCTCGATGCCGGGGTGCAAAAGAGGCAACTAGCCGGCGCGCAACCGCTTGTTGGCTGCGATGAACAAGACGAGAGTTAACAGCCAGGCCGTTGTGCTCATTATATAGACGGGGGTAAAAGAACCGTTGACGATCAGCATTCCCGCAACGGCCGGACCCATCGCTGCGCCCAAGGTTTGCATTGCCGGTACCAATGTCGAGTACCGGCCCGAGCTGTCGGCACGGGTAGCTAGGGCCATGCGATAGGGTGAGCCGAGGTTCCAGGCCAGCGCGAACAACATGACACCTGCAAAGAAGATGGTTTCGGTGCCACCGGCCCACAACACCCACACCGAGCTTATCGACAATGTAACGGCGACAACGAATGGTCGCATGCTGCCGAATCGTCGGCCCATAGTCGCTGCCGCAATAGAGCCAACGCCAGACGCGAAAAACGAAAAAGCCATCGCCGTTGCCGCGAAGCTGGTCGTCAGGCCGCTCGAAACTGCGATTCTCTCCATAAACGCCCAGATAGCCCCCTCGGCCATGACATTTAGCATCAGTACGAGCAACGCCATTATGAGCACCGTCTGCGGTGCACTCGGCAGATCTGCGTTTCGTTCCTTGGCGACGACACCGGTCTTTGTGCCACGCCTCGGCAAGATCAGTATCAAAGCGATACTTCCCGCCATTAGCCCAGCGGTAATGCCTTGCCCGACGACGAATAGGTCGTAGCTAATAGCGATCCGGGGCAGCATGAAGATGAGACCCGCGGACAGGAACGTCTGCGCGGCATAAGCCAGCGCAAAGTTGCGCTCGGGCTCACGCGTGTCGCCGAGACAGGCGATGCTGACACCATAACTGACGCCGGTAGCCGCACCGGCCAGCAGGTTGCAGAGTATCCAGGCACCGGCACTGAAGTAGAAAATAGGTGTGATGAACGCGAGTGTTGCGAGGGCGTTGCCGACGAGTACCAGCATCCGCCAATCGAAGCGCCGCAGCCAGGCAAATCCCGCGAAATTAATGAGCGCGAGACCGCCCATGAATGCTGCCGCTGCGAAGCCGAGCTGATTTTCAAGTAGGCCCCGGCTCTCGGCGGCACCACCCAATACCAGCGGCATAATGTTGTAATAAGTAATGCAGATCACGTTAATCGCGATCGCGGCAATGCGTGAAGAGATGTGATTGACGCCACGCATGATTGGCTGACGTTAGCCGGGTGCCGACGCGTCGCCGATCACTAACTCGAGCAGCTTCTCTGTTGGTCCGCAGTCCCAACCTCCATCGACTTTGAGCGATTGCCCAGTCATGTAGGAGCTGGCTTCACTCGCCAGAAAAACGTAAACACCCGCCATATCGTCAACTGTTGCGACACGACCAAGAGCGGTGAATGCTTCGCAGAGCCTCTGACCCTCTTCGCCACTGCCTAAAGCTGTGGCCGTGTATCCGGGACAAACACAGTTGACGCGGATACCGCGCGCGCCGAGCTCCAGCGCCGACATCTCGGTCATACTTGTTACAGCGCGCTTGCCGGCCGAGTAAACGCCGGCGCCTGGTACATTAATGAACGCCGCCATCGACGATGTCGAGATGATTGAACCTCCGTCGTTCATATGCGCCGGCGCGTGTTTCAGTCCGTATAGGACGCCCCAGTGATTGATCTTTGTTACCTTTTCGATAAGCGCCTGCTCGGTCTTCTCGAAGGTTTGCCCGACGTCGCCGACACCGGCATTGAGCACCACGATGTCGAAGCTGCCGCCACAAAGCCCGGCTGCCTCGTGCAGTGCTTTTTCGACGCTCGCCTCGTTTGACACATCTACCGAGACGAATTGGGCGCCAATTTCATTCGCGACGGCAGTACCATCTGTGATGTCGGCAATCACAACGGTTGCGTCCCGGGCAACGAACGCCTCCGCCACGGCTCGGCCGATACCAGATGTGCCGCCCGTTATGAAGGCGCGTTTTCCCGCTAACGAAAACAAGTCGATCATCCCACGTAATCTCCTAGTGAACCAACGCCCGGCAGGTTGCGCGGGTCTTCTTCTTTGCTTGGCAATTCAGCGAGTTCGATGATGTTGCCAAATGGATCGCGGCAATACACCGCGTAAACTTCGCCACCAAGGTCTGTCGGCTCCCCCAGCATGTCACCGCCCAGATCCAGAAGCCGCTGGTACTCGGCGCGACAGTCGTCAACGAAAAACGCGAGATGTCGTATACCCGGTTCGTGCGGTCCTAAATCAACCGGCGACGCGGCCGATTGATCCGGCGCACTGAATTCGAACAGCTCCAGATAGCAGTTGTGGCCGGCCAGGGTAACTCCCTTGCAGGCAGAGCCAGCGACTCCGATTGCTTTGTCAACCGTTGCGTTGTTATGCCAGCCTTCGTCGCCGAAATATCGGAAGCCGAACATCTTCTCGTAAAACGTTCGGGCTCTCTCCAGATCGGGGACGACAAGACCCGGATGTGCGAAACCAAGAATCACGGTGCATAGGGCTCAGTGAGAGCGAGAACGTTGCCGCCGCAGGGCTCACGCAGGTAAGCAGTTTGCAGACCCGTCAACGGGTCTTTCTCAGGTGCTTGCAGTTCTTTCATGCCCGCCCAAATCGCATCTTCCCAGGCACGCTTGACGTCCTTCGCCTGGTAAATAATCGAGCTGATGTAGGGACCGTGCTCGGCGAGGTGGTCTTTTTCGAAATCGTGACGCGCGTTGTGAAGCACGAACAGCGATCGACGCTCGACGTTATCATAATCTTTATCGGTCATGACAACTTCGTGATAACCATTGGATTTGAATTCGTCGATGACCCGCATGCCCATAATGTCTTCGTACCAACTCTTCATGCCTGGCACGTCGGCACAGACCTCGGAGTTACCAACCATTTGCAGACCACATTCGCCAGACGGTGCATTGGTGAATTCCTGCACTCGAAAGTTTTCGTCGGTGTACTCCATGATTTCAATCCAGCGACCCTCCGGGTCGTGGACAACGAAACCGTCGTACGTTGGAAACTCTTCGAACGGCATGACTTCGGTTGCGCCGTTGGCGAGCAATTGCTCCATGGAAGCGCGGGCGTCTGACGTTATCCAGCAAATGTGGTTATAGCCGCGACCGTGGTCCGCCCACCAGTTACGTTCGTATTCGAACTGGAAGGGCGGGGCCTCGATCTGAATTTGATAGGCTCGTCCGCCGCAGCCGAGAAACGTATAGTCGGAATGGCCTTCACCGGTCACATGAAACACGTTCCCGGAAAAATAATTCGTCATGCCGTGATGCCAACGCAAATACGGCCACATGTTGTCGCGTGGCTTATCGTCGTAAATGCACAAGTGGTGTAGTCGATAGTCGAGTTCTTCAGCCGTTTTCATCGTGTTCTACCGTTTGGGAGGTTTGTCATGATCACTACCGTAGCGCAAATTCGAACTCGATCAATGGCTTTTAGGGACAACATTACTGGCTTTTCGGGACAGGGTTTGGGCTCAGAATTGTATTGATAAGGGTCATAAATGTAATTAAACGTGATCTCGGTCGTAACTAGAATGATTTTGCTGCCACACGAAGGCGGCCCCAAAGGGATCTTCATGAGCAAATCCAATGTTGTTTTGACCATTCCAGAGCCGGGCAAGATCGAGCTCGTTGAGCGTCCCTATCCCAACTTCACCGCAGGCTACGCGGTGATAAGAACCGAAATCGCGCCGGTCTGCCTGGAAGGCTCGCGGATCTGGTCGACGCACGATTTCGAGTTCCATGATGATCCGACGCATCTCGGGCACGAGGGCGTCGGTGTCATCAAGGATATTCATCCGGGCTCGTCATTCAGAAAGGGTGACCCGGTTATCGTATTCCAGGGCGATCATTGCGGCCAGTGTCATAGTTGCCGAAACGGTCTTTCGCCCACCTACTGCGTATCCAATCTCCCTGACCATGGCGGCCGTGCAATGCACGGCATCGAGGAAAAAAATGATAGTGAATCCGGTGGTTTTGCAATGGCGCGATATCGAATCGCACCCGTCGCCCATCTCTACAAGATCCCAGACAACGTCGATTTTCGTCATGCTGCGGCTTGCAATTGCTCGTTTGGTGTCGGGTTTTCAAACCAGGAGATCATGAACGTCAAAGCCGGCGACACGGTGCTTGTCGGCGGTGTTGGTTTCATAGGAATGGGACATATCATCTCGGCGCTGTATCGCAACGCCACGGTGATTGCCTTGATGCGAAATCCCTATCGCGAGGGGTTGCTGCGAAAGATGGGCGTGCAACATTTCATTAATCCTGATGACGATGACTGGCTCGAACAGGTCAAAGCGCTGACGTATGAAGGACAGGGCGTCGATCATTGTATCGACGGTTCAGGTGTCACCTATTATCAGGAAAAACTAATGGCCGCGACGCGTCTGTACGGCACCGTCAATTTCAGCGGCCATACACCGGGCGCGAAGATCGAATTCAGCCCGCTGCATCATGTCATCGATCCAGCGCATCAGCTGATGGGGCAGCACGATGTGCGCATCCGTGATCGTGAGGGGCTTGCAAGAGCACTGATGAACGCCGACGTGCAACGCATGATTGACGTCATGGTGACGCATGAATACCCGATGTCGAAGGCTAACGAGGCTTTCGAAACACAAGTTTCCAAACAGTGCGGAAAAATCTATCTGCACACGCAGCGGTAGGAGGAGAAGGTTGTGCATTCGCTAAAAGGAAAAGTCGCACTGATAACAGGTGGCACGAGTGGCATTGGCAAGGCAGTTGCCAAAAATTTCGTCGACAACGGTGCCTCCGTAACCATAACGGGCCGCCGCGATAGTGGCGCGCAGGTTGCGAGCGACATAGGCGCTACTTTTGTTCAATGCGATGCGACGGACGAACAGCAGGTAGCGGATTGCTTCGATGCCGTTGAGAAGAATCATGGCAAGATTGACATTCTCGTCATAAACGCCGGGACCGCTGATGACGAAGGCAGTATCGAGGAATTCCCCACCGACAAGATGAGGCATCTTGTCGACTTAAATCTCGGCGGTGTTTTCATTGCACTGAAGTACGGGCCTCGACACATGAATGACGACGGCTCGATCATTACGACCGGCTCCGTTGCCGGCGCCGGAACAACCAATGCCGGTGCCGGTGTCTATGCCGCCAGCAAAGCGGGCGTTGCATACCTGACCCGAACCTGTGCACTGGAACTTGCATCGCGCGGCATTCGCGCCAACACGGTTTGCCCGGCACTGATCGCTGGTACTGGAATGATGACCGATGACGACGGTGGGCCCGAAGCGCAACTACTTTCGAAGTTGACGGCATTTGGCCGCATGGGCCGTCAGGATGAGGTCGTTGGCGCGTACAATTTTCTTGCAAGCCAGGCGGCCACGTTTATCACCGGGCAGGAACTCAGAGTCGATGGCGGCATGACAGCCGGGATCGGCAATCCGATATTCTCGGCACTCGGCTAACCGCCCAAGCGTCGGGTCATAAATGTATAAACTAGGATCAGAAATATCATTTAATTGAGCCCCGCCTCGATCTAGTATGACTTCCACAAACCAGTGGAGGCTGTCATGCAAATTCTAACGTTGACTATTCTCGGCCTAATCGCCGCGATACTGCTTATCCCCGCGATACGACGGATAGTTCTGAGTCGCTACGTTCTCACCTGGTTCAAATCTGTTCTGCCGCCTATGTCGAGGACCGAAAAGGCAGCCATCGACGCCGGAACAACCTGGTGGGACGCCGACGTTTTCAGCGGTAGCCCCGATTGGAACAAGCTACTTAAGATTCCGGCGGTCGAATTGACCGACGAGGAACAAGCGTTTCTCGATGGCCCGGTGGAAGAGCTGTGCGCCATGCTCGACGACTGGCAGATCAATCAGGAGCTCGACGACCTGTCGCAGCCAGTGTGGAAATTCCTGAAGGACAACAACTTTTTCGGAATGATTATTCCGAAGCAGTACGGCGGTTTGGCATTCTCGCCGCGCGGTCAGTCCGAAGTCGTCCTGAAAATCGCGACGCGGAGTCCGGCAACGGCGATTACCGTGATGGTGCCAAACTCGATCGGTCCGGCCGAGTTGTTGATGCACTACGGCACCGAGGCGCAGAAAGACCATTACCTGCCGCGCCTCGCCGACGGTCGGGAACTGCCGGCATTTGCGTTGACCAACCCACACGCGGGATCCGATGCTGGTTCAATGCCGGACACCGGCGTTGTTTGTCGTGGCACCTACGAAGGCAAGGAAACCCTGGGATTTCGCGTTAACTGGCAAAAACGTTACATCACCCTGAGTCCGGTTTGTACGGTGTTGGGCCTTGCGTTCAAAGCAACGGATCCTGCCGGTTTGCTCGGAGACCGCGAGAATCTCGGTATTACGTGCGCGCTGGTACCGACCAGTGCGAAAGGGGTGACGATCGGCAGCCGCCACGACGTGGGGAGCGCCTTCCTCAACGGACCAAACAGCGGTGAGGATGTTTTCGTACCGATGGACTGGGTCATCGGCGGCCAGCCTCAGATTGGCGAAGGATGGAAAATGCTGATGAATTGCCTGTCAGTGGGTCGTGGCATTTCGCTGCCCGCGCTCGGCGCGGCGGCTGGAAAGCTAACGAGCCGCACTACGGGTGCCTACGCGCGCATACGCAAACAATTCAAGACGCCGATTGGCAGATTCGAAGGCGTTGCCGAGGCGCTGGCAAGAATCGGCGGGCTGACCTATCGCATGGATTCGGCACGCCTGTTTACAGCCGCCGCGCTCAACGCGGGTGAAAAGCCGGCCGTAATTTCAGCGATTATCAAGTACCACAATACGGAGGGCATGCGCCAGGTAATCAACGATTCAGTGGATGTTCATGCTGGCCGGGCCATCTGCGGCGGCCCACAAAACTATCTGCGCAGCACATTCAATATGGCACCCGTTGGCATCACCGTAGAAGGCGCCAACATCCTGACCCGCAGCATGATCATCTTCGGCCAGGGCGCGATTCGTTGTCATCCCTACGTACTGGATGAAATGATGGCAGCGGCGAATGAAGACAAGTCAGAAGGGCTGGCGCAATTTGACCGCCTGCTGTTCAAGCATATTCGCTTTACAACAGGTAACGCCTTGCGCTCGTTTGCCCACGGGTTGTCCGGTGCACGATTCGCTAAAACGCCATGTGACGGCGCAGTCGGCAATTACTATCGGCAGCTCTCCCGAATGAGTGCCGCGTTTGCATTCCTCGCAGACGTCGCATTGCTCACATTAGGTGGAGAACTAAAACGTCGTGAGGGGTTGTCCGCACGATTTGGCGACGTATTAAGCCATCTCTATATGTCTTCCGCTGTGCTCAAACGTTACGAAGATGAGGGCGCCAAAGAGGCCGATCAGCCGTTCGTCGACTGGGCCGTGCAGGATTCGCTGGCAACAATTCAGGATCGACTGACTGCAATCCTCGATAACTTCCCATCGCGGGTTCTTGGCACCTTGCTGAAACTTGTCGTATTTCCGTTCGGGCGTTCTTACCGCGCACCTGGCGACACCCTGACTCTTCGCGTTGCCGGATTGCTCCTGGAGCCATCCGAAAGCCGCGACCGTCTCACGAAAGGCATGTTCGTACCGGATACCTCCGAAGACGTTGGCCTCATGGACAGACTGCTCGATGCTGTTTCGGA
>Ga0224509_10000342_pt1 | contig 12730 bp, 10 predicted proteins | sample SF_Jan12_sed_USG_5_FD_170158 | JGI IMG/M metagenome (GOLD analysis project Ga0224509, IMG submission 170158) | Sediment microbial communities from San Francisco Bay, California, United States - SF_Jan12_sed_USGS_24 | ecosystem: Environmental > Aquatic > Marine > Sediment | place: USA... | reverse complement strand
CCCCCTGTTTTTCGTCAGATTGAGAACCACTATCAGATTTGAGCTTCTCCACGCCGCCACAAGCCTCAATAGCTTCCTGGAGGCACTCCCGCAGGTGGTCACAATGGCGGCAGTGTTCTTGCGGCTGGATGATGCCGTTCTCATCTCTGGGCATACAGTGTTCAGAAATGCCAAAGCAAGAAGGCCTGCTGTCAGGCATATTTCCACTCCAAAGGTCGAGAAAGTTTGGACCAGGCAAAGCTGAACCGTCAAAAGCTCTTTTAATCGATGATCTCAAGAACTACGCGTTTCCTGAGCTTTGCAGAGGCAGCGTTCAAGATGGTACGCATTGCCTGGGCGTTACGTCCTCGTTTGCCGATTACCTTGCCAATATCATCTTTGGCGGTTCTGAGTTCGATGACCGAAGCGTGTTCTCCAGCGATTTCAATCACTTGTACCTGATCAGGATGTTCAACCAGCGCCTTCGCCATTATTTCAATTAATTCCTTCACCGCTATAACCTCCATTCCAATAGACGCCAACCAACTCAGGTATGGATAATCCCGCCTCAAAGCATGACGGGGAATTAATGTTGAGATGTACAAAATATCGCTGAAGCTGCGACCGGATCAGCTCATCAGCAAATCCAAATCAGTAAAGAAGCGGTGAAGCAGTCTTTACGAACTACACAAACAAACTATATTCAGCCAAATGCCACTGAGTCAAGCATTTTCGGCTCAAGTACCTGGCTTTCCTGACTGTGGGTCGTGGCCAATAACGGGGCACTAAAGAGTCTGTTGAATTGCCTCCAGGAAATCCAGAACATGCACAGCAATATGAAGCAGCACAATCCCGGTGATAAACAAACCCGCGAGGACAAGCGGCAGCAAGAGTGCGAAAAAGACTCTGGTCTTTGAGGTCTGGTGGGCTTTGACGAGGCCAACAAAGTACAAAACCAAGGCCCAGATAGGCATGATAAACCTGCCGACAAATGGTATGACATTGACAAGAGAGGTTGCCCCGGAAGCGTAAGCCATGACCTGAAATGTCGCTGCAAAAGGGCGTTGGCTCGCAAGTAGGATTCGCAAAACAAGGTGGACCAGGCCTGCAACTATAAGAATAGAGGCAAAAAGCACGATGGGGGTAAGCAGCACGACCCCTCCAAAGTGTATGGTGTTGCTGAGAGCGTTGCCTTCCAAAATGCCGTATCGAATACCGAGAAGAGTAAACCAATAGCGGCCGATGATTTGCCCCAGAGAGCCGTAGACAAGCAGATACACAAGGGAACTGCTTATCCCAGCCTCATAGTTTAGAGTTGTAAAGGTTACTGCAGGATGAAACAGGATGTTCTTGCTGGTCCGCCAAAAGGCAATCAGGTCGAGCCACGAGGTTCGTGCTTCCCAGTCAACCTGGTGGTGTGGTTGAGTCTGTAACTCAGCCTCAGCACCAGATGCTGCTGTGGGATCTTCTGGCTCGGCAAAGGACATGGGTGTCTGACAGCGGGGACAATATAAGACGTCATCAGCAGCAAGACGACTCTTTGCTCTGAGGGCACCAGTAAACTTGCAATTAGGGCAGCGGATGACCATGGGTGGTTTTCTCCACGGCAAGACCCAATCAGGGAGGCCAACGCCGGAAAAGCCAAAGAGTCATGCTCCATTAGGCGCATCATAATACCGAGAAGCCAGCAGTATGGAAAGCTTTTTCTGGCATAACCAGGGGGCACTGGAGTTCGTAGTATGTTGCCAATTGCCCACCGATCAGGTCAGATGAAAAATGCGCGATGTAGAATGATAACTTGTTGTTGACATTACAAAAAATGCTTTGACAGGCATGCCTGACTGTGGTAATCAGGTGAGGACGATCCTTAGCGAGAGGAAACGATACGGGGGTAATGTGTCATCTTCAGCCGCACCAATTTAACGGAGTGAAGGAGCATGGCAGAACAGTTTGAGCGCGCAGCAATAGTTGGGTTGGGATTGAAGGGGGGATCACTTGCTATGGTGCTTCGTAAGAAGCGTCTAGTCAAGGAGGTCATCGGTATAGATACAGATGCGACCGCACTCACCAAAGCATTACATCGCGACATTGTCGACCAAGCGGTGGCCGATCTCGAACAGGGTCTCTCCCAGGCCGATCTAGTGGTCTTGGCGGTGCCCACGCACTCTACTCTGGATGTTCTGGCCGACATTCCCTCGCACCTCCAGGTCGGAGCCGTTGTCTGCGACGTAGGTCGGATAAAAGGACCTGTGTTGGAAAAAGCCGCAGAAGTACTACCACAAGAAAATCCTTTTGTCGGCTGCCATCCGGTTGTGTTCGAAGAGGAGAAAGATATTGATGAAGCCTATCCTGCTCTCTTTCAGGGCAGACCCTGTATACTTACTTCAGGCGATCGGCGCGACGAGGAGGCTGTCAAACGGATCAGAGAAGTCTGGGAGGGGGCTGGCTGCAAGGTCGAGGAAATGGATCCAGAGGTTCACGACCGCCTTTTTGCGGTCCTCGAAGATCTTCCCATCATATTTCTCAGTCTTGTTTGCAAGGCTGCTGGCCAGGTGAGTGGCTATGTAGACGAAATAGACGAGTACTCAAGTAATGAGCTCAAAGAGATTACCAGACTTGTCGCCAAAGTATCTCCACACGCAGCAGAGCGGTTGTGGGCGAACCGCAAACCGCTGGTGCATGTTCTTGCCTACTACCGCCTCAAACTCAAAGAATTAAGTGAAACGCTCCAGGAAGGAAGTCTTCAGGACCTGAAGACACTCCTGTAGGTACCGAACAGAGATCCCCTATTTTCGGTTACTGAGATTCTAAGAATGACTGGATTCCCCATTTCTGGGCAGCAGTCCGATGCTGCTCTTGTCATCCCGCAACTGGACGACCACCAGTCCAGACCACTCATGGCAAAAATGGCACGTATTTTCCGTGAAATTGGGGCTATGGGTGAGGTAAAACGATTCCGCCAGCATCTAAGCCTGCCAGAAGATACCAGACGTTTGAGCCAGCGGGCCTTCCGGTTGTACGATGAGTACCTCATCTACACCATCGGCAAAGTGCAGAAGAAAGGCTGGCGGGTTTACTGTGGGCCTGGATGTGCTGCCTGCTGTTTTAACATGCCTGCCGGAATCAGCAATTGGGAATTTCTTATCATCTATGATCATATCCAACAGGCTGGGAAGTTGGAAAAATTCTTCCGTAGAAGTCTTGAAAGCTACCAAGTACTCGATCGAGTGAAGAGGCAGCTGCTTGATGAAAGGAGTGAAGAACAGATTGAAAGCAAGGGCAACGATGATACCCTCTTGCACAATTACAGCTTGGCGAAAAACGGTTGTTCCTTTCTAAGCGATATCCAAGAGTGCCTCATATACTCGGCCCGGCCGCTGGCTTGCAGGATGCATTTCGCTTTCACTCCACCAGAGTTGTGTGATCCCGCGCATCATCTTTTTTCTCAAGGGGTTCGTGTCAATCTAGGTCCCCATGCTGAAGTTGAGGACGAACTGAAGCAACTGGACGGACACCTGAATCTGGCCCTCAGCGATCTATTGGCTCCCGGGCTAGCGACGCTGGCTGCTAACATAATGAGATTCTCCGCCATTACCTGGACCTAATAAAATCCAGTAGTCAGTAGCCAGTAGTCAGCGGTAAATTGTAGAAACCGTAGCAACCTAGCAATCGTAAAAGCAATGATATCGCGGCTGCCCTTCGACGAGCTCAGGACGGGGAAAGCCGCTCCCACAGGTAAGAATCTCTGCCTTCCGCTTGTTTTGAAATTCGTATTCCGAAATCCCAAACCGGGAACCCGCCCGAAGGGTGGGAGTCCGCAGGACAAATCCCAAATCCCAAGAAACAAATATCAGGGTTTCAGGTGTCAGGAAAAAGAAACATAAAGGCTGAAACCTCAATTCTGGATTCTGACTCCTGACTCCTTTTTTTTGTGATTTATCATTGAAGATTAGTATCCCGTGATTACTAATAGTGGATATTCTTATGCGGATAGGAAAATCAGAGATGATCAAGGCGAAATGAGAAACCGGGGACTCGACCGAGAGGTTGGGGACTGAGCGGAGCGCAGCGAGCGCGAAGAAGTGATAAATGAGCAATGACAACTGTATCAGGATACTGGGTGCCAGGCAGAACAACCTGAAGGATCTGGCCCTGGATCTCCCCAGGGAACAGCTCATTGCCATAACCGGCGTGAGCGGTTCCGGCAAGTCAAGTCTAGCCCTGGACACACTGTATGCTGAGGGTCAGCGCCGTTACGTTGAAACCTTCTCGCCCTATGCCCGCCAGTTTCTGGACAGGTTGGACCGACCTCAGGTTGAGTCCATTATTGGCATTCCTCCAGCTATAGCCATAGAGCAAGGAAACCGCATTAAAAGTTCCCGTTCAACTGTGGGTACAATAACGGAAGTTGCAGACCATCTGAAACTGCTTTTTGCCCGAACCGGAGTGCTGCATTGCCAGCAATGCGACCGGCCTGTTTACCAGGATACCCCTGAGACCATTTGGTCTTCGCTGTCAGAGGTCCCCAAAGAAAGCCCAGTATTGATAGTTTTTCCTCTGGACATCAAGGGTCGAACCACAGAGGAAATTCATGGCTATTTGTGGCGTCAAGGTTTCCGTCGCTTGTGGCACCAGGAGAAGATACTCCACCTGGATGATGAGTCGATTCCCGATGCAGAGCATCTTGATGTATTGGTGGATAGAACTGTGTGGGGTCGGGAAAATAAAAAGCGCCTTCTCGACTCGATGGAACAGGCGTACCATTTCGGCGAGGGTAAGGTGAAGGTTATATTCCCTCCCGCAGAAATACATTCCTTCTCGGCAACCAATCACTGCGCCAGCTGTGATATTAGCTATCCCTCGGCCTCCCCCCATCTCTTTTCTTTTAACAGTCCCTTGGGTGCCTGCGAGATCTGCCGTGGTTTCGGCAGAGTCATCGATGTGGATCTAGATTTGGTGATTCCAGACCAAAGGTTGACCTTGGAAGAAGGTGCAATTAAACCATGGTCCGCAGAGCGGATGGAATACTACGATCTCAAGGATTTCTGCGACGCTGTAGGTATTCCTACGGATGTATCTTTCAACAAACTATCGCCAGCCCAGCAGGAAGCAGTGATCGAAGGAAGTGATGAGTTCTATGGGGTCCGCGGTTTTTTTCGCTGGCTCGAAACCAAGACCTACAAAATGCATGTTCGGGTTTTTCTATCTCGCTACCGTGCCTACCGCACGTGCGCTTCCTGCAATGGCAGCCGCTTCCAGCCTCTATCGCTCCTCTACCGCATCGGTGGTAAGAACATTGCTGAAGTTAGCCAGTTACCCATCAGCCGGGTTCTGACTTTTTTCCTGGATATGGCATCAGTTTTCGAGGCGGATCCTGCTTCCAAACTGGTTTTCAGAGAAATTATTGGACGACTTACCTACTTGTCTGAGGTGGGACTTGGCTATTTGAGCTTGGACCGTCAGTCCCGCAGCCTTTCCGGAGGTGAAGTACAGCGAGTACACCTCACTCGAGCTCTGGGTTCACCCCTGGTAAACACTCTCTACGTGTTGGATGAGCCCAGTGTAGGGTTGCACCCAAGAGACAACCGGAGACTGGTGAGAATCCTCAGGGCCCTGACGCGTCAAGGCAACACAGTAGTGGTTGTGGAGCACGATCCGGAAATTATTCGTGCCAGCGACTACCTGGTGGATTTGGGACCAGGAGCTGGCGAGCGCGGGGGAAAAGCGGTGTTCGCCGGCCCCAGTTCTGAAATCTCCGCGGCCAAAAGCTCGCGGACTGGAGCATATATCACAGGCAGCAGCCGTCCCGCCCGCCCGAGAAAGAGAAGGAGGCCACGAAAAAAATATTGGTTGGATCTTGTGGGTATCCAAGCTCATAACCTGCGAACCCTTGATGTTCGCATTCCCCTGGGCCTATTAGTTGCTGTTACCGGCGTTTCCGGTTCAGGTAAGAGTACTTTGGTGGAGGACGTACTATACCGCAATTGGCTGCGGCGTCAGGGACTCGCTACCGAAACGCCTGGTTACTGCCGCGAGATAAAGGGGTTGGAGTATATCGATGAGGTGGTCTTTATGGATCAGCAGGCTATTGGCCGATCTCCACGGGCTAACCTGCTTACCTATAGTGGAGCGTTGACCCCCATTCGTGAGCTCTTTGCCAAAACTGATCTGGCGCGACTCAGAAACTACGGTCCTGGTCACTTCTCCTTTAATACCACAGGTGGTCGTTGTGAAGCTTGTGCTGGACAGGGATTCGAGAAAGTCGAAATGCAATTTTTGGCTGATCTTTATCTGGAATGTCCTGTGTGTAAGGGGCGCCGCTTTAGGGAAGAAATTCTGGAGGTCAGCTACCGCGGTTTTTCCATTGGACAAGTCATGGATTTGACCCTGGCTGAGGCCATGGAACTGTTTGCGGATCAAAATCGTATTATCAAACCGCTCTTACCACTGCGTGATGTTGGACTCGACTATCTCCGTCTGGGACAACCCGTCAGCACTCTTTCCGGAGGCGAAAGTCAGCGATTGAAGCTCGCCCGCTCCCTGGGACTAAAAGCTCGCAAAAACACCCTCATCATACTTGATGAACCGACCACTGGTCTCCATGCCGACGACACCAGGTTGCTGGTGAAAACGTTGAATCGGCTGGTTGACGCAGGCAACTCAATGGTGGTGGTGGAGCATAACCTTGATGTGATCCAAGCTGCTGATCATGTCATAGACCTTGGACCCGAAGGCGGAGATGAGGGCGGCGAAGTAGTTATCGCGGGCAGGCCAGAGGAGGTTGCTGAGTCCTCTGCATCACACACGGGTCGTTTTCTTGCCAGATATTGGCAAGGCTTCGAAACTGCTGCTCCTGTAGCCGATATGAATGGAGGTCCAGAGCAGAATGGAGCAATAAAGATTCGCGGCGCCCGCGAGCACAATCTGCGAGACCTGACCTTAGACGTGCCTCGCGACCAACTAGTGGTGGTTACCGGAGTTTCGGGTTCGGGCAAGTCTACCCTTGCGTTTAATGTCCTGTTTGCCGAGGGGCAACGCCGCTATTTAGACAGCCTTTCTACCTTTGCGCGTCAATACCTGCCAGTCTTCGACCGACCCGAGGCGGAAGAAATAAGCGGTGTCCCACCAACTGTTGCTATTGATCAGCGCAGTAGTCAGATGGGGCGACGCTCTACCGTGGCCACGATTACTGAGGTCTACCACTACCTTCGCCTCCTATTCAGCAAAGTAGGGAAACCACACTGTCCAATCTGTGGGCAGATCATAAGCGCTATGAGTCCGGAACAAATGACCCGTGATCTCCGCCAACGGTTTGAGAATAAGCGTCTGATTCTGCTCGCCCCGAAAATAATGGGCCGCAAAGGATTTCACCGGCAAATACTGGAACGAGCTGTGGCTCAAGGATATGAGGAGGCGAGGATAGACGGGAAGATATATTCGCTGAATCCTATTCCAAAACTGGCACGATTTCAGGAACACGATGTGGAAATAGTCATAAGAAAGTGGAAACGGTTTTCCAAAGCTGGTGAAGCAGAATTGGCTGGGGTGGTGGATGAGACGCTGGCAGTGGGTGATGGCCAACTAGTGGCGTGGGGAGGCAATAAGGACGAAGTATTTTACAGCCGCCGTCTAACCTGCGGCCGTTGCCACCTGGGTATGCCCAGTCTTGATCCCAGGTTGTTTTCCTTCAACAGCAGACACGGTGCCTGTGACCGATGCGAAGGCATTGGCCACTGGGAAGGTTCTGTTGACGGTGACGTTTGTCCGGTATGCAAAGGTGCTCGCTTGAACGAGACCGCTTTGAGCGTGAGGATAAACGGTAGGAATATATGGGAGATTTGTGATCAACCGGTGTCGGCCGCTAGAGGGCTTTTTACTACCTGGCAGTTCTCTGGACGAGATGCTGACATTGCCAAGCCTCTGCTCGATGAAATCCTCAACCGTCTGGACTTCCTCGAACAGGTGGGTTTGGATTACCTGCACCTTGGTCGCGGCGCAGATACACTGTCGGGGGGCGAGGCCCAGAGGATAAGGTTGGCGGCCCAAATGGGATCCAATCTGCGTGGAGTCTGCTATATTCTCGACGAGCCCACCATAGGTCTTCATCCCCGAGACAACGACAAACTCTTGGATACCCTAACCGAACTGAAGGAGAAGGGTAACACCATCGTTGTGGTGGAGCACGATGAGGAAACCATTCGCAGGGCAGATCACCTCATAGATCTCGGTCCTGGCGCCGGGCGATACGGAGGCGGCTTGGTAGCCAGCGGCACTCTGGCTGATCTACAAAAGACACCCCAATCCATTACCGGAGTGTATCTCAACGGCAACGGCCGGAGGAATTTGGCTTCCTCAGAGAGAATACCGTCCTCAGACAACTGGCTCATGCTTAGTGGGGCCAGGGCACGAAATCTCAAGAACATTGATGTTTCCGTGCCTCTGGGCACATTTACCTGTGTAACCGGCGTGTCCGGATCCGGTAAGAGTACTTTGGTGGAAGAAACCCTGTACAAAGCACTTGCCAACAAACTGAGCAAGGCTGAACTCCAGGCTGGAGAGTACCAGGAACTTGCTGGGTGGAAGCACCTGGACCGGGTCATGGAGGTGGATCACAGCCCCATCGGTCGGACCCCTCGCTCTGTGCCAGCCACCTACGTGGGGGTTTTCAATGATATCCGGCGTCTTTTTTCTTTAACTCCAGAGGCGCGGGCCCGGGGTTACGGACCAGGTCGTTTTTCCTTCAACGTCGCCACCGGACGATGCCAAAACTGTAAAGGGCAAGGTCTGGTGCGGGTGGAAATGGCATTCTTGCCCAATGTTTATGTTCGATGTGAACAGTGCAACGGTCAGCGCTACAATAGCGAAACCTTGGCAGTGCGCTATAAGGGCAAAAACATAGCGGAAGTACTTGAGATGTCGCTGGAAGAAGCGGCAGACTTCTTTGGCGCGGTGGCTAAGATCAAACGCTCACTCCGGCTCCTCGTCGACCTTGGGCTGGGGTACCTTAGCATGGGACAATCCAGCCCAACCCTCTCCGGCGGTGAGGCTCAGAGGTTAAAGTTGGCCAATGAGCTGGCGAAAAACCATCGAGCCCGGACCCTTTATATTCTCGATGAACCCACCACCGGACTCCACATTGCTGATGTGGAGAAACTGGTGGCAGTACTGCAGGCCTTGGTAGATCATGGCCACACCCTGGTGGTGATTGAACACAATCTGGAGGTGATCAAGGCTGCAGACCACATTATTGATCTGGGACCCGAGGGCGGTGACGGCGGGGGAGAACTGGTGGCAAGCGGATCACCCAGGGAGTTGCTCGAGCAGACGGAGCGGTCTTACACAGCGCGTTATCTCAAAAGCTATCTGGAAGGAGGAAATGGAGCATAGGGCATAGAGCATGGGGCATGGGGCATAGGGAAATAATTTCGAATTGCGAAACTGGGAACCCGCCCGAAGGGTGGGAGTCCGAAGGACAATTTCGGATTACGGATTTAAAAAGACAGAACACAGAGAATCTTTCCTGTGGGAGCGGCTTTCCAGCCGCGATCTCGAGGCTTCAACGATTGACCGCTCACCGCTTACTAGCAAACCGAATGACTAATGCGCAGTGACTGTGATAGAATCGCGCTGCTTTGAGGCAAGAAAATATCCGGGCTAGAACCGATCATGTGAACAAGGATAATAGTTAGATATGGACACGGGAGTTATTTTAAGAATACTGTTACTTGTTGGGGTGTTTATACTGCTCTTTCTTCCAACCGTGTGGGCCATCCGCGATATAGCGTACCGGGGCTTTCCTACCCTGAAAAATAAGGTGATCTGGTTTGCGGTTGTAACTCTCCTACCGCCCATTGGCGCATTTGTCTACATTGCCGTGGGCCGGTCTCGGGCGAGTAAGATTGCCGAAGATGTGGAAGCTCAAGAGGTTAATTCTGAGACAGGGTCGGAGTGAATGGACGCAAAGCCTCGTCAGGTCATTAGGCTTCGCCGTCATTTAGCTTCGCTGTCATTAATTGTCATTATGTCTTTAGGTCACTAGGTCATTCAATAAACCTAGAACCTTCTCACAGCTTCACCTTTAAGGGTGATCCTTTATTTTAACAACCTAATGACTCAATGACGGGCGTTTAGCCCAAATGACTTAATGACTACTCTCGTGTTATAGCAGAGTAGCCTAATTACCCAGTCATTAGGTGCCACGGACCACTGACATTGCTTTTAGGTTATTCAGTGGGCAAATAGGGTTCCAGGTCTTTCTTGTACTCGGTAATCACTTTGTAACCAGCTTGAGTTAAGCAGTCGACGGCTGCGTCACGTTTGCCTGAAATAACCCGCATGACCAGTTCATGGATATCTGGGTACTGATGCACGGGCAGGGTGATCATACTCACAATACTGATGTTGGCGTCCTTGAGTAAGGTGCAGACATCCGCTAGCACTCCAATTCGATCCTTCACCAGAACTACCAATCGACCGCTCTCTTCTTTAATGCCAAGGCCGTCCAAGAGCACTTCCATGAGATCGGTACTGGTAATGATGCCCACCACTTTATCGCCTTCTACAACTGGCAGACTACCTATCTTGCGGTCATGCATGATACTAGCAGCGCGTTCGATGGTGGCGCCCGGACTTATGGTGATGAGCTCTTTGACCATGACGCTTTCAACGGTCAGTTTCTGCAGGACATAAGTGAGTTCGTAGATACTCAAAGTGGTGGCTGGTGAGGCCCACGCTTGCTTGATGTCCCGATCAGTAAGGATGCCTACTAGATTGCCCCGTTTGTCAACGACTGGCAGCTGTTTGATGTTCTTCTCCCGCAGGAGATCACGTGCCTTTACCAGGGGAGTGTCGGGAGTTACCGTGATGAGATCAGTCGTCATTTTCCGACCCACATACATAGTCTCCTCCTCGTGGTGATTTCAGGGGTTAAAATTTATGAAGGCCTCTCGATATAGTATCTGAGGCGATTATAGTGGAAGCGATTCCGAGTTGCAAAACGGACGCCAGTTTCAATTCACATTGCTCGAGACGAGCAAGTTATACGTTATTAGTTATCAGTTATACGGAAAAGCAAAATGTTTACCTTTGGAAAGGTGGAGTTGATCTATCTTTTTCTCCAAGTCCAGAGCTCTAGACAACGAGCAGAATCCAAGCACGTATAACGTATAACCCATAACGTATAACTTCATCATGTGAGACCAGACCTGTGCAATTGTTGTAATAGCTCGTAGAATCCCTCTGGTGTCAGATACACCATTTGGATGGAAGGGCCGAATTGAATGTTGTCGCGATTCACCAGGGGCTGATTCTTATAAGCAACTAATTGTTTATTGTTTACCACGGTACCATTGGTAGAGTTGGCGTCAACAATGTCGTAAGAATCTCCCTTTTCTGACACCAGGAAATAGGTATGCAGCTTGGAAACGGTATTGTTGGCCAGTACGATGTCATTATTGGCAGCTCGGCCAACGCAGATCATGTTGGTGGGAGCAGAACTGGCTTGTTTGAGGATTTCGACAACCACGGTTTCGGCGATCTGGGATTCGGTACTAGGGGAGATTGCCCCAGGCAATTCCTCGCTGTACTCACTGGAAAAAGTCTCAAATTGAAAAGCTGTGTCCTCTATCCAATCTCCGGCTTGTGGCCACAGCAGCACCGGATGCTTGTACTTCTCCAAGAACTGATCGGAAATGAGCCCCGCCGCCTCTTTCAAGTAGCTGGCTATTGGCCGAAACCTCCCTGTCATCAAGGTCTCCTATACTTTTCAGTGGATCAATTTCCGCCGGACTCTTCTTGAAAAAATCGGTTACTCGTCGCGCTCGAGCATCATGAAATCTTCGCTCTCCTGAAGAATAAATCTACTATCGTCCACTTCGAATTCAGGCTCATAACGAAAGGGGAGATTAAGATCATCAGCCGTAGCTATACGTTCCAAAAGATATGACACCACCCCGGTCATCTCTTGAATTGCGGGAAGCATAAGGTTTTGGGGAACAGCTATCTCCTTGAGGTTAAAATGGGTGGAGATGCCACGGGTAAGGAATAATCCTTTTTCAGGCAAGTGTACAATCTCCACCACTTGTGCAGGATTATTCTGATTGCCGATGGTTGCGATTATCATCTCTTGACTTACCTCGGTACCGCCAAATAATTCGGGCATTACGTCCTCCCAGACTCAAAGTGCTCCAGCGAGCGAACGACATAAAATGAAGGAGCTTCAATTATCATACATCTCATCTACTTACTAACACGACTGCAGCAGATTTGACAAGCCTTGTGCTTAGAGCCAGTTTCGATTTGGACTCGCATCCATTAGTGAGTAGGTCTGCAACTAGCATGCATGTCTCATACCACCTATGGAGCGAGGAGCCAGGAGCATAGAGTGAGGTTTCAGGTTTCAGTGTTCAGGTTTCAGCACGCATGGAGGTTTCAGCTTTTGTGTTTCTTTTTCCTGACACCTGCTTGCCACGCCTTAGCTCAACAGAGCGTAGGCGGGACACCCGACACCTTCTGCCTTCTGTCCTCTAACCTCTACCGATTACAACAAATGACAGCGAAGCGTAATGACCCAATGACGCCGAAGGCAAATGACTCCTAATCTGTCCGCTGCCCGGTGCCAGCCGTATTTCCCCGTGCTCTATGCTCCATGCCCTATGCCCCATGCTCCCTTTGGCACACTGGTTGCAATAATTAGAGGCGTCCGAAATGGTTGAATTTTATAAGTATTTGGTATTTCAGCAGAATTGTCTCT